>Ga0070765_100000559_pt1 | contig 22435 bp, 9 predicted proteins | sample HubBroMetageWFT5_FD_71516 | JGI IMG/M metagenome (GOLD analysis project Ga0070765, IMG submission 71516) | Warmed and freeze-thawed soil microbial communities from the Hubbard Brook experimental Forest, New Hampshire - Hubbard Brook CCASE Soil... | ecosystem: Environmental > Terrestrial > Soil... | reverse complement strand
TAGGACTCTTGCGCAACTGGCGCACGGCATAACGAATGTCTTGCAGCAATCCGTTCATTCAGTTCCGCCCTTCTCACTCATAACGTAGGGCCACCATGGGGTCGACTTTGGCTGCGCGCCGCGCCGGGATGTAGGCAGCCGCGAGGCCAACGAAAGCGACGGCGGCGCAGACCACTCCCATCACCAGCGGGTCGCGGGACGTTGTCCCGTAGAGCATGCTCTTTAGAATCGAGGCCGAAGCCAGAGCGGCGCAGATCCCGATCGTGATTCCACCCAGCAACAGGATGGCGGCGTCGCGCAGTACCATTTTCAATACCGCGGCACGCTGAGCGCCGAGCGCCATGCGTACGCCGATTTCCCGCGTGCGCCGCGAAACCGAATACATCATCACGCCGTAGAGGCCGACAATCGTGAGCGCGAGCGCCAGCCCGGCGAACGTGCCGAGCAGCACCATCGCGAATCGAGGCTGGGAAAGCTGGTTGAACATCAGCTCGCTCATCGTGCGAACCCGCGTGACCGGGATGTCTTTGTCGATCGACGAGACGATCCGTTGAACGCTGGCTGCGACGCTGGTGGAATCGAGCGGCGTGCGTATCACCGTGTAGAGGCAGCACCACCCGGACAGTTGGTTGGATGGCAAGTACATTGCCGCACTCGTTTCGCGATCGGTCGCACCCAGCCGGATATCCCCGACCACGCCGACGATCTCGCGCCACGGCGGCCCGCCTGGAATTCCGCCGCCGGCCCCCGGCTTCAGCTTCTTGCCGAGAACGCTCTCACCCGGGAAAAATTTCTGAGCGAAGGCCTGATTTACGATCATCACCTGCGCAGCATTGATATCGTCGCGTTCAGAAAAATCGCGTCCCTGCAACAAGGGAATCTGCATCGTGCTGAAGTATTGCGGTGTGATCGGTGCGAGGTCCGCGCTGGGTTGCTGACCCTCGGGCACGGGATGCTCCGGATCTTCGAAGCTGATCATGATTGCATCGTTGGTCATGGGTAGAACCATGACCCCGCCCGCGGTCTGCACGCCCGGCAGCGCGCGGAGTCTTTCGAAGTAATCGCGATAGAACTGGACGCGCTTGTCTTTGAATTGCGGGTACGCGTATTGCGAGTCTGGCGTTTCGAAATACATCGTGATCAGATGGTCGGGATTAAAGCCTTCGTCGGTACGGAGAAGTTTTGCGTAGCTGGTGATCAACAGGCCAGCCCCGGCGGTGAGCACGAGGCCCAGGGCCACTTGTCCAACAATCAGCGAAGAGCGCAGCCAGTCGCGCCCGAAGATTTCGCTCTTGCCGCGTTCCTTTAGCGTGGAGACGAGATCGGTTCGCGACCCGGCGATTGCCGGAACAACGCCGAAGACGATTCCGGCGACGAACGATAACGCGATCGCGAACGCGAGCACACGCAAATCGACCCCGGCGTCTGCCGCACGCGGGACGCTGTCGCCAATCAGGGAGAGAATCGCCGGTGTGCAGAGATAGGCGAGGGCGCAGCCGATGACACCGCCGCAGACGCTTGACACGATGCTCTCTGCCAGCAACTGTCGGACGATGCGCCGTTTCCCCGCGCCCAGCGCCGAACGCAGAGCGATCTCGCGCCGCCGTTCGCGCATGCGCGCCAGCAGCAGGTTGGCAATGTTGCCGCACGCGATCAGGAGAACGAGCGCAACCGAGCCCAGCACGACCAACAGCGCCGTTCGCGTATCGCCGAGCACGGCATCGGTCTCAGTGATGGCGCGGGCCAGGTCATGCTTCGTATTCGAGTTCGGATATTCCTTGGCAAGATTGACCGCAATCGATCGGAGATCCTGACTTGCTTCGGTCACGCTGACGCCTGGTTTCATCCGGCCGAGTGCATTCAGAAAGTGCGAGCCGCGATTCCTGATGTTGGAATGCGGATCGCTGGGATCATCATCTACCGCGAGCGTAGTCCAGATGCCGTTCGTGGGCCGGTTGATAGGAAAGCGGAACGACGGTGGCATGACACCGATAACGGTATAGAGATTGCCGCTGAGATGAACCGCGCGGCCGACGATGGATTTGTCGGCGCCGAATTGCGATTCCCACATTGCGTGGCTGATCAAAATCACGCGTGTCCCGGTTTTTTCTTCATCCGGTGAGAATCCGCGACCCAATTCCGGACGAACGCCGAGAGCGGGCAACAGGTCCCACGAAACTGTTTCTGAGTCCACCTGCAGCGGCCGTTGCAGTCCATTCAGGGTGAACTGGTCATCGTGATACGAGACCAGATGTTCGAGAGTGTGGTTCTGGGAACGCCAGTCGAAGAAATCCGGGTAAGAAATCGCACTCGTGCGCGGATTGCGCGTGCTGATGGATTGCGCTTCGATAAGCCGTTCCGACTGATAGTAGGGCAGCGGCCGTAGCATGACCGCGTCGACCACGCTGAACACGGCGGTGTTCGCGCCGATACCCAGAGCGAGCGTGGTCACCGCAACCGCGGCGAAGCCGGGATTCTTGCGCAGTTGGCGCAAGGCGTAGCGAAGGTCCTGCATCAAGCCGGTGAACATTCAGTTTTCCTCTTCACTCGTACCGCAATGCGACCATGGGATCAACCCTGGACGCGCGCCGCGCGGGAATGTAACTCGCGAGCAGAGCGACCATGCCCAACAAAAGAGCGACGACAAAAAACGTGAGCGGGTCACCCGGCCGTATGCCGAACAGCAGCCGCGCGATCAGCCGAGTGAGCGCGAGAGCGCCGATGAGACCTGTGCCCACGCCCGCCAGCGCGAGCAACGTTCCCTGCCTCACTACGAGGGTGAGAACGTCGCCGGCCTGTGCACCCAACGCCATGCGGATGCCGATTTCACGATGGCGCTGTGTGACGCTGTAAGACATCACGCCATAAATGCCAACGGTCGCCAGCGCCAGCGCGAGGCCTGCGAACAGACTCAGAAGTAGAACCGAGAGTCGACGCGGGGCCACATTTTCCGCGACAAAGCTCTCGAGAGTCCGCACGTCGTAAATGGGCAAATCGGGATCGAGCGATTGAGCGGCGGCACGCATGGCGGCCGTGATCCCGATCGCATCGACGCTGGAACGAACTACCAGTTCGCCTCCGCTGCCCGGCCTTTGCGCGAAGGGCGTAAATATTTCGGGCAGCACCGGCTGATCCACGCCGTAATTCTTGATCTCGCGAACTACTCCCACCACCGTTGTGATGGGAGGCTGCTCGCCAGGCTTGGGTTCGTCCAGCAGAATCGGCTTCCCTACGGGATTTTCGCCGGGCCAATATTGGCCAGCCAGCCTGTCGTCAATGATGCAAACCTTTGGGGAATTTTCGTTGTCGCTCTGGGCAAAGAAACGGCCGCGCAGCAGTTCCGCGTTCATCGCCTCCAGAGCACCCGGACTGACGCGGGACATTTCCGCGGACGGAAAATTGTTGGGATCGGGCATCGGACGATCTCCGATCACGAAAGAACTCTGCCATCCACCGAGGAGTGGGTTCTTGAATCCCGCGGCCTGCACTCCGGGGATCGCCGCGAGTTTCTCCGTAAGCCGAGCCACGAGTTGGCGGCGCTGATCGTCATTCTTGTACCGCAGATCCGGCAAGCTGAAGCGAGCCGTCATGACCCCGTCAGGCTTGAATCCAGGGTCGGCTCGAAGCACGTGGAGGAGACTTTCCAGAGTCAACCCGGCGCCGATGAGAAGCACAAGCGAGACTGCCAACTCACCGACAACCAGCACTTCGCGCAGTCGCTTGCGGACTGAGCCGGTACCGCTGCCCGCAGTGTTTTCCTTCAAAGCGTCGTTCACCCCGGCGTGAGAGGTGTGAAGAACTGGAAACACGCCGAAAATGATTCCGGTGAGTAGAGAAAGCACCAGGGTGAACGACAGAACCCAACCATCAACAGTGACGTCGCCGATTCTCGGCACGGCTCCGGACGCGGCGCTCGCGAGGCCACGCGTCGCCCACCACGCGATCAGCAGACCAAATACGCCGCCGAGAAATGCGAGCAATATGCTCTCTGTCAGCAGCTGACGAGCCAGGCGCCAGCGTCCCGCGCCCAGAGCTTTTCGAATTGCTACCTCTCGCTGGCGCTCGGTGGCGCGAGCCATCAGCAGGTTCGCGACATTGGCGCAGCAAATGAGCAGTACGAATCCCACGGCTCCCATCAGGATCAGCAGCGACGGGCGCACATCCTGAACTATGGCGCCGAGCAGAGGTTCCACCGAAGCGGTGATTGCCTGGTTTGATTTCGGGTACTGCCTGGCGAGTCGCGCGGCAATCGAGCCCAGCTGGGCGCGGGCCTGTTCCACAGTGATGCCCGGCTTCAGCAGCGCGTAGGCGTAAATTCCCGGGTGGTTGTCGCGGCGTGAGGGGCCGCCCAACTGGTCTTCCAGTCGCCAGAGCGAAGTAAAGATATCGAATTGCTTCCAGCTTTCGTGAAATTGGCTGTTGGGTAGTACTCCGATTACGGTAAAAGCTTCGCCGTCGAGCGTAAGCTGTTTGCCGATGACATCGGGATCACGGCCGAATTTGGTGGCCCAAAAAGAATCGCTGAGCATCACGACCGGCGTTGCTCCCACTTTGTCATCTTCCGTCCCCAGTGGCCGGCCCAGGATCGGTCTGACGCCGAGTGTGGGGAAAAGTCCTGCGGTGACGCGCCGCATTCGCAGTTCCTCAGCCTGACCTTGTCCGGTCAGCGTGACGCTGTCGGTCTGGTATGCGACGGTGCTTTCGAAGACGGAATTCATCGTCCGCCAGTCGTCGAAGTCGGCCATCGAGATGCTCATTCCTGGAACTTGCTCCGAGGACTCAGCCAGAAATACGAGTCGATCCGGATGAAGATAGGGCAGAGGCCGCAACAGGACTGCGTTCACAACGGAGAAAATCGCCGTGTTGGCTCCGATGCCAAGCGCGAGCGTAATCAGTGCAACCGCAGTGAAGGCAGGGCTCTTGCGCATCTGCCGCAGCGCGTAGCGGACATCATTTCTGAATCCAGTCATTTGAAATCTCCCTTCACTCGTACCGCAGCGCGACCATGGGATCGACTTTTGCAGCGCGCCTCGCCGGGATATAACTGGCCAGCAACGCGACGCTGCCGAGCAACAGAGAAACCGCCCCGAGCACGGCCGGGTTGCCGGGCCTCACGTCGTAGAGCAGCGTGCCCAGCAGGCGAGTCAGCCCGATTGATCCCACGATCCCGACTATGATCCCGGCGAGTACCCAGACCATGCTTCCACTCAGAATCAGTTTCAAAACATCGGATCGACCCGCGCCCAAGGCCATACGAATGCCGATCTCCTGGGTGCGCTGCGCCACCGAGTAACCGACGACTCCGACGATACCGACCGAAGCCAGGGTGAGCGCGAGAGCGGCGAAGCCAGCCAGCAGAAAAGTCGGAAACCGTCTTGATCCCACCGAGCCGGCAACAATTTCCGTCATCAGACTGACGTCAGAAACGGGCCGATCGGGCTCCACTTCCGCGAGCGCTTTCTTCACTGCCGGTGTGTAAGACGCGGGCGCTCCAGTCGTCTTCACGACGATGCTCATCACCGGCCAGCCCGCCTGTGGGTAAGGACGAAAGAATTGCGGTTCCACGTTTTCGTCTAAGCCAGAAAAATGCATGTCCGCGACCACGCCCACAACGGTGAGCCGGCCTCCACCTTGCTGGATAACGCGGCCGACAGGATCTTCCTTGGGCCAGAATTTATGCGCCATCGCCTGATTAATGACGATCACACCCGGAGCGCCGAGCGCATCCTTCTGGGTGAACTCACGCCCTTCGAGCACTGGCACTCCCAGAGCGCGAAAATAATTCGGACAAGCTACGGTATAAGCTGCGCTGGGTCTATTTCCTGGTCCGGGCTCGGGACGCCCTTCGATCTGGAAGCCGCGGCCCGCCCCTCCTTGCATCGGCAGATGCGCGACCGCTCCCACGGCCACAACCCCTGGAATCGCGCTCAGGTGTTCATCCAGTTGCTGACAAAACAGCGGGTGGCCCGGCGGGCCGTTGTAGATAATTTCCTGGGGCAGAGACATCTCCATGGTGAGAACGTTCTTCGGATCAAAGCCGGGATCGACTCCAAGCAGGCGCGAGAGGCTGGTAATCATCAAGCCCGCGCCGCAGAGGACGACCAAAGCCAAAGCAACCTCCGAAGCGACCAGCGCATGGCGCAGGCGGCTGCGTCCCGCGCTGGCCCCGCGTCCACCTTCTTTCAACGGCGCGGAGAAATCGCCTCGAATCGTGTTCAGCGCGGGAATGAGCCCGAATAAAATTCCCGTGAGGCACGAAACGAGAAACGCAAATCCGAAAACACGGCCATCGAGAGGAAACGACTTAAGCTCGCGGAACGGTAAAAATCGCAACTCATCGGGGAACAGGGGGGGCAACAGGTTTGTGCTCCAGCCCGCCAGCACGAACCCGATCGTTCCACCGAGCAGCGACAGCAATACGCTTTCCGTAAGCAACTGGCGGACGATGCGGCCTGCGCCCGCGCCAAGCGCGCGCCGCAGTGCAAACTCCCGCTGGCGTGCCGCGCCGCGCGCCAGAAGAAGATTGGCGACGTTGACGCACGCAATCAGCAGCACGAATCCGACCGCCGCGAAGAGCGTGATCATGGTCGTGCGAACGCCTGCCATGTCGGCTTCATCCATGGGCACTACGGTTGCGCTCATGTTGGGCAGGTCGGTGGGATATTGCCGGGAGAGGGCGGTCCCGAGCGATTCCATTTCCGACCGCGCCTGTGCGACGGTCACGCCCGGCTTGAGCCGGGCGAATGAGACGAAGCTGTTATCGTCTCGCCCTTGGTCAGTCTTGGTATAGCCCACCGGAACCCAAAGCTGGCGTTGGCCGCTCCAGAACTGCCAGCGGAATTCGGGAGGCATTACGCCGATCACAGTAAAATCTTCGGCGTCGATGCGGATCGTTTTTCCGACCAGGGCGCGGTCCGCGCCGTAACGGCGCTTCCACAGCCCGTAACTCAGGATGACGACGTGGGACTTCCCCAGCTCTTCCTCTTCGAGAAGAAAATCCCGGCCCAGAAACGGACGCACTCCCAGCGTGGGGAAGAAAGTGGACGAAACGCGCAGCCCTGAGACCTGCTCCGGATCGTGGTTCTCTCCCGCGGGCGCAAGGTTATAGCCGCGGCCGGCGGAGTCGAAGATGGCGATGTTTTCGAAGACGTGATTCTGGCGCGCGTAGTCCCAATAATTAGGCGCGGAAACGATGTTCAAATTGTCCGGGCCTTTGCCAAACGTATCCCAGACGAGCACCAGCCGATCGGGATCGGGAAAGGGCAGCGACTTGAGGATCGTAGCGTTCGTCACGGTGAAGATCACCGTATTCGCCGCAACGCCGAGGGCCAGCGTGAGCACCGCGACCGTAGTGAAGCCCGGGTTTTTCCCCAGCTGACGAATCGCGTAGCGGACGTCGTTCCAGAATCCGGTCATTTGAAAATCCTTTTCACTCGTACCGCAGCGCGGTAATCGGCTGAACTCGGACAGCGCGCCGGGCGGGCACGCTTGCGGCCAGCAAAGCGATCGCGCCGATCGCGAGGGTTACAAAGAACAGGATCGCCGGGTCGCGATAGGAGATCCCGAAAAGCTGCGCCTTGACCAGGCTGCTGAGCCCGATCGAGAGCGGGATCGCCACGGCGACGCTGCAACCAGTCATCACCAGCACCTCACGCAACACCATGTTCACCACCGCGCCGCGAGTTGCGCCCAGAGCCATGCGGATGCCGATCTCGCGCGTGCGCTGCGCGATGGAATAGGCCAGCACGCCGTATAGTCCGATCGCGGTAATAAAGGCGGCGACGATGCCGAAGCTGCTGGCAAGAAAGGAAAGCATGCGTTCGTTGGTGAGCGTGGTATCGATCTCCTTGTTCATGGATTGGAGTGAGTCGACGACCAGCTTGGAATCGATGCCTGCGACTACCGCGCGCACTGTGGCGGCGGAGTCCTGCGGCGCCTGCCGCGTGCGAATGTAAACCCCGACGGCGCCGGGCTGCGCGTCCTGAAAGAGAGGCGAATAATCAATCGGCGTCGGCAGATCGTGCACGTTGTAATGCTTGGCATCTTTGACGACGCCAACGATCAAACGCGAGGATCCGTCCTGACGGAATGTCTTGCCAATCGCGTGGTCGGCGTCGCCGAAGAATTTTCGCACGAAGCTCTCGTTCACTATGACGACCTTGACCGTGTCGGGCCGGTCGGCGTCGGTGAAGACGCGCCCGGCAACCAGCGGGAGTTGCAACGTCGCGAAATAGTCGGGCGTCACATGCTCCCATTCAAAGCTCATGTGTTCGCCTTCCTGCGCCTGGTAGCCGGGGACCTCAATCGAAAATGTGTCGTTGGACTGGGCCAGAACCGGGTCATCGGTCATGCCGACGGATAGGACTCCGGGCTGAGTGCGAAGTGTCTCAATCAGCCGCTTATACAAGGACGCAACCGCGCTCGGTTGGTAGCCCGCAAGTTGGGGATCGAGTTGGAATGTCAGCAAGCGATCGGTTACGAACCCGACGTTGACCGACTTCAGGTTCACCAGAGTACGGCTGAATAATCCCGCGCCGACCAGCAAGAGAAGGCTGAGTCCAATCTGGATGCCCACTGTAACTCGGCGAAATCTGGCATGGCCGATTTCGCTGGTTCCGGTTTGCTGTTTAAGCGCCGGCGTCACCTTCGGGCGGTAGAACTGCACGATCGGCGCGAGGCTGAAGAGCACACTGGCCGCGATGGAAATCGCAAAGCTGAACCACACAACGCGCAAGTCGGGAGCAGCTGTGAGCGGAGACATCCCTGCGGTTGAATCCGAAGGAGTGATGAAACTGATCAGAGTATTGGTTAGTAAAGGTGAGAGCGCGAGGCCAAAGACCCCGCCGGTCAACCCAAGAACGAGTCCCTCCGCCAGCAATTGACCGATCACTCGCTTGCGCGTTGCGCCGAGAGAATAGCGAACCGACATTTCCCGAGTGCGTCCCGCGGCACGCACCAGCAGAAGACTTCCAACATTCGCGGTCGCCATCAGCGTGAGCAGGCCGACCATGGCCATCAGAATCAGCAGCGGCGTGCGCATGTTCGCGCGCAGCGGAGAGAATCCCCGCGAACCATCGAGCAGCGTGAGATAACTTTTCGCTGCGAACTGTTCGCGGAAGCGCTGGCTGCGCGCCGTAATGCTCTGTAGTTCCTGGGTGCGGATCGCCTTCCAGAGTGGCGTAATCCCCGCCTCAGCCTGCTGCACGGCGATCCCCGGTTTCAGCCGCGCGACAATGTTCAGCCACTTTGATCTTCGGTCTTCCAGTTCATCCCACCCAGGAGTCATCTGCGCTTTCATCGTGATGGGGACGAAGAAATCGGGAACTGTGCCTGCAATAACGCTGTCAAATCCGGGTTGCACGACCCCGATGATGGTGAAGGGATTCCCGTTGACCAGAAGGCCTTGCCCGACGACCGATGGATCGGAAGCAAAATGCTGCGTCCAGTAGCGATAACTCAAGACCGCCAATGGCAAGGCGCCGCCCGTCGTGCTGTCTTCGGGCACGAACAGCCGGCCCAGTGCGGGTTTCAGCCCGAGCACGCTGAAATAATTTCCGCTGACCAGTTCGCTGTTGGCCAGGCTAGGAGTATCGCGCCACTGCACTCCGACCTGCGCCTTGAACATGCACAACATTCCCGAGAACACGCTGTTCTGGTCGCGCAGATCGCGATACATCGGATAGGAGAAATATTCGTTTGGATCGCCGCCATAGGAACTCCCGTGCCCGGTGTCGGAACCGGTGTACCTCAGCAGGACGAGGCGATCAGGTTCGGCCACGGGCAGTTGCTTGAGTAGAACCTGGTTCACAAGCGAAAAAATGGCGGTATTCGCGCCAATGCCGAGGGCCAAGGTAAGCACGGCAACCAGCGTGAAGCCCGGATACTTGCGCAACTGGCGCAGGGAGTAGCGAATATTCTGAAGTACGGTTTCCATAATTTCCTTATTCGTAACGCAGCGCCACCACCGGATCGACCTTCGCCGCACGCCGCGCCGGAATGTAGGACGCAAGGACCGCCGCCCCGGCCAGTAACAGCGCCGACGACGCGAACGTCGTGACGTCCGTTGCGCTGATGCCGAAAAGCAGACTGCGGAGGAAACGTGTCACGCCCAGCGCGATCAGCAGTCCGGCCCCAAGGCCCCAGGCGCAAACGCGCATGCACATTCCGATCACCATTCCGTGAATGTCCCAGAGGGTCGCACCCAACGCGATGCGGATGCCGATTTCCCGCGAGCGCTGGCTCACGCTATACGCCATGACGGCGTAGATTCCAATCCCGGCCAGCAGCATCGCCAACGCGGCAAAAATCCCCAGCAAAAACGTGGACCCGCGCGAGCCCGAAAGCGACCGCGACAGCAACTGGTCCATGAAGGCGACATTTGACACAGGTTGCTGACTGTCCATTTCAAAAACTGTGTGCTTCAGCGCAGGCAAAAGATCTCCCGCGTCCGCCGCCGCTCGAATCACCACATACATATCGGTGACTGGACGCTGCTGCGTCGAAAGATAAATCTGCATCGTCGGAGGAGCAGTCGCGCCCTGAGCCTTGACGTCCGCAACCACTCCGACCACTTCACTCCAGTCATTCGGCGCGCTCAGCACCCCAAGTCGCTTGCCCACGGCATCCTGGCCCGGCCAGATTTGCTGCGCCAGATAGTCGTTGACCACGACAACCTTGGGCGCTCCTTGGCGGTCGGCGTCACTGAAGAGCCGTCCACGGAGCAGCGGAATCTGCAGGGTCTGAAAATAACTGGTGGTGACGAAATGATTCTCGGCGAACGGTCCTTGATTCTGCTGCGAGGGTCGGCCTTCGATCTGAAAGTCGCCAGTCTGGCCACCATCTCCCAGCGGGACATAGGCGGTCGCGGCGACCGACTGGACGCCGTGCAGGTTGCTGAGGCGCGAGAGTAGTTCCTTGAAGAATCGTTGACCGGCCTCGGGAGAATAACGATTGTCGGGCAGACCGATTCGCGCCGTAAGCAAGTTGTCTGGATTGAAACCGAGATCGGTGTGCAGCAGCCGGTTGAAACTCCGTAGAGTAAGGACGGACGCGATCACCAGCACCAGAGCCAGAGTGATCTCTCCGGCCACGAAGATCGATCGTAAGCGGCCATGGCTGCGGGTTCCGGTGCTCTGCGTCGAGCCTTCTTTCATCGCGAGACCAAGGTTGGTCGATGAGGCCAGCAGCGCCGGCGCTAACCCAAACAAAACCACCGCCGCGAGGGAAATAACGGCCGCGAAAGCAGCGACGCGCCAATCCAAAACGATCTGCGGAGTACTGATAAATTCCGGCCATACCTGCAGGAAGATTTGTGTAATCCCACGCGTGAGCAGCGCGGCTGTGGCAAGCGCGATGACCGCGAGAATTAGACTTTCCGTCAGCAACTGCCGCACAACCCTGGCACGGCTGGCGCCCAGAGCTTCGCGAACCGCAAACTCTTTGGAGCGGCCCGTGCCTCGCGCCAGCAGAAGGTTGGCGATGTTGGCGCACGCGATCAGCAAAACCAGCCCAACCGCGGCCAACAGGATCCGCAGCATGGGGCGGGTGTCGCCGAACAACACGTCGGTCAGGGGCTGGACCACCACGTCATGGTTGTTGGGAACGAATTGGGCGTTGATGCGATCCTGGATGAGCCGAATTTCGCTGCTGGCGCCGACCCGTGTGCTTCCCGGATTCAGGCGCCCGATGACTTGCAGGTAATTCGTCCCATGGCTCTCATACGGCGGCTGGGGCTCGAGTGGAAGCCAGACTTCGGAGGGACGCGTCGCCTGCAACTCCAGGGGACTGGCCGGCACAACGCCGACGACAGAATAGGTCGTTCCGTCGAGAGTGACGGGGCGGCCGAGAACGCCGGGGTCAGAATTGAATTCACGGCGCCAGAAGTCGGCGCTGATCAGGCAAACGCGCGCGCCTCCTTTTTCATGCTCCTGAGAGAGAAGCGTTCTGCCCAACAGCGGTTGCGTTCCTAACAACGCAAAGTAATCCCGGGAGAAGTAGCTTCCGCGGATACGCTCCGGTTCTTTCCCGCTTGTGAAATTGAAGCTGGCGCGAAAGAAGGCGATCAGTTGAGTGAAGGAATGGTTCTGATTCCGCCACTCCACGAAATCGGGAAACGAGGCGGGAGTAACGTCGGAGTCGGAATAGCTGTTCTCCACTTCCATCAACTGATCCGGCTTTTCAAACGGAAGGCGCAACATCACGGCGTCAACGATGCTGAAGACCGCAGTATTCATTCCGATGCCCAGCGCCAGCGTGGCGGCTGCGACCAGAGTGAAGCCGCGGTTCTTCTTCAACATGCGGATCGCAAAACGGACGTCCTGCAGAAGCGTTTCCATTTTGTTTCTCCTATTCGTAACGCAGCGCCACCATCGGGTCGACCTTCGCCGCCCGCCGCGCCGGAATGTATCCCGCGAACAGGGCCACGCCGGTCATTGCGATGATGGCCAGGCCAATCGTCAGCGGATCGTAGGGCTTCAGCCCGAATAAAAAGCTGGTTGCGAGTTGATTGATCAGCGGCGACGCCGCCAATCCGATTCCCACTCCGATCAAAACCAGCGTCAGAGCTTCCCGCAGCACCAGCCAGACCACATTCTGACGGCCGGCCCCGAGTGCCATGCGTAATCCGAACTCGCTCGTTCTCCGGCTGACACCGTAAGAGATCAAGCCATAGATTCCGATGCACGCCAGAAGTGCCGCCACGCCACCGAAGAACGAACAGAGTTGCGCGACCAGCCGGTGATCGAGCACGGAATCGTCCACGACGTGAGAGAGCGTAGTGAAGTCACCCACGGGAAGGTTGGGATCAAGTTCTCTCACCGCGCGTGCAATTGCTGGAGCTACTGTGCTGGCGTCTCCCGTATAGCGGGCGATGAACTGATACAGGAACATGGGATGCTGCGAGTGCGGATAGAACGCTGCAGGCATTTGTTTCTCCTGCAATCCCATGTATTTCGCGTCCTTCACGACTCCGACGACTTCCAGATCCCGCCATTCGGGTTTCTGTTGCTCGGCTTCTGCCCCGGTGCCAAGCGTGAAGGTGCGGCCGAGCGGCGACTCTCCTCCGAAATACGTACGCGCCATGGTTTCGTTGATGACGGCGACCTTGTGCGATGTTGCCGAATCCTGCGCCGTCAGCGGGCGGCCAAGGACTAGCGGCATTCCCATGACGTCGAAATACTGCGGTCCCACGACGTTTTCAGCAATGTCCGGATCGCTGTCCGACCCAAGCCGGCCAGGGATCGTGATTCCAGTCGTCCATCCACCGCCGTTAAAAACGAAGAACGCAAAGCTTGCGGCGCGAATGCCCGGAATCGAATCCACGTTCGCTTCTGTGCGCTCCATGAACGCTTCCAGGCGTGCGTCCTGTTGATATCCGGTTCCGACCACATCAAAGGAGGTCATCGCGACGTTTTGTTTGTTGAAGCCGGTGTCGACATTGGTCAGATTGACCAGGCTGCGCAGAAACAGTCCTGCGCCCACCAAAAGCACAAGAGACAATGCCACTTGCCCGACGATGAGCCCGCGTGCCAGCGGACCGCGCGACCGTCCGGGCGTTGTCCCGCGGCCTTCTTTCAATGAGGGAACCAGGTCGAGCCGAGTGGCATAAAACGACGGAGCTGTACCGAATAGAATCACCGTCAGAACGGCGACTACCAGGGTGAAGCCGAGCACCTGCGCGTCGGGCGTAACCCGCAGCGGCAGCGTAGTCGAGCCGGTAGAAACCATGATCAACAGCAACCGCGTGCTCCACCACGCAAACCAAATCCCGAGGAGCGCGCCCGCCGTCGCCAGCAGAGCGCTCTCTGCGAATAATTGCCGGATGAGCCGAAAGCGCGATGCCCCCATCGACATACGCACCGCGATTTCGCGCCGGCGGGCCGTTGCCCGCGCGAGCAGAAGATTAGCTACGTTGGCGCATGCCACCAGAAGAACGAGACCCACCACCGCCATTAGAATTTTCAACGGCGCGGAGAACTGCTGCCGCAACCGCGAGAGTCCGGTCGAGGCTGGCGTCAAGTCGATCTGCGCGTGCTTGATGGCTTCGAGCTGTTGCGGATTCGGCCGTGGACCTGCGTACTCCTGCACGATCTGCTTGAACAATAAGTTAGTGTTGGCGCCGGCTTGCTCGACGCTGACGCCGGACTTGCGCCGCCCGATCAGGTAAAGCGATTGGAACAGCTTGTCATCCAGACCGTTCCAGCCGGGAGAGATCTGCTTCTCCATGGCAAGCGGAATCCATACGTCGGGCGATTGCCCAACCGTCACGCCGAAAAATTCCGGCGCCGCTATGCCGATAATGCTGTAGACCGTGGAGCCGATCGTTACCGTCTTACCCACGGCAGAGGGATTTTTTCCAAAGCGCTGTTGCCACCACGAATAGCTCGCTACCGCGACCGGATGTCCGCCTGCGACCTGGTCGTCGGCATCGGTCAGCACGCGCCCCACGATCGCGTTTACGCCCAGCGTATTGAAATAAGATCCCGATACCAGTTCTGCGTCGACTTTCTCCAGCTTGTCGCCGCCAGCGACGCGGCCATGAGTTGTGAACAGAATGCTGCTGACCGCCGCGACATCGGAGAATGCCTGGTTCTTTTGCCGAAGCTCGCGGAAAAGCTGATAGGAAAAGAGTTGCCAGCTGCGGTCGGGAAGCGAGTCCATGCTGCCGGCCCACTTTGCCTCGCCGAACGACATCAACTGCTGCGGCTGGGGCACGGGCAGGTTCCGCAGCATCACGGCATTCAGCAAGCTGAAGATCGCAGTATTGGCCCCGATGCCGAGAGCGAGCGTGGCCACGGCGATGAACGCGAATCCCAGATTCTTGCGAAGCTGTCGAATCGCGAACCGAAGGTCCTGGAGAAGTCCATTGATCATCGTTGTTCCTTGCTCGGTTCCTTACTCATTCCTCACTCACGACGCAGCGCCACGGCCGGATCGACTTTAGCCGCGCGTCGCGCCGGGACATAGCACGCAGCGAGCGCGACCAGCGTAAGCAAAGTCGCTACTGCGACGAAAGTGATCGGATCGAAAGTGCTGACTCCGTAGAGCAGGCTGGTCATCAGCCGGGTGAGTCCCAGAGCGGCGGCGATTCCGGCCACGACTCCAGCCGCAGCGAGCTTTCCTCCGCGGCCCAGAATCAAATTCAAAATGTCAGCGGGTCGCGCCCCCAACGCCATGCGAACGCCAATCTCCTGGGCACGTTGTGCGACCGCGTAAGAAATCACTCCGTAGATCCCCACACTCGCCAGCACCAGCGCCAGCGACGCAAAAACCACCAGCAGAATCATCGAGAACTGCCGTGATGCCAGGGACTCAGAAATCAGGGAGTCCATGGTCTGCGGAGCGAAAATCACCTGCTGGCTGCTCATCTGCTCGCTGATTCCGCGGACGGCATCGGACAGCCCGGCGGAAGCTTCATCGGAACGCACCACAACCGACCCGCCTGACGGAGTCATGGCAATAAAGTCGTCCGGCATCTGCATGCAGGGAATGTAGAGCTCAGAGCGAAGCGATTGCTGCTCGTCTGAATCCAACCCCCACTGCTTTGCATGGCCGACCACTCCGACAATCTCCGCTAACTGGTTCGACCACTTGAGGTGAATGTGCTTGCCGATCGGGTCCTGGTGGGGAAAATACTTCTGCGCGAACATTTCATCGACCACAACCACCACCGGGGAGTTTTCATTGTCCTGGGAGGTGAAAAATCGTCCGCGCTGCAACGGAATTCCCATCGCCCGCAGATAGTCGGGCTCGACGATGTAATCAATCGCCCAGTTCATGTCGTTATCGTTGGCTGGCTTGGCCTGGCCCTCGAGCCAGAAGAGTTGTTCGTCATCGGAGCCGAAGGGAATCGCTCCCCAGGTCTGGGAGACTTCATGCACTCCGGGAAGCGATGCCACCTTCGCGTCAAACTCGCGAAACGCGGCGCGAATGGCCTCAGGCTTGGCATTCATCATCGAAGGCGGAAGGGAGAGCCCGAGAGTCAGCACGTTGTGCGGGTTAAATCCCGGGTCGATACGCCAGAGACCAGCGAGACTCCGGATCGTCAAGCCGGCCCCAATGAGCAGCACGACAGCCAGAGCCATTTCTGTCACAACGAAAATGTCTTGTGTCCGATGACGTGTGCTACTCAATCCGCGGCCGCCCTGCTTCAGCTTCTCCTGCAGATCGGGCTGCGAAGTTTTCAGTGCGGGCGCCAGTCCGAAGAGAACTCCTGCAAGCAGCGAGACGCCAGCGGTGAAGATCAGGACGTGAAGATTGAGTCCAATCTCCTCGGCGCGAGGCAGCGCTGCCGGCAAAACTCCAAGCGCAGCGCGGGTTCCCCACGCGGCGAGCAGCACGCCGAGTACGCCGCCCGCGAGCGCCAGCAAAATGCTCTCCGTGAGCAACTGCCGGACGATGCGCGTCCGGCTCGCTCCGAGCGTGGCGCGAAGCGCGAACTCACGCGTCCGTCCGGTCGAGCGGGCCAGCAACAGATTGCCCACATTGGCGCACGCAATCAGGAGCACGAACCCAACCGCGGCCAATAGCACGGTCAGGAACGACTGAACATCGCCAACCATCTGCCGTTTGAGCGGAACCAGGTCCGCCGTGATTCCTTTGTCGGCGTCAGGAAAAGCCGCCGCCAGATTGCGCGCGACTGTTTCCATGTCGGCCCGAGCCTGTTCGATGGTCACGCCGGGCTTGAGGCGGCCAATGCCATGGAAACCCAGTCCAGCGCCTCTTTGCAGCAGCGCCGGATTATTCCATTGCCCAATCGGCGCGTAAACGTCGGCGTCCCGGAATCCGGGGATCATCAGGTGAAGACTTGCAGGAATCACTCCGATGATGGTGTAGTTCCTCGCGTCGAGAGTGATGGTCTTGCTCAGAATGTCGGGAGTCGAGCCGAACTTGCGCAGCCACAACCCAGCGCTGATGAGAGCCGTCGGCCCTGCGCCGACTTCATCTTCGCCCTGAACGAAGGTACGTCCGATGGCAGGGTTCACGCCCAGGACGCGGAAGAAATCCGAAGAAACCAGCGCCGCGTTTACTTGTTCGGCCTCGCCGATGCCGGTCAGACTGAAGGCAAATCTGCGGGACAGAGCCATCGACGCGAACGTGTGATTGTCCTTCTGCCAGTCACGAAAATTTGTGAACGACAGCGAACCGCCCTCGAAGTTCGGCTTGTTCTCGTGCAGGGTTACGAGTTGATCCGGCTGCGGGAAAGGCAGCGGGCTCAGCAGTACGCCGTTCACCACGCTGAAGATCACGGTATTGGCGCCGATGCCCAGCGCCAGGGTGATCACCGCGACGGCCGCGAAGCCAGGGCTCTTGCGCAGTTGGCGCAGCGCGTAGCGAATGTCGTGCAGCAGAGTTTCCATAGGCTCTCCTCACTCGTAACGCAATGCCACCATCGGGTCGACCTTGGTGGCACGGCGCGCGGGAATGTAACAGGCCAGCATCGCAATCGCCAGCAACCCGACCGCAACCGCTGCATAGGTTGCCGGATCGGTTGGTTTGACGCCGAACAGAAATTCTGAGATCAAGCGCGTCAGACCGAACGCCAGACCGACTCCGATCGCGATCCCGAGCAACGTCAGCTTGAGTCCCAGTTTCCCGATCAGGTTCAGTACGTCGGAAGGCAAGGCTCCCAGGGCCAGCCGCACACCGATCTCGTGGGTACGCTCGCTGACGAAATAAGACATGACTCCATAAATGCCGACTACGGCCAGCAGAACCGCGATGCCGGCGAAGATTCCCAGAATGCGCATATAAAATCGCCAGCCGCTGATGGACTCCGCCACGACCTGGTCCATCGACATGACATCCGTGACCGGTTGATCAGAACCCAGATCGGCGACCGCTTTCTTCGCGGCAGACGCCAGTTCTGCCTCGTGGCCGACGAGGCTGGAAGCGGTCCGCACCATCAGTTTCTGATCCAGGTGTTCGATTACCGACCCTCCCGGAAATACCGCCGACTGCTGGAGATAAGAGACGTAAACGAATGCAGGCGCCGGTTGTCCCAAACCAAACTGTTTCACATCGCCGACAACACCCACGATCTGCCTCGGCTGGTCTTCATCCACCGGCCACGGGTCGTAGCGCAAGCGCAATTGCTGGCCGATGGGATCCTGGTTGGGAAAATAGCGGTGCGCGAAAGTCTCATTGATGACTACAGCCCAGGGTGCAGTTTGCGTGTCGTGTTCATCGAGGTAGCGCCCTTTTCGCAGCGGAATCCTCAGGGCGCGGAATAAGTCGGGACTTACTTCAACGTACCCCGCATTGGGTCTCCTGTCGGGTGGGGGAGCGGGCTGACCCAGGATCGAAAAACTGTAAATCTCCGAGCCTTCCGTGGGCAGGGTGCTGATAATTCCCGCCGATTCCACACCGGGCAATGCCGCAATTTTTTCCAGCAGCTGGTGATAAAACTCCGCGACCAGCGGCAACGGTCTTTCCATGTCCCCGCCTGGCACTCGCACCAAATACTTGCCCCCTTCTTCTGGGACCCGGATGGCCAGGGTCGTAACGCTCTTCGGGTCAAAGCCCGGATCGACCTGGTTCAGGCGCAGCATAGTATTGATCATGAGTCCGGCGCCGATCAGCAGCACCATGGCCAGCGCCACCTCCGACACTGCCAGCGCGTGGCGCGCCCAGCCATGCGAGGCTGTGGACGTTCGGTTCTCGCCTTCCCGAAGCACCAGGTTCAGGTCGGAGCGGGAAGCCTGAATCGCCGGCGCCAGCCCAAAAAGGATGGCAGTAAAGACAGAAACTCCCAGAGTAAAAAGTACGACCCGAATGTCGATGATCATGCTGTCGCGATTCGGAAAGTCAGTGGCCAAGAAACGAAACAGCGCAATTCCCGCAAGAGTAAGAACTATCCCGAAGCCCCCGCCTAGCAGTGCCAGCACGCCGCTCTCGACAAGTAATTGCTGGATCAACCGCCTCCGACTGGATCCGAGCGCTGCCCGCAGAGCGTATTCTTTGCTCCGGACTTCGGTGCGCGATTGCAGCAGGTTCGCGACGTTCACGCAGGCGATGAGCAGAACAAAGGCCACCGCTCCAAAGAGTGGATAGAGCGCTTTCCCGGCCCACCCGAATAGCTCCTGATTCAGTGGCCTAACTTTCTTGCCGACCCCCTTGTTCGTCGTTGGATAGGCCTGCTCCAGGCGGCGCGCAATCACGTCCATGTCAACCTGGGCCTGCTCCAGAGTGACACCCGGCCGCAGACGCGCGATCGGCATCAGCCAGTGATCGATCCGCGCCGAGTAGCGGCTGTTGGTTGGATCGATCGGTATCCACAAGTCGGTAGTTCGCCCGTAGAAAGGAGAGAAGCCCGCCGGCATGACTCCAACCACGGTGGAGAGCGCGCCATCCACGGTGAACGTTTTTCCGAGTACGTTGGGGTCGCGGTTAAACTTGCGATTCCAAAAGGAATCGCTGATGACCACGGTTTGGGTGTTGTCCTGCATCTCCTCCGGAAGAAAAATCCGCCCCATGGCCGGCTTGACGCCCAGCACCTCAAAGAAATTCGCGGTCGTATATTTCACCCGAATCCGTTCCGGCTCGCCCAGCCCGGACATTGTGGTGGAGTCGTCGTTGCTGGTTAACGCAATGTCTTCGAAGACGTGGTTTTGTTTTTTCCAGTCCACCATCTCTGCAATCGGTGGGGCTTGCCACGAGTCCGGATGCCCCTGCTCGGTCTCCCAAATCACCACCAGCCTCTCTGGGTGCTGGTAAGGCATCGGGTGATACAAAACGGCATTGAGCACGCTGAAGATGGTGCTGTTAGCGCCGATACCCAATGCGAGCGAGAGAACGACTACTGCGAGAAAGCCGGGGCTCTTGCGCAGTTGGCGCAACGCGTAGCGAACGTCTTGAGCGAAGCTCGTCATCAGGGTTCTCCCGTCTTCACTCGTATCTCAGCGCGACCATCGGATCGACCATGGTGGCGCGCTGCGCGGGGATATACGAGGCAGCAAATGCAACCAGAGCCAACACAGCCGTGGCCGCGAAGATAATCCACGGGTCACTGGGGCTTACGCCGTACAGCAGGCCCGACACAATGCGCATCAAAATCAGAGCGGCGACTAGTCCCCCCGCTTCGCCGATGATGACCAGCCCCATCGCCTGGCGTATCACGAGCCGGAGCACGTCGCTGCGCAGGGCGCCGACAGCCATTCGCAACCCGATCTCGTGGGTGCGCTGCGCCACCGAGTAAGCCATCACTCCATAAAGACCAATCGCGGCGAGAACCAGGGCGAGGGCCGCAAAGCTTGCGAGCAAGATTGTGCTGATGCGGCGCAGCGTCACCGCCTGCGCGGCCAGCTGGGCCATCGGCATCGCGTCGAAAACAGGCTGATCTTTGTCCACATCCCAGATGGCTTGCTCTGCGGCCTTGAGCAGCGCAGCCGGGTCGCCTGTGGCGCGCACCGCAAACCCCAGAAGTGGAAACGGTAGCTGATCGAGCGGGCGGTACAGCTCCGCGTGTGTGGCTTCCTCCGGGCCAAAGGCCTTCACATCCGAAACCAGTCCAACGATCTGCCAGCCATCCTGGTGTCCGGGGTCTCCGACCTCCAGAACTTTTCCGATCGGGTTTTCGCTGCCGAAATAGCGGTGCGCCAGTGTGGCATTGACGATGGCCACCTTTTGAGATCCAAAGCGATCCTGTTCGGAGAAGGCGCGGCCGCCCCGCAGGGCAATTCCCATGGTCGAGAAATATCCGGGCGAAACCAGGCGATTGTCGGCGTTTGGCTTCGGAGCATCTTTTTGCAGCACCTGGCCTGCAATTTCAAAGTCCGTGCTTCCCCAGAAGCCGGTCAGCGGAAGAAAGTTTGTGGCCCCCGCCGACTGAACTCCGGGCAGCGTGCTCAACCGATTCAGAACATTGTTCACAAACCCGGCTCGCGCTTGCGGCTGGTTTCCCGGATATCGGTTCGGAGGCAGGAAAACTTCCAGGCCGACGACCTTTTCGGGACGAAACCCGAGGTCCACGCGATACACATGCCGGAAGCTCTCCACCATGAGTCCCGCTCCCGTGAGCAGCACCAGCGAGAGGGCGATTTCTGACACGACCAGCACACGGCGCACTCGAGTCGACTTTGAAGTCCCTGCCAGGCCGCGGCCGGATTCCTTCAGCGCGTCGTTGCCGCTGACGCGTGACGACTGCAAGGCCGGTATGCCGCCGAACAGTAGCCCGGTGAGGAGCGTGATTCCCAGCGCGAACCATAGAACCGGCCCGTTTACCGGAATTGATTCGACTCTCGGAATGCTCAGATTGGCCACGCCGTTGGGAAACAGTGCGACCAGGAAATGGCTGCACCACAGCGCAAGGAGAACGCCGAGCGCGCCGCCAAGAAGGGAAAGAAGAAGGCTTTCGATTAAGAACTGTTGCAACAGACGGAGCCGGCTCGCTCCGATTGCGACTCGCACCGAAATTTCGGTGCGGCGGCTCGCGGCGCGAGCCAGCAACAGGCTGGCAACATTTACGCAGACGATGAGCATTACGAACGCCACTGCGCCCGACAAAGCCAGAAGCGGAGTGCGAATGTCGCCTGCCAGCTGATGCCGCAGCGGCTCGACCCAGGTTTCGTTGCCCGCATCGGTTTCCGGGTGCTGAAAGGCAAGCTGGCGTTCGAGAGCGTTCATCCGGAGTTGCGCCTGGGCAACCGAAATGCCGGACTTAAGGCGGCCGAGGGTGCGAACGTAGCGATGCTCGTAATCGCTGGAGACTCCCGCAGAAAAGGAAAGCGGCATCCAAAGTTCTGTCTGCGTAGGAAAATTGAACTGAGGAGGCATGACGCCGACAACGGTGTATAACTTCGAATCCAAAGTGATCGATCTTCCGATGATCTGCGGATCCCCGTGAAATGTGGTGCGCCACATCTTGTCACTCAGCACGGTGACGTTGGCGCCGGAGCCAGCCTCTTCGTCGGTAAACGTGCGGCCGACTTGCGGAGCAACATCGAGGACGCGGAAGTAGTTGGGTGAAATCGCGTAGCCCAACACCAGCTTGGGGTCTCCCGAACCCGTGAGCGTAACCTCGTTATCGTAGGAGGACGCGATATCTTCGAATACATCGTTTTTCTGTTTCCAGTCGGTGAAGTCTCCGGCCGAAACTGGAAACTGCTGGTCGCCGCGCGAGGGGTTCCTGCCCCAGATCGTCATCAAGCGATCGACATCTCGATACGGCAGGGGCGCGAGCAAAACCGTATGCACGACCGAAAAGATCGCAGTGTTCGCGCCAATGCCAAGGGCCAGCGTGGTCACTACAACGACGGTGAAAACCGTGTTCTTGGTCAGTTGACGGAGCGCGTAACGAAGGTCTTTTAGAAGTCCGCTCATTCCCTTTTCCTCACTCGCATCTCAACGCCACCATGGGATCGACTTTCGTGGCCCGCCGCGTGGGGACGTAGGTTGCCAGGCAGGCGATCGTGGCCAGCAACAGCGAAACCCCTGCGTA
>Ga0070765_100000557_pt1 | contig 22487 bp, 22 predicted proteins | sample HubBroMetageWFT5_FD_71516 | JGI IMG/M metagenome (GOLD analysis project Ga0070765, IMG submission 71516) | Warmed and freeze-thawed soil microbial communities from the Hubbard Brook experimental Forest, New Hampshire - Hubbard Brook CCASE Soil... | ecosystem: Environmental > Terrestrial > Soil... | reverse complement strand
CGCATCCACGCGCAGGCCGTCGATGTGATATTTGTCGAGCCAGAACATGGCGCTCGACATCAGAAAGCTGCGAACCTCGGTGCGGCCGTAGTTGAAGATGTGCGTCTTCCAGTCGGGATGAAAGCCCTGGCGCGAGTCGGCGTGCTCGTAGAGATGGGTGCCATCGAAGTACGCCAGTCCGTGGGCATCAGAAGGGAAGTGCGAAGGCACCCAGTCGAGGATTACCGCGATGCCGTGCTGGTGCAGGTAGTCCACCAGGTACATGAAATCCTGGGGCGTGCCGTACCTTGAAGTGGGCGCGAAGTAGCCGGTGGTTTGATATCCCCAGGAGCCGTAGAAAGGATGCTCCATCACTGGCAGAAACTCGACGTGCGTGAAGCCCATGCGGCTGACGTATTCAGCGAGACGTGGCGCGGTCTCGCGATACGTGAGCGGACGATTGTGCTCTTCTGGAACGCGCATCCACGAACCGAGATGAACCTCATAGATGGATTGTGGTGCGGACAGCGAATTGCGGGCGGCACGTTTCTGCATCCACTCGCGGTCGCTCCACTGGTAGTCGAGATCCCACACAACTGAAGCGGTGCGCGGAGGCTTTTCGTGCAAAAGGCCGAGCGGGTCGGCCTTGTCGACCCGGTAGCTGTGGCCTCGGGACTCGATATGAAATTTGTAAAGGGCACCCTTCCTCACATCGGGGACGAAGCCCTCCCAAATGCCGGAATTGCCACGGGGTGCGAGGAGATGGGAGTGACTATCCCATTCGTTGAAGCTGCCGATCACAGACACCTGGCGAGCGTTCGGCGCCCACACGCTGAAAACCGCACCCTCTTTGCCATTGCGAGAGTGCAGATGTGCGCCGACGGTTTCGTAGAGGCGATAGTTGCTGCCCTCGTTGAACAGGTAGAGATCCTGGTCGGAGAGAAGCGTGAGAGAGTCAGTCGCCGTTGGCATGGAGGTTTCCGGCATTTTCCCGAGTTAATAGTGTACCGGAAGATGAGCGACGCTACAGGATAGGGAACCGTAAGAACGATCGTATGACTTTAGTGATGTAGGCGACCGGGTTGACCAATGCGATACACTATAAATACAAGGATTCGGCGCTAGAGAGGACCGCAAATGGCGACAAGCAAGCCCGTTCCCCACAAATCGGCCGAGGATGAACTCCTGGAGAGTTTTGGCGATTTGATCGATGAAGCAGCTGAGAAGATGACCGATAAGGAATTCGGCCAGGCCGCCAGGAAATCTAGCGCGACCCTTGATCGCGCGATTGCCGCGCACTCACAGCGGCGTGGTACAGCCTGATTCTTTCCGCCAGTTCTTCTTTGCTCATGTCCGGCTTCCAATCCTTCAAGAGTTGAACATACTCCAGTTCCGCTTCGTGGCCGCCGATCTCCAGTAGATGACGTAATTGCTTGAGTTGCTCCGTTTTGATGCGTGCTTTCCCGGCGCGTGCGTTCTTGTCTGTCTCTTTACGGAAGCCTCGCCAGAATTTCTTCATCTTCAAACAGTATGTTCTGCAATATATGCGTAACAATTCTATCAATGCGAGGACTAATTAAACACCGACCCTCCCGAGCAACCGCCCGCACCAACGAGCGATCCGAAGCCCCATGCTAGACTGAATTCCTGCTCATGCCCGCCTTGCGCCTGATTTTTCTCTGGCACCAGCACCAGCCTTTTTACAAAGATCTGGTGACGGGGCAATATCGCCTGCCTTGGGTGCGTCTGCACGCGCTCAAGGACTACTACGGCATGGTGAAGTTGCTGGACGAATTTCCGAATGTCCACCAGAACTTCAACTTGGTGCCGTCTTTGATCACGCAAATTCAGGATTACGTTGCGGGAACGGCGCAGGATCCATTTCTGAATGTGGCAGCCAAGCCGGCAAAAGACTTGACGCAGGCAGAGCGGCAGTTTGCGCTGCAATATCTGTTTCAAGCGAATCCGACGAACGTGATCGGGCGCTATCCGCGCTATTGGGAACTGCGGGAGCGCTTTCGCGAGCATGGTTACTCGGCCGAGAAAGCCGAGAAGTATTTTGAGCCGCAGCACTTCACAGACTTGCAGGTGTTATCTCAGATTGCCTGGTTCGATGAATTTTTTCTGGAAGACAAAGATGTTGCGGGTTTGATTAGGAAAGAGCGCAACTATTCGCTCGAGGACCAGGCCTTTGTGATTGGTCGCGAACGGGAACTGCTTGGGAAGGTTCTTCCGGCGTATGCCTCCGCGGCAAAAAGAGGGTCGATCGAAATTTCGGCGACTCCGTTTTATCATCCGATTCTTCCCCTGGTGTGCGACTCCAACGCGGGTGGGGCTTCGTCGCCCGGCCTGACCTTGCCGCAGAATCGTTTTCGCCATCCCGAGGATGCGCGCGAACAACTGGTGCGCGCCCTGGATCTGCACGAGCAAGTCTTTGGCCTGCGTCCGCGCGGAGTCTGGCCGTCGGAGGGGAGTGTTTCAGAGGAGACGCTCGCGATCGCGCACAGCCTTGGCATTCAGTGGATGGCGACGGACGAAGAGGTGCTTGGCCGCAGCACAGGCGTCTCCTTTCAGCGCGACGGCAACGGGCGATTGCCGGCCCATCTGGCCGAGCGGCTTTACGACATCCACCGCTACGGCAACGGCTCGACGACCATGCACATGGTGTTTCGCGACCATACGATTTCTGACTTGATCGGATTTGTCTATTCGGGAATGGATCCGAAGGATGCCGCCGGGCATTTGCTGCACAGCATTAAGGAAGCGGCGAAACCCGTGCTGGCGCAGGGACGCGATGCGGTCGTGCCAGTAATCCTCGACGGGGAGAATGCCTGGGAATACTATCCGAAATCCGGCCGCGAGTTTCTGCGCCGGTTCTATGACGCGCTGCAGCGCGAGGGAGGCCTGGAAGCGGTTACGGTTTCCGAGGCGATTTCGCGGCATCGCAAAGCGTCCCATTTGCCATCGCTGGTGCCGGGTTCATGGATCCATGCGAATTTCAACGTGTGGATCGGCGCGCCGGAAGACAATCGGGCCTGGGATTATCTTTACCATGCGCGTGAGTTTTATGCCCAGCACGCCTCCAAGGTGAGCGAGGCCCAACGCAAACTAGCCTTCGAAGAAATTTTGATCGCCGAAGGGAGCGACTGGAATTGGTGGTACGGACCCGAACATCACTCCGCGAATGATCGCGACTTTGACGAGCTCTATCGCAAACATCTTTCCAATGTTTATCAGGCGCTGGGTGCCACGCCGCCGGATTACTTGTTGCAGCCGATCACTGCAGGAGAGGTACGGCCGGCGTTCGCCCCGCAGACGGCTTACATCCGTCCCCGCATAACAGGCGACAAAATCCGCTATTTCGAGTGGATGGGAGCGGCGGTCTACACGGCCGATCAGCGCGCCGGAGCCATGCATGGAAAACAGTACCTGCTGGATTCGGTACACGCCGGAATCGACAGCACGTTTGTCTACGGACGGCTGGACTTCGCTGGAGAGCTTCCGGATGCAGAGTGTGATCTGGTGGTGAATCTGGAATCGTGGGCGAATGGAGAAGCGCGTGCGCGACGGGAATTGCGACTCGACGCTAGAGTTGAAGAACGCAGGCTGACGGAGTGGAGTGTGGATGGCTCCGAAAAAGGGTCGGTAGCCGCGACGACAAGTGCGAATGAGGACGAGGCGAAAGTTGCGCTGTTACGCAATTTCGAGTTTCGCCTGCCGTTGAGCTGGCTGCTGGCGATTCCCCCTTCAGGTGATGGTTCGAGCGGAAGTGGAGCCGCAGGGATTCCGCCGACCCGCAAGCTGCGGTTGCGTTTTAGCATCTGGCAGAATCGTCTGCCGGTGGATGCGCTTCCAGTGGAGGGCTGGATTGAACTGGAACTGGTGAGCGAAGCGGAGTTGGAGTCGGGAATGTAGCGGTCACTCAAAGGTGTTGGATGGCAAAGATCTTTGGATGGATGAGAATTCCCGTGGAGGATGAAAATGTCGCAAATACAGTTTCATCCGGATATGGTGCGATAGGCAGTCCCGTTAATGTGGTGCTCGCGTGACTTGTCTGTTGGGGAGTCAATATTCGAGGATCGGGGAGCAGCCATGCAGCCACAATTGGATGAGATGGCAGTCTTGCGACAGGAAATTGTGAATCTGCTGTGTCAGCAGATGAAAGATCTGGACTCGCCATTTCAGTTAACCGATGCCCAACTGAAAGAGTGTTACTCGCGGCAGGTACGAGTACAGGAATTGCGAGAGAGACTGCAGGCGGCATCCGATCGGCAAAACCAAGCGAATGATAGCGACCGCTCTGTGCATGGGGTACCTCAAGAAAGGGATGAGATCGTGCCGGTGACAGCCCAGCACAGCCTCGCCTAGCGAGCCTCGTCTAGTAAACGTGGTCGCAGGAATTTTTCACAGTTGAATCAGACAAACGCATGGAGAGATCAATGAATCGAGGATATCGATGTTTGGGTGCCATTCTCTTGTCGGCCGCAGTGGGAGCCCCACTTGCCGGCGCCAAGCCGGCTGCGGCAAGTCCCGCGATGGCAATTCAGGATCACGACGATCATGACAGGAATCACGATGATCATCGAGTCTACGATCCTGATCACAAGGACTATCACAACTGGGATGATCGCGAAGATCACTATTACCGGCAGTGGCTGGCGGATCGGCATGTGGAATACCGCGACTTTAACCGGCTGAAGCAGCGGGAGCAGCGGGAATACTGGAAATGGCGCCACGAGCACGAAGAACACGAGGAGCATGAGCATCACGACTAGGCGGGCAGGACGCGGGCCTACGCGAATGACGATGGCGACGGGATGATGACGCCGGCATAGCCGACGACGGTGTCGCGGTCTCCGGAGATGTCGCCCGAAGTTGCATATTTTATGAGCTCGGCGGATTGAGCGCCGAGCTTTTTCGCTGCGGTGAGCAGGACGATGGCGGGCCCAAAGCCGCACATGCTGACATGCCGCTGGGTGACGACGTCATATAGAGCGCGGGCGTTGAGACCGAGGATTGATTCCAGCGCGGCGTGGTCCTTCACGCGGGTGATAGCGTCGGCTTCATAGTGATTCATGTCACTGGAAGCAACGATCAGTATGGGAGTTTTCTGCGCCGCAATCACGTCGGCCATTCCATTTCCAAGTTCTTCCAACGCTTCGAACTCGCCGGTGCCGATCACGATGGGTACGAAGGTGAGGCTGGGCTGGCGCATTTGAAGAAACGGCAACTCCACTTCAGCCGCGTGCTCGTTGCGGTGGGCCGAAGAGTCTTCCTCAAGAATGGGACACGTCTGTTTTAAGGAGGCGGCAAGCTCGCTGGCGATCGAGACGGCGCCCAGCGGATTCTGCCACATTCCTTCGCTCATGATTGCGAGGGGACGGCCCATGCCGGTGTGATTGGGGCACATCACGATGCAGAGTTTCGGAATCTCAAGGCCGGCGAACACCGCACCGGCCACATGGCCGGAATACACGTACCCGGCATGGGGGGCGATGCATCCGATGGCCTGAACCGGGTTGTGAGGCGGAGGCTGATCGAGATAGGTGCGGACTTCTTCGCGGAGAATTTCTGGATTGTCAGGATAGAAGCGTCCGGAGACGGCGGGATGGCGAACGGTAGTCGCGGTCATGGTATTCCTCCGCGAAGCGTCATCGGTTGACAATCCAATTCATGTTAAGCGCCGTCGCCCGAGCCTCGCAAGGCGTGAAAGAGCGCGGCACTTTCCGCCAGACTCAACGTTTCGGCACGCGTCGTGGGTTTGATTCTTGAGTCGGCGAGCGCGGCACGAAGAAGCTGCTCCGGATAACCGGACTTGAGGTTGTTCCAGAGCGTTTTGCGTTTCTGGCTAAAAGAAAGCCTGAGGAAATTGATGAAGGCCTCGACCTGCCCATCGACGAGACCCAACTGCTGCTGCTGAGGTGCGATGGTCAGACGCAGCGCGGTGGAGTGCACCTTAGGGGGCGGTGCAAAGGCCCCGGGCGGCAGAGTGAACAGCTTCTCGACTCGGGCATAGAGCTGGACGGTGGCTGAGAGTAGGCCATACTCGCTGCTGCCGGGTTTGGAGGCGATGCGATCGGCAACCTCGCGCTGGACAAGCAGGACCAGAGTCTCAAAGTATTTTGCGTACTCAAACAGGCGCAGCAGAATGTCGGAGGTGATGTAGTAGGGGAGGTTGCCCACAATTTTCACTGGATCAGGCCGAAATTCGATGCCAGGGCGGCGGAGGCCGGGCTTCGGGCCGAAGAGGGAATCGACGTCGACCGAAAGAATGTCGGCTTCTATGATTTCCACGTTGGTGAACATTCCGAAGCGCAGGCGGAGCTGGGCAGCCAGTACGCGGTCCAACTCGACGGCAATCAAGCGGCGCGCGCGTTTGGCGAGGAGCGAAGTGAGGACGCCGCGTCCGGGGCCGATTTCGAGGACCGTATGCTGCGAAACATCGCCGAGTGCGTCGACAATTTGCAAGGCATAACTGTCATCGGCGAGGAAATGTTGTCCCAGTTTGGGCTTGTGCTGCGGACGGCGCGTGGAGACGACCTTCGGCACGTTGACCCTCTTTTCCTCCGGAATATAGACTGACAAGTTCGCGTTTGAGTGTGCGCCCTGAATTGGCTCCCGCGCACACCGTGTTCCATCATATCGTGTGCTCGCGAAAAGCGGGGCTTCCCCGGGAGGTCATCATGCATATCGCATTTGTCGCTTCGGAATGCGTTCCGTTCTCAAAAACGGGCGGATTAGCGGATGTAGTGGGCGCTCTGCCGCGGGCACTGGCGGCGCTCGGGCACCAGGTGAGTGTGTATCTGCCCCGCTACCGGCAAACGAAGCTGGCGGATCCAGCCACTGTGGTGAAAAGTATCACGGTGCCGTTCGATGATAAGTACCGCTTTGCTTCGATATCGATGGCAGACGGGCATTCGGGAGTGCGGTTTTATTTTGTCGAGTACCCGGAGTATTTCGATCGTGACGCGCTTTACGGAACGCCCGCGGGAGATTATCCGGATAACGCTGAGCGCTTCGCTCTGTTTTCTCGCGCGGTGCTGGAAGCAACGAAAATCCTGGGTGTGCCGCAGGTTTTTCATTGTCACGATTGGCAGTCGGCGCTGGTGCCGGTACTGTTGCGAACTGTGTACGCTGAGGATCCGGCCTTCCGCGACGTGGGAACCGTCTTTACGATCCACAACATGGGCTACCAGGGACTTTTTCAGCCGGAAGTCCTGCCGCTGCTGATGCTGCCGTGGGACTTGTTCACCATGTCGAAGATGGAATTCTTTGGACAGGTCAATTTTCTGAAAGGCGCGCTGACCTATTCCGACTATGTGACTACGGTGAGCAAAAAATATAGTCAGGAAATCCAGACCGCGGAGTATGGATTTGGCCTGGAAGGAGTTTTGCGCGACAGGGCCGCGACCGTCACCGGCATTCTGAACGGCGTGGATTACGACGAGTGGAGTCCACAGACGGATAAGTTTACCGTGGCGAAGTATTCGCCTCAGGATCTGACAGGCAAAGCGGCGTGTAAGAAAGATCTACTGGCGGCGTTTGGCGTGAAAAATGCCGACGAGAAGATTCCGGTGATTGGGATTGTGTCACGCTTTGCCGCGCAGAAGGGCTTCGACCTGATTGCGCAGATCATGGACCGGCTGGCGCGTGAAGAGATGATCGTGGTGGCTCTGGGCGCGGGCGATAAGCAGTATGAGGAAATGTTTGTCCGGCTCAACAAACAGTTCCCCAACAAGATTGCAGTGCGGGTCGCTTACGACAATGCCATCGCTCACAAGATTGAGGCCGGGGCGGACATGTTCCTGATGCCTTCGAGGTACGAGCCTTGCGGTCTGAACCAGATTTACAGCTTGAAGTACGGCACGGTGCCCATTGTGCGTGCGACCGGGGGATTGGACGACACAATCGAGCCCTGGGATGCGCGCTCGGGAAAAGGCACCGGATTTAAATTTACTGAATACAACGGAGAGGCATTGTTGCTGACCATAAGACAGGCGCTGCAGGCGTTCCGCGATCAGACTTCGTGGCAAGTGCTGATGCGGAATGGCATGAATAAGGATTTTTCCTGGAACGCATCGGCGCGGGAGTACGGGAGGGTTTATGACCGCGTGAAACAGGCGCGAGGTGTTTCTTTGCCTGCGATAGAGAAAGCGCTCTCTGTCGTATAGCCAGGGCTAGCAAGTCTTATGGCGCTTATCTCTTGTGGGAGATTTCGAAGAGCAGGTTGAAGAATTGGACCAGAGTCACTCCGATGGCGACATAGATGGCGATCTCGAGGCGGCGGCCGGCCTCCTGTGTCGCGCGAAGCAGTTCGGCGACATCCCTGGTCGATTCGTGTAAGGTTTCGGCCAGTTGCTCGAAGTGTTGTACCGAGGCCCTCATTTTTTCGGAAGTCCTCGACATGGCTAGCGTCGCCTCGCCGAGTTGCTGTCCGTTGCGCAGATCGAGCTCGGCGCGGCATGCCGTCCACCACGGGCTGCCAGGCTCACGGTCGTACATGCGTTGCCGGATTTCAGCGTAAGAACGGTTCTTCAGCAACTCCACCAGGGCTGGAACTTTTTGTTCAGATCCTTGTGGCTCCTCGTTGCTTCTCTCGACATCTCGTGTCTCATTGATGAAAACCGGCATATGCGGAGTCTAACAACCAATCCATCGCGGATTGAGATGACTGAGGTGCAACTAAGGTGTTCGCTTTTTGCCGAGATTCAAACAGGGGTAATGACATTACCCCTGTCCTTTTAGCCATGTCGTCACTTCGTCTTTCGTTCCAATGTTTTGCGAAAAGTCCTGAATGCATCCGTAGAAATGTCCGGAACCGCTGCCGATTTTTTGCCACTCTTGCCCGCCCGGAATTTTAATTTTATTTTCATTCTCCAGAAATCTTCCCGTAATACAAGACGCATAAATTCCGAGTCCATGACCCTGCTCACTTCGCTCGTTTTTTAAAAAGCCACGTTCTGAATTTTCAAAAAGCCACGTTCTGAAAAGGAGATACCCATGCGAAATATCCTCAGGAACTATTCCTTCGTAGCCGCCTGTTTGTTAACTCTCTTATCCCGCGTCACATTTGCGGCCGGGCCGGCGCCAGCTCAGGGCACTAACCAAGGCGGCAAAAGTGGCACCAGTATTCAACACGTTCTGCTCATCAGCATCGACGGGATGCATGCGCTCGACTTTATCAACTGCGCTAACGGTATTGCCGGCGCGAACGGAGGTCAGCCTTTTTGCCCAAATCTGACCAGCCTCAAACCCAACGGAGTCGACTATCTCTTTGCATATACTTCTGAACCATCCGACTCGTTTCCTGGATTAACAGCGCTGGTGAGCGGAAGCTCTCCGCGCAGCGCGGGAGCATTTTACGACGTTGCCTATGACCGGTCCCTCGACCCGCCCGCCCAGACAACGGGCAATGGTGTGGCTGCTGGTCCATGCATTCCCTACGGCAACCCAATCGGAACCAGGACCGAATTCGATGAGGGAATCGACATCGACAAAACGCAACTGAATGGTGGGGCACCGTTCGGCGTGGATGGCGGAATTCAGTCGATTGATTCCAAGCGACTGGAGCGCGATCCGAGCCAGGGCTGCGCGCCGGTCTATCCTTGGAACTTTGTCCGCACGAATACCATTTTTGGTGTCGTCCATGCCGCCGGTGGTTATACCGCCTGGTCGGACAAACATCCTTCCTACTTATCGGTGAGCGGACCTGGGACCGGAAACAACGTGGACGACTATTACTCGCCTGAGATCAACTCAATTCCGGTTGGGCTGCCGGGGGTGTTCGCCGGCCCCGTCAGTTGCAATCCTTTGCCCGATCAGACTGCCGTGGCGCCATCAAATGCCTGGACTGACAGCTTCCAGAACATTCAGTGCTACGACACTTTGAAAGTCAATGCCATCGTGAACGAAATCAATGGCAAAACACACAACGGCTCGGCGACGGCGCCGGTGCCAGTGGTGTTCGGCATGAATTTCCAGTCGGTGAGCGTTGGCCAGAAGCTGATCGAAAGCACGCTTAGCCCGACTGTGACTGGCGGCTACGCGAGTGGCCAGGGAGTGCCGACTCCCGCTCTGCTGAAAGAGATCAAGTTCGTCGACTACTCGATCGGCTTGATGCTGGCGGCACTGAAAGCGAACGGCCTCACGGATTCCACTCTGGTCATCATCACGGCCAAGCATGGGCAGAGTCCGATCGATTCTTCCCGCTATCTGGGTATTTCCACCTTCACCGGTGACCCAATTACGACTTCGCCCGCCACCATTGCCTCGAACGCCAATTGCTTGCCTTTCTCCGAGTCAACCAACAATCCGAATGGCATTGGGCCGACCGAAGATGATGTCTCTCTGCTCTGGCTGAACAAGAACTGCACAGCCCAATCGGTGGTCAAATTGCTTGAAACCCAATCACCGACCAGCAACAACATCGCGGGTATTGGCGAGATTTTCTGGGGAGCGGGGATTACGCAACTCTTCAACGCTCCGGGCCTGCCCCCCAATGCCGACCCACGCACGCCGGACATCCTTGTCACTCCCAACATCGGGGTTACATATTCCGGCAGCAGCAAGAAACTGGCTGAGCACGGCGGCTTCGCGCATGACGACACCAACGTCATGATGTTGCTCTCGAATCCCAGCTTGCCCGCGACGACCGTAACCGCTCCAGTCACAACGATGGAGGTAGCGCCAACCATCCTGAAAGCGCTCGGGATGGATCCGAATGCTTTGAACTCCGTGCAGATCGAAGGCACGGCGGTGCTGCCGAACTCGTTCTAGTTGCAACCACGAGAGGAAGCTGGCGCTTTTTTGCAACGCGAACAGCGTACTCATTCAAAAAGAGCGCGGCGTTTACGCCGCGCTTTTTCGTGCCCCCCGCAATCGTTATGAGAACGCCCTTGTCTCGAGTAACGCCGACATCCAGCGCCGTGCCATCCAGCGCCATGCCATGGCTGCTAGAATTCTTGCCATGGCCGCCACATCCTACCTGCCGGCTTTCCCCCGAACCATCTTCCACGTGGATATGGATGCGTTCTTCGTGTCAGTGGAAGAACTGTTCGATCCGTCTCTGAAAGGGAGGGCCGTTGTAGTTGGAGGGCAGCGGAACGAGCGCGGCGTGGTTTCAGCGGCGTCCTATGAAGCGCGGAAGTTTGGAGTGCATTCAGCCTTACCGTTGCGAACCGCGGCGAAACTTTGTCCGCATGCGATTTTTGTAAATGGGCATCCGGAGCGTTACCGGGAATGTTCGGAAAAAGTTTTCACGGTGTTGAATGCATTTTCGCCCCAGGTGGAGATGGCTTCGATTGATGAAGCGTATCTGGATATGACGGGGACGGGACGCCTGCACGGGCCCCCCATGCTCGCGGCCCACAAACTGCACCGGCGGATGAAGGACGAAACGCGATTGAATTGCTCGATTGGGATTGGATCGTCGCGGCTAATAGCGAAAGTTTCGTCGGGGCAGGCCAAGCCGAATGGCGTGCTGTGGATTGTGCCGGGAGAAGAATCGAAGTTTCTTGCGCCGCTCGACGTTCGGGAGATTCCCGGCGTCGGGAAGGTGATGGAGAGCCATCTTCATAAGTTGGGAATTCAGAAAGTCGGAGACCTGGCGCGGCTGGAAGAAGGGGAACTCGAAGAACGATTCGGTAAATGGGGACTGGCGCTGGCGGGCAAGGCTCGTGGCGAAGATGCTGGTGGATGGTTCGATGCCGAGGTCGGCGCCCGCGACGAAGCCAAATCGATCAGCCACGAGCATACCTACAACGAAGACACGGCCGACGCCAGCCAGCTTGAAGCTACGCTGATGCGGTTGTGCGAAATGGTGGGACGCCGTCTGCGGGAGGCAAACTACTATGCACGGACGATTCAATTGAAGCTTCGTTACAAGGATTTCACAACGATCACCCGCGCTCACACACTCCCGGTGCCGACTCAACTCGACGGAGAAATCTTTGAACAAGTGCGAACGTTGTTTCGCAAGAACTGGAAACAGGGAGCGCAAGTGCGACTGCTGGGTGTGCAGGCGTCATCCTTCGAGGCGCAGGCGGAGCAGATCAATCTGCTGGAAGGCGGACGCCAGAAACGCTGGAAAGATGCGCTGGCCGCCGCGGATAAGCTGCGAGACAAGTTTGGCGAGTCGAGCGTGAAACTGGCGACGGGCATGCGCGGAGCCTTCCGTGAGCGGACGCATGAGAATCCAGCAGGGCTGCCGGGTAAGAGCCCGGCCAAAAAGAATAAATAAATAATAGAGGGCCTTTGCAGAAGTGGTCACCCATTATTGGGTGACTTTGCTTTTGTCACCCAAATATGGGTGACTGCTTGAAAATCACCCATAATTGGGTGACAATAGTTGGGGCTCCCATGAAAAGAGGCAGGGCGGTTCGTGCGTCACAGCTCTACATTGCCATCATTGCGGATATGGTGGGCTCGCGTAGTGTGCCGCGTTCCCAACGTCGAGTCCTTCAAAAGAAATTCGCTGATCTGATCGCCGCGCTAAATCGGGATTACCGGAAGATACTCGCGTCCAAGTTTGTCATCACCTTGGGAGACGAGTTTCAGGGTCTTTTGAACTCTGCAACTGCGATTCCCGATATGATTTGGCGCCTGGAGCAAGACCTGCCGCAGCGTGAATTCCGCGTGGGCATCGGTCTCGGAACTCTCGACACTCCAATTCAGAAATATGCCATCAACATTGATGGACCGGCGCTCCACTCTGCCCGTGCCGCAATCGAATACGCTAAAAAAACCAAAGCCCTGGGGGGGGTATTCCGCGGCTTCGGCGAACTTGACGACATTCTGAATGGGGTAGCCAGTCTCCTGTGGTTTCAGCGTTCGCGCTGGACTCAACGTCAGCGGGATATCGCGAACCTCCTCCGGAAGGGCATATCGCAAACAGAAGTTGCCGAGGAGTTACGAATCACGAAACAAGTTGTTTCCCGGCAAGTTCTCGCTTCTGGCTGCTATCAATACATTGCCGGAGACAATGCCTGGCGTATGATTCTTCAGCAAGCCGACTCTTTGATCGGCTCGAAACATGGTCTCTCCCAAAGTCATTAGCCCCCAATTCTTGCTTTGGTCGCAGTCGCTGCTGCTGTGGAGCGTTGCCGCCTACGGGGTTGCGGCCGACCCGTTAAGAGAAGAAACGGCGCGCATTCGATGGACTCGCTGGATGCTACTTCTTGCGCCCCGTGCGATTTTAGCCGTGGGGTTTGGGTACTTTCTGTCTCGGTCAATTGCGTTGTCTAGCTTTCTGGGTTTGACCATTCTCATTCAACCGCTCCTTCGTTATCGGATGTCGATGCGGATGATCGCGGAGTTCGAAAGTTTATGGATCGCAGCATTTATGGTGGGCGGTTTGGCGGTGATCCGGTACTTCTACTTAGTTCCGCGATGGATCCCAGGTCCCATATCTCCAGCTCAACTGTCCGCACTCTGCATTTTTGCAAGCACTCTGTTTGTGGTGGTGCGCGGGGGCACATATATTGTGCGTGGGATCCTCAGGAAGTCCGACACCTTGCCTTCCGGGAGGCGGCCCAGCGACTCTCTCGAACCCTCGACAGCCTCCTCGTTGCTTCCGGAAACACCCGAAACCCCGAGTTTAATTACCTCGATTGCCGCCTCGACCGACGAGCCCGTGCACACAGGCGTCGACGCCAAAGAGTACAACCGTGGCCGTCTCATAGGAAACTTGGAACGTATCGTCCTCACGATCGTGGTCGCTGCGGGAAGCTATGCGGCTCTTGCTTTTCTCGTTGCTGCAAAGGGAGTCGTGCGGTCCGACGAATTCGACAGGAACAGAGACTTCGCGGAGTACTTTCTGATCGGGTCGCTTTCCAGTGTCCTCGTCGCACTCTGCGCCGGAATTGCTCTCCGGTTCGCCCTGATTCGCCTATGGCCGGACCTGCTAAGTCTGCAAATTCAGTGATCAGTCGTCAAATGCCGGAACCTGACCGTCGCGACTGCCGCAAATAACAAAACGAAGGCCGGGTATCCCGGAAGGTGATTCCGGATCCCGGCCTCGTTTTCGTTCAACTCGTGGTGCAGCGTTCTAGTTGCTGGATGGGGCGTTGGAGGCGGTGGTTGGCGTTGCGGCTGCCGTCGAAGCCCCCCAGCGTGCTAAGCGCGGAAAGAAGGGCGTAACTTCGAACGGCATTTTGTCGCGGGCCGAGGTGATGGCGACCGGAGCCGTCTTTACCATTTCTGCTTTGTCGTCCCAGGGATTGATTTTGACGCGTCCGCCCAAGGGGAGCGCGGCGACTTGATCCAGCTTCGCGTTGTCGAGCGCGGGCCCTTTGGTAGCTAGAGCCGTCAATCGGTTGACCGTTCCGGCCTCAGCCAGCGGATTGCCCAGGTGCGTGGTCAGCAGGGCATTGAGCTGGGGAGCGCGGGCCTGGAGCGCTTTGAAGAAAAGTCCGACGTTGTCGAGCTTCTGAGCGTATGGCGAATTGTTGAGAAGATCGATGGCCTTCTTGTCGGCCGCGGTTTCTTCTTCCGGAATGTGCTTGAATCCGAGGTTGGCGTAGGTGGAGTCGTCGGAGAAGAGCATGCGATCGTTGAAGGCATACTTGCTGCCCAGGTTGTGACCAAGAACGATGTGCGCGAGTTCGTGCGAGAGAACTGCGGCGAGGCTGGCCTCATCGGGAAGCACGTCGATCAATCCGCGGCTGATGACGATGGTGTTGCCGACGCTGAAGGTTTCGAGCGGCGCCGTGAGCAGAACGCGCGTGCGCACCGGACGCGGGAGGTCGATATTGTTGGTGACTTCCAGATTGTTGACGACCGTTTGGAGAATGTGGTCTACGTCGCCTTCAGGCGCGAGCAGTCCGGCCTGGGTGAGGCGTTCGATGACGTTATCTTCCGCCTGTTGTTGCCATTGACGCTCAGCTTGCAGCGGCGAGGCATCCTGGACGGCTGCGCTTTCATCTTTCACGCTGTCAACACGGATCTGCGTGAGTTCGTCATCCTTGCCATCTTTCTTCAAGTCGTAGCCCCAGATACGGGTTTGTGCCTTAAAGGCCATCTTGTTTTTCACGCCGGCGCTGAAGTCGCCTTCTTCGCTGTAGATGTATGCCGGAACCCAGTAGCCAGGAATCAGATTCAGACGCCAGCTGTCCATGTGAAAGAAGTAGGAGTTGCGCGGCGCCGGAACGTAGGTGCCGTTGAGGCGGACAATGTTGTAGTCCTGATCTTCGACCCAAACCCGGCCAAGGAAGCGGCCTTTGCCGGAGTTCTTCTTCGGGGTGACGTCGAATACCAGGCAGCGGACATCGCCCAGAAATTCGCGGCGAATGTAGTGGAAGTCATAGTGGGAACGGTCAAAGTCGGTGCGGTCGGCATAGACCATCCACGAGAAACCGAGGGGCTGGTATTGCACCTTGAATAGCTTGTTGAAGCCGCCCATCAGGCGCGTCTCCATGCCTTTTTCTTGTTCCTTCAGGTAATCCTTGCGATCGACGGTTTCGCCCATATCCATGCGGCCCAGGAAGTAATGGTCCGCGCTGGGCACCGGGCCGAGCTGCGGATCAGCCGTCAGGTTCTGAAGATAGGTTTCGACCACCGGCGTGCGCGTGGCAAGAGCTTTCATGAGGCCGTGTTCGCGTTCGATGAAGCGATCAACCACCTGATCCATCGTCGTGGGTTGCGGCAAAGTTGAAGGCGCTGGCGCGGGCATGGTGGCCTGCGGCGCGGCTTGCTGCTGAGTCTGAGACGAAGTCGGTTGCTGCGACGTGGGTTGTTGTGACATGGCCTGTTGCGACGAAGGTGCCGTCGCTCCCGATTGCTGCTGCTCCGGCCTCGAGGGCGAGATATCCGGATATCCCGGCGCCGGCGGCGCCGATGTGGGGACGGCAGGATTGGACTGCACTGCGTTGTGCGATCCGGATTGTGACTCCGCGGCCTGCTGCGCCGTAGCGCTGATCGAAACCAGCAGTGCGACTGTGAACATCCATTTCGTAGTGCGCATGACTCTTGTCTCCATCTTTCTCAAACCGTTTCTTTAAGATCGTTTGTTAGACCCAATGTCTCGAACTGATTCCGTTGCGTTAACCTTTTTCGATCTCGAACCGCTTAGTAAGCCATCTGAAACATCACGTGAACCACGGCTGTCGAATCTGTCGGCTGCCCCATACGAAGAGCGGGCTTGAAGCGCATTTTGTTGGCGGCGGCGATCGCGGCTTCGTCGAGGCCGTGACCGAGTCCGCGGACCACGCGATTCACGTGCAGTGTCCCGTTCGCGTTGAACATCACTTCCAGGAGAACTTCGCCTTCGAGCTTCAGGCTTCGCGCTTCATCGGTGTAAACCGGATTTGGCTTGAATGTGATTTCCACCGGAGTGGTCGCGGGCCCGGAATCGGCTTGCGCGAGTTTCGGTCCGCCGTGAACCACTTGCTCGGATCCGAATCCGCCGGTGGCGATTCCGCCGCCACTGCGGCCATTGCTGGTGGCGATTCCGTTGCCGAAGTCTGCGCTGGCGACTGTGCCCTTGATGCCTTTCGCTCCGCCCGATCCATTTCCTTGTCCGGGGCCTACTGGCATGTCAAAGCCGCCCGCTTGCGCGGCGTAGAGCTTGGCGCCTTCTTTGCCAGTGCCCTTGAGGCCGTTGGGATCTCCGAAGCCTCCGGTCTGAACTTTCTGCACAGCGGCGGTTACCGTAGGAGTGGCCGAGCTCCCGGAGAAATCTCCGGTATGCAGGAGTTTTGGGGTCGCGGTGGCGGACGCCATCTTAATTTGCGGGGCCGCGAACTGGTTCACCACAACCTTGGGCGCTTCCACCGGCTCGGGCGTGGGGACGTGATGTACTTCATGCGGCACGATCAATCTGGGCCGCTCGAACACCGGCGCAGGAGGCAAGAGCTTTGCCTTGATGACCGGCCTAGTTTTGACCGGCGCGGGTTCCGGTTTCATGGCCGGTAGCGGAATAATGGAAGTGACGCGGTATTGCTTAAGCTGAATTCTGTCGGGGAATATGAGGCCGACGTTGATCAACAACAGGGTGACCAACACGATGAACGTGTAGCTGGTGGCGAGCGCGCGCCGGTCGATCTTGCGCTCGGGCAACAGTCCGAGCTGAAAAGCCTGTTGAGACGTAGCCATGCATTCACTCCAAGGGGATCCAGGCCGAGGGAGCGGACCGGGATTGGAGTTTTCACCTTACGGGAGAATGGACAGGGGGTAAACGTGTCCACGGCTCTTGACCGAAAGTAACTGGAAAAGGGCGGTTACGGGACTGGGCCAAAACGGGCCATGGGATGCAGTTGACGTTGCTTTTGATTATGTGGGACGGACACGCCTGTCCGCTGCTTTTGACCTTGATCTTCCTGTGTGCTCGCACGGACCATTGCACGACCGTGGAAGAGCGGCGCTTCAGCGCCGCGTAAAGCACCCCCATAAGAACACGGCTTCAGCCGCTGAGGTACTCCATCCACCGCGAGCTTTCATGACTGGCGCGGCCACCCACTTTCCATTTTGCCATTCCCACCGTAGTAACAGGAGAAAGTGACGAAATGATTCCGCCCGCTGTAAACGCATCAGTCCCCATAGCATGAGGACAATCTAGTCTGTTCGGCGGACTAAGTCTGTGAATCTGAACATCCCCACTCAAGCCAAAACCGGGCTTGAGTGGGCCACCGGCCGACTCCAGGTGTTGCAACCTTTGATACAAAGCGACCAGCGGAGGGAGAATCCATCGCCGTATCGGGGTACCCGCTCGATGGACTGGCAATGAAGACCAACTCGGGGATGGTTGCATCCTCGTGGTCCACGGATCAAAGGGCAAAAAGCTGGCGATCTCATTGATTCCTACGTTACAGACATGCAAGTCAACCACGGGGACAGCGGAGGACCTGTCTATTCGATCAAAACTGGTGCCGTGATTGGGCTCTGTGATTCCTTTGATCCTGCGCTCGTTACCCGATACAGACAAAAATCTCGTGACAACCGCCAATGGCAAAACTCTTGAGTACAATTCCGGATTAGCGAATGTAGTACCGGCAAAATACATTGTTCAATTATTGGACAAGAACAAAATAAGGTGGTCAGCTGTGCCCCGATTGTCTATCTATACCATTCTCTTCGCCGCGAAAATCCGGGATAGAGAAGACGACGAACGGGCGTCCCCAGGCGCTGCTGGGAAACCGTGACTGCATTGTGCAGGTTCACCGCGTACGGAGACTTCATGCCGTCCTCCACATTCAGAACGACTTCCCCGTATACCGCAATCCGTGGAATATGTGGAATATAGCGACGGTAAAGCTTCCAAAAAGTCAAAGCCCCGAGGATCGCTCGGGGCTTTGAGATACTAGACGACGTTCGCCAAACACTTACTATGATAAATCGCGCAGTTGAATTGTCAAGAAGCTTTGGCGTCGAGTGACCCGCGGAGGGCAAGGGAGTCGAACCCTAGTGGCTGCAAAACCACTCGACATTTGGCGAACGTCGTCCAGTACCCACTGGCAATACCCTCCTAAACGAGTCGTCCACCGTCCAACATTTTATCGGCGCCTACTCGCGAAACGAACTTTGCGCTCATAAATACTTGGGGAGTTGTACCAATTCGGGAGAATAGGAAAGGACGGATGACCCGCTGAGAGTTGGACAGAGAAATTCGGGGACCGAAGGAACATTCCCACTAACTAGTTCGAATCGCACCCCAGAGAAAACCGCAGAGCAGCACACACCTCATTCATTCGTGCGGAACTAAGCTGGGCCACACGTTTGCCCAGGCGCTGTTGCGACACCGTAACTGCATTGTGCAGGTTTACCGCGCACGGGGACTTCATGCCGTCCTCCTCATTCAGCACGACCTCAGATGGCACGCCCCGAATCGTGGAAGTGACCGGCGCAACCGTGACGGTGGATAAATACGCGATGGCGCTGTTGCGGGTGAGCACGAGCGCTGGCCGTTTCTTGTCGGGAGCGGCGAACTTGTAGAGTCGAACGTCACCCCGGGCTATTCTTGGGGCCACGCGGCCTCCGATTCCCAACTCCGCGCCTCTGCGTCAGCTTGCGAATGTCGCGAGTAGCCCTGGCGGTCGCGCTCTTCACTGGCTCTTAGTTCCAGCCGGCGGAGATGTTCCCGCAGGGCATCACGCACCAAAGCGGACCGGTTTCGCTTCGTGCGCTTCGCGGCTTGGTCGGCGGCGTATAACAGTTTTTTATCCAGCACGATTTGAACGATTTCCATATGTGGATCCAATTCCACAGTATATTCCACATAGAAGACCTTCACAGCAAGCCCTTGCATTCCGGAAAATTCGGGCAGGAAAACGGAGACCCAAATCATAAAATCATTCACTAACTCCGTTGCGGTCTGGAGCATGCCTCTAAGTCTTTTAGACCATGGGACCTGGCGCGAGTTTCGCGCTAACTTGATGATTCCAAGGATTATGGAGAAGAGGGGGGAGGGGGTGCCCCGGAATCAAATGGGGAACCAGCGGGGACCATCCTCCAAGGATCGCGCCTAACTTTATCTTTGAGCGAGAACCAATAGATCATCGCGGCGGAATGCTTACCGAGTACGCCGCCGCCGGAACCACGCGAACACCGGTACTCCAGCCAGGATGACGAGTAGTCCGTACAAAGAGTTTGGCCAGTCTCCGCGGAACGTGTAGTAGAGAAGAAGTCCGGCGGCCGAGATGAAAACGGCGGGAATGAACGGATAGCCAAACATGCGGTAGGGGCGGGGAGCGTCTGGATCACGCCGGCGGAAGACGAAGATCGTGCTACCGGCGATCATGTAAAAAAGCCATTCGGCGAAAATGGCCAGGGAAAACAGCTGGCGAAAGCTCCCTCCCAGCAACAGTAGCGAGATAGACATCAGCGCTTGCAACACAATCGCGACGGACGGCGTGCGGTAGCGCGGATGGACTTCGGCCAGAGCGGAGAAGAAATATCCGTCGCGGGCAACGGCGAAGGGGACGCGAGCGCCGCTCATGATGGTGCCGTTCAGCGTGACCAGCATGGAGACGGCCATGCCTGCCGAGACGATGCTCGCGCCCATTCGTCCCATCACCAGGGCGACGGCATCGGAAGCTGGACGGGGTGAGGCGGCGATTGCACTCGCGGGCAAAACATATTGCACGCCCGCGTTTACCAGCACATAAAGCAAGCCGACGGTCGCCACGCCCGCGATGAGAGCGATCGGAATATTTCGTTCCGGACGCTTGACTTCACCGGCGACCATGTTGAGGTCGTTCCATCCATCGTAGGCCCAGAGCGCCGCGACGAGCGCTGCCATGAAGCCGGCGATTCCGCCTTTGGCGCCGGTAAAGGTGCCGGCAAAGTTTGACCAGCCGCGTCCGGTGGCGGCGCCGGCTCCGCTGAAGCAGACGATGACGATTCCGAGGATGATCGCGACTTTCAAAATCGTAAATACAAGTTGGAATTCACCGGCTTTCTTGACTCCGAGGTAGTTGAGCCCTGAGATGAGAATGGCGGCGGCGATGGCTACGAACTGGCCCCAGGTGATAGCGAACGGGAAGGAAACAGCATTGGTTGGGAAGAAGGAAAAAATCGAGAAGGTTCCGAGGATGCGCACCAGTCCGGTCGCGACGGTGGCTACCGATGCGGGTTTGGCGATGACGAACCAGGTCCAGGCATAGAGAAACCCGCCGAGTGGGCCGTAGGCGTCGCGAACGTAAACATATTCGCCCCCGGCCTGGGGTTTCATCGCTCCAAGTTCGGCATAGGTGAGCGCGCCGAAGAATGAGAGCAACCCACCTACAAGCCATGCCAGATATACCAGCTTGGCGGAGCCGACGGCTTGCATCATTTCAGCCGGGACGAGAAAGATGCCGCTACCGATGATTGTGCCGACTACCACGGCTGAGGCGTGACTCACGCCGAGGTCGCGGGCTAACTCGGGGCGGGCTGTTGGCTGGATTAACTCAGGCATGGAAGGGTGCAAGTATACGCGAGCAAGGTTTTCACCGGTTCACTGACTGTGGCGCGGCAAGGCTTACTACATATCCAACGATAAATGTCACAGTTGTTCCCAAAACGACCCACCATGTCCACGGAACGTGCGTCCATCGCCATACATAGAGTTCGGAGGCGAAGCCAAAGAGCATCCCAATCATTGCGCCGCGCTGGTTGGCCTTTCGGGTGAGGACGCCGAGCAGAAAAACTCCGAGCAGAGCTCCGTAGGCAATGGACGCGATCTGAAGGCCGACCTCGATGACTCGACCCACTTTGTGCAAAGAGAGCACAGCTAGCGCGAAGAGTAGAAGTGCCCACACAAATGTTGAAATGCGGGAGATTTGCATTCTCGTCCCCTCGCCCGTCTGCGGACGGAAGCGGACGTAAAAATCCATGATCGAGGTTGAGGACAAAGCGTTTAACGCCGCGCTTAGATTTGACATTGCCGCGGCTAAGATCGCAGCGATCAGAAGGCCGGAAATTCCGTGCGGCATTCTGCTCACGATGAATGTGGGATAGATTCGATCTGGCCGTCCGAATGTGGCCGAGGGCACGCGATAGTATGCCCACAGCATCACTCCCACCATCAAGAAGAGGGCAAACTGAAACAGGATTGCAAGGCCGCTTGAGAGCAATGCGGTCACCGACTGTTTCTGGCTGCGGGCCGCCAGCAGGCGCTGCACAATAAGTTGGTCGGTACCGTGACTTGCAGTCGTCAGGAAAGTCCCGCCGATCACGCCCGCCCAGAAGGTGTAAGGAATAGAAAAGTTCGGGGTGAAGTCGAACATTTGGAACTTTCCCGCGCTTGCGGCTGCGGCATGAATCGCTGTCCAGCCTCCGGGGACCAGGTGCAGAATCGTAACCAGTCCAATGATTGTTCCGCCGACGTAGATTGCGGTTTGCACGACATCGGTCCAGATGACCGCGGCCAATCCCCCTTCGAATGTATAGACAAGCGTCAATATGGTGATGATGGCGATGGAGGAAACCTCACCTGTTCCCAGGGCGATTGAGACGACAATCGATACGGCATAGACGCGCACGCCTTCGGCGGCGGCACGCGTCAGCAGAAACAGACCGGCCGTGAGCGACCGCAGGCTGGGGCCGAAGCGGCGTTCGATCAGCTCATATGCGGTATAAAGATCGCCGCGAAAATAATGCGGCAGCAGGACAAAGCTGATTACGATTCGGCCCACCACGTATCCCACGACTACCTGGAGGAAAGTGAGGTTCGTATCGTAAGCAAGTCCGGGGATGCTGATGATGGTGAGCGTGCTGGTTTCGGCGGCGACGATGGAGAGCGAGATGGCCCACCAGGGGATATCGCGCCCGGCGAGGAAATAGTCGCGCAGCGTGCGGTGGCGATTTCGGAAGCGCAGTCCGAACAGAGTGATACCGGCGAGATAGAGCGCGATGATCGCGAGATCGAGCTTATCCAGACCCATGTTGAGTGCCGGGAGATTTCCTCAAACCACTTTTCGCGCCACCACAGTTGCAGGATCGTAGGGTTCGGAGGAGCAGGTAACCAGCCACAGCAATGATGGCCCGTCATTGCGCACTGCGTGGGAACAGCCGGGCGAAACAAGTACGAGCACTGC
>Ga0070765_100000556_pt1 | contig 22491 bp, 19 predicted proteins | sample HubBroMetageWFT5_FD_71516 | JGI IMG/M metagenome (GOLD analysis project Ga0070765, IMG submission 71516) | Warmed and freeze-thawed soil microbial communities from the Hubbard Brook experimental Forest, New Hampshire - Hubbard Brook CCASE Soil... | ecosystem: Environmental > Terrestrial > Soil... | reverse complement strand
CTTAAAGCATTGCTTTAACTATTGAGTCCGCTAACTATCCAGTTTTGTCGAACCATTCAGTTGAAGCAGCTCCATCGCAATCTAAAGGTTCCGATCTCCCTCGCAGGTGCGGGATTCTCCGCAGCCGCTGCCGGCGCCCCCCGTCAGGCCTTCGTCGCTTCCCGCATCTCCGGATAACTATTCTTTCCGGCTCAGGCCGGAGGCCATGGCCTTGATGAGCGTGGCGTTGACGTCGTCGTCTTTGAGGGCCCAGACGAAGGCGCCTCCGAGGCGGCCGCGGTTGATGTAGATCGTCTTCAGACGGACCGTGGTGGAATCGTCGTAGGTCCAGAAAGTCTGGGTGGAGGAGTTGTAGAGCCAGACGGCAAGGCGGCGGCGGTCGAAGTAACGCTGATATCCGGAACTGGTGGCAGTGGACAGGGTGAGATAAGTCTCGACGCCGGGAGTTAGCAGGAAGTCGGCTGGCTCGAATGGCGCGGGTCCGGTGGAAGTCTGATAGAGGCCGTGATTGACGTCCGGGACGCCGGTCCAGCCACGGCCGTAGAGCGGGATGCCGAGGACCAGTTTGCGCGCGGGCACGCCGGCCTGGAGGTAAGACTGGATGGTGAAGTCGATGTCGAAGTTATCGGCGAGGTCGGGATCCTGCGGGCTGTCAAAGAGCGGGGAGGCGTGATTGGTCGAGGTCTCCCAGGTGCCGTGGAAGTCGTAGCCCTGCACGTTGTAGAAATCGAGCGTGCGCGCCACCTTGGCCAGTTCGATGTTGGAGAAGTTCTGCTGTCCGGCGGGGCCGAACATGGTCAAGAGGTAATGGTGGTGGCTGGCGCGGCCAAGGGCATTGAGCTGCGAACGGAATTCGCGCATCAGGGCCGTCGCGTTCGTAGTGTCGGACGCGGCAGGGAACTCCCAGTCAATGTCAATGCCGTCGAAGACGCCGGCGGCTGAAATTCCCGGGGCCACGTTGCCGTTGATGAACAGGTCGATGCAGGAAGCGACGAAGGCCTGGCGGGTGGCGTCGGTAGCAGCGGCAGCGGAGAACCCGGGCGCGCCTGCGAGGGATATCAAAACCTTGAGATTGGGGTGGAGCTGCTTCAACTGGAGCAGAGCCGCGAAATTGCCGTAGAGAGGTCCGGTGTAGGGACCTGTGATGGTGGGCAGGTAGGGGCTTTGAAAGTCGGCCCAGGCGTCTGCGATGTAGCAGCCGGTGTTGTTCACGCCGCCAAAGGCATAGGTCAGGTGGGTAAGGCGGTCGGCGACTCCGTTGGCCTGCAAGTTCGCGATGTTGAAGTTCGCGAAATAAATGCTCCATTCCTCGAAATAGCCGCCGACAACCTTGCGGCCGTCGTCGGCGAGAGAGATGGCGCAGAGGGTCAGAATCAGGGCGACGTTAGTGGCAAGGAGGATAAGGATGCGGGGGAGCCGGGACGTGTTCATTGGGAGGGTCCTTTCGAAGGGGAATGTCAAAGTGCCGGGGAGTATAGACCTATATAGCAGTGGAGGCAACTGTGATTATTTACGGCGTGAAATAGAACCTATTGAAGTGAGCGATATATAGCAGTTGGAGTCTTGAAAAGGAAGAGGAAGCAAAATCTTAAAACGCTGAGGACGCAGAGTAAGACCGCAGAGGGCGCAGAGAAGAAAGGTAAAACCTGGCCGACAGCGTTTGTCGTCAGTCCTGTGCAGCGCTTGAGAGACAGACTCTCGTCGCATGGGGTGAAGTGTTGCTTTGAGGATGAGTACGCCAGGCGACGCGGGGCAAAGCTGGAGCTCAACATTAGGATTTTCGGACCGGGAGCAAACCCCAAAAACCGGCGGGCCCAGGACTTGTGCAGGCCCCTCGGGAGGACAGGGATGGGCCAGAAATCCAATGAATGTCCGATAACAGGTATTATGTACAGTACGCGAAACTTCTGGCGGTGCGACCCCTGGCTGGTGGCGGGGGTTTCTTGGCCTGTGGGGGTGAGTTACGGGTTGGGCGCCTCTGCTCAAAAGTGCGGATTCCTTTTGGTTCACGTGCTCGCGCGTCGGAATGACAGGACGCGGAGGATTTCGGCCTGCTGACCTTGCCAATATGCGACTCGTTGGTGCCATAGGCGCTGGCACTTTGGCGCCATTGTGAACGGTGTGCAGGTCGCTTAACCTCGCGACGCGCCGCTGATCGTCTGCTCCTCGGTGTTCGGTAAGCCGAGGATTGGCCCAAGAGTCTTCGGGGAGGAAGCTTGGGGGCTTCATTTTCTGCATTCATCCGGCGCCCGGCCAGGATTCACAAGAGTCTGTGACTCTTGCAAGGAACCAGTAGCCCACAAGTTGTAGGGTATAGGAGCAGGTAAAAAGGGCCCGAAGATCAGACTGCCCGTAGCCGTATCAGAGCGATCTTCATGTTCCGGTTTCCGATTTAACGTGCCGATGTTTTCCGTAAGTCATTTGTACCCTCCCCAAGGGGAGAATGGCTGTGGCTGGGAAGCGCCTGTTTTGGTTATCCATCATCATCGTTGAACTGGTAGCTGTGTACCTGTTGTGGAGGCCGTACCGGGATCGGTTGATTCCGGCGCCACATCGAGTTGCGGTTGCACCAGCAGTCACGCATCCAGCGGGGTCGGCGATGTTGCCACCGCCCGCGCCCCGGTCCGCGGCGAAAGCTTCAGAACCGAAGCCGCCAGAAACCAGGCCGTCTCCGCAGGTCACGGCACACCGCAAACCGCCGGCGGCGCTGCGTTCCAGACCTGCCGCTAAGACTGTGGTGGTGAACGCGGGTTTGAAGACGCCGGAACCGATTGCAACCAAGGGTTCAGCGACGACACCGGCGACGATTGAGGGGGGCACGGATTCGCTGGCGAGCTTCTGGTGCCGCATCTCGATGGTGGAACCGAAGTGCGATTGTCAGCGGTTGAACGACGAGCGCGCCACCAGTCAGCCTTTGATGCCTGGGGAATTCAGTCACTAAGATGGACCTGGCAGTCTGACCGTCTGAATTTCGAGAAGTTCCGCTTCCCGCTTCCCTCTTTGCGCGCCTGACCGATCATTCTTTCCAAGCAGCTTGGCATCAGTTCGGCTTCCTTTTCTGTTGATCGCCAAAGGCGTGCCCGGCGCCGCGCGATGGTACGATCGGTTTCCTTATTGGCGGAAGATTGTGACAAGGAGTCACCAGTCATGAGCGAAACGGCCGAACAATATAAGAAGCGATTCGAAACGTATGTGGCCGGGAAGGATCCGATCGCCATGCAGCGGGAAGCGCCGAAAACGTTGGCGCGTCTCATCGCGGGCGCTTCGGAGGGACAACTGGGGCAACGGCCGGCAGCCGGGAAATGGTCGGTCACGGAGATTCTGGCGCACCTGGCTGAGGACGAGTTGTCGAGCACTTGGCGCTACCGGCAGATGCTGGAGCACAGCGGGCTCGATTTGCGGGGATTTGATCAGAACTTATGGGCCGAGGTGGGAGACTACGGCTCGTGGAGCGCGCAGGAGGCGCTGACCATGTTCCGACTGTTGCGCGAAGCCAATCTGCGGATGTTTGACCGCCTGACCGAGGAACAGTGGCAAAGTTACGGAGTTCACGCGGAACGAGGCAAACTCACGATCCGCAGCCTATGCACGCACATGGCGGCTCACGACATCAATCACATCGAACAGATTCGGAGAATTCTGGAGAAGTAAGTAGTTGTCTTTCAGCGGGTTACGAGGCGCCTCGCGGTCCGGAAGGAATTGGGGAAAGGAATTTTAACAGCCAGGGATGGGCGAGGGCGGGACGCCCTCGCGACAGGCGGCGAGACGCCGGCGCTACGGCGAACCTGCCTTGCGGCTGGAGAAAATCTTAAAACGCAGAGGACGCGGAGGACTCCGCAGAGAACGCTGAGGGCTTGGGGCTTGGGTCTTAGGGCTTAGGTTTCGGTCTTAGGGCTTAGGTTTCGGTCTTAGGACTTAGGTTTCGGTCTTAGGGCTCGGTGTTGGGCCTCGCCTGCCTCTCTTTGTTGCGATTCGAGAATTTTTCGACATTGCAATGCGAGAATCTTCGATGTTGCGATACGAGATTCTTTGACGCAATCCTGGAATTCGGACGGCAGTCTACGACAGCAGTCTACTTTGGTTGCATGGCGTGCTTCAGTTCTTTGACCAGGTGGGCGGCGACTTTCTGTTCTCCACCGTGCTTAAGGTCGAGAAACACTTTCTCGCGATCGCCCCCGGTACCGGACCACAGGACGACTTTACCGTTGGGATCGACGAGTTGAATGGTGGCTTTGGTGGCGTTCTGGGCGCCGACATTGATGCCTTTGATGATGCCGTCCGCCTTGGAACGATCGAGCACGACTTCGAGCGAGCCGTGGAATTGCTTGGAAATCTCCGAGGTGATGTATTGATCGAGGTTGTTGTCCATTTTTTCAACGTAGACCTTCTTCACGTTGAACAAGGCTGGATTGGTTTGAGCGAATCCGATGGTGACGGCAGCGACGAGCACGAGGCAGGCTAGTCCGATTGGGCAGAAACGACGCATGGAACTCTCCTGATTCAGGGGTTCGGCGATTATAGCGTCAGAGCGCGTGCTTGAGGCAGTGACAGAAGGGACACTGTCTGGTTCGGTTACCGGGCGGTTGGATCGATGGGTGCGGAACTGAGGAGATTCTTCAAGTCTTGCTTGAAGCGTTCGAGCATTTGCAGGCGTTCCGGGGTCGCTTCAACGATCTCGTGTTTGTTCTGAAAGACCTGGCGGCCTTCCCTTTCGACCAGCACGCCGATGGCTTCGCCCATGCGCCATCCCGGGGTTCCAAGGATTTGAAGGCCGTCGACGCCCGGAACCAGCAGGGCGATGCAGCCATCGCGCACGACTCCCACGCATTTGGGAAAACGGAGGAAAGTTTCAAATTCAAAGCCAGCGAGGTAGATGCGTTGGAGTTGGTGGGCGGGATCCAAGGGAAAATTGTAATTTCGTAATCGGGTAATTTGTAATTTCTAAGCTGCACGGCAGAGCGTAATGGGTAGATCACAAATTACACAATTACCGATTCGCTACATCTTGTAGCGGCCCAGGTCTTCGTCGTTGAGGTCTTCGAGCATTTTGCGGAGGTCGTCGGGGGTAAGGCGCTCGGAGTTGTTGGCGGCGACCTTGGAGGATTTCAGGACGTCGTCTTCGACGAAGATGGGGCAATCGACGCGCAGGGCGAGAGCGAGGGCATCGGAGGGGCGCGAGTCGATGCTGATGATGCGGCCGTCGCGTTCCACCCAAATCACGGCAAAGAAGGTGTCGTCACGGAGTTCGGTGACTACGACCTTGCGCACCTGGGATTCGAGGCCGACCAGCACGTTCTTGATGAGGTCGTGGGTCATGGGGCGTGGCGTGGTGACCTTCTCGATTTCGAGCGCGATGGCGTTGGCTTCGTAGACACCGACCCAGATGGGCAGGACAGTGTCGCTACCAATGTCTTTGAGAATCACGATGGGCATGTTGGTGACCGGATCCATCATGAGGCCCCGAATTTTCATTTCTACTTCCATCGCGAATCCCCTGAAATACTCCTACTCGATCGAACCTCAGCGGGCAAGGCCGCGAGGGTTTTGGTATCGGTTGCGGCCCCCTGAAGCGGGACCCTTTCAAAGCCCACTTATACCACCAATTCTCCGACGAGGCTGTTGGGAAAGCTCGCAGTAATCACAACGGACACGTAGCTTCCCGGGCTGAGGGAGGCGGATTCGGGTGCGGTGAAGTTGAGGGTCTTGTTCTGCGAGGTGCGGCCGATCCATTGTGCGCGAGCCTCGTTCTTGCCCTCAACCATCACTTCGGCGATTTCGCCCAAGTGCTTCTGGTTACACCGTTTCTGGATGTCCCGTTGACGCTCCATCAGAACCGCAAGACGGCGAGCCTTCTCATCGTCCGGGATCGCGTCGTCGAGCCGCAAGGCAGGCGTATTGGGCCGCGGGGAATACTTGAAGGAAAACACGCCATCGTATTCGACGGCATCGAGCAGGCAAAGGGTTTGTTCGAAATCGGATTCCGTTTCCCCCGGGAAGCCTACGATGATGTCGGTAGTGAGGCTGATTTCGCGGCGCGCGGCCTTGATCCAGGAGATGCGCTCGAGATATTGCTCGCGCGAGTAGAGGCGCTGCATGGCATCGAGGACACGGCTCGAGCCGCTTTGTACGGGAAGGTGCACGTGGTCGCAGAGGGTGGGAACGGCCTCGATGGCATCGACGATGTCTTTGCCGAAATCCCGAGGGTGTGAAGTCGTGAAGCGCACGCGGCGGATGCCCGGCACCCCGCCGACGACAGCGAGGAGTTCGGCGAAGGACTTCTTCCCTGCCGGGTCTTTGTAGGAATTCACGTTCTGGCCGAGCAACTGGATCTCGGTGTAGCCGAGATCGGCCATCTGGCGGGCTTCGGCGAGGACTGAGTCAGATGTGCGGCTGCGCTCCTTGCCACGCGTGAAGGGGACGACGCAGTAGGCGCAGAACTTGTCGCAGCCTTCGATGATGGTGATGTAGCCGCGATGCGGGTTGGAACGTGAGGTGAATTCGGTCTCGAAGCACTCGTCGGTCTGGCGGTCGTCGAGTCCGGTGACATGGCGGTTCCCTGCTCCGATCTGCACCAGCATCTGCGGTAGATTCCGGTAGGAGGCGGATCCGCAGACCATGGAGACGTGCGGAGCGCGGTCGAAGATTTTCTCGCCTTCCTGCTGGGCGACGCAGCCGAGGACACCGAAGATCTTGCCTTCCTTCTGATACTTTTTGTAGTCGGCGAGGCGGTGGAAGACCTTCTGTTCGGCTTTATCGCGGATGGAGCAGGTGTTGTAGAGGACGAGATCGGCCTCCTCGACGGTCGTGACCTGGCGGTAGCCTTCGGAAATGAGCATGCCGATGACTTTTTCGGAGTCATGGACGTTCATCTGGCAGCCGAAGGTTTCGAGGTAGAACTTCTTGTCGGGATTCGTCGCCATCCGAGTCAAGTATAACGCAGGGTCGGAGGGGTACCGAGGAGCGGTGTGGTGCGGCAAGAAAAACCTTAAAGCGCAGAGAAACGCGGAGAACGGCCGCGGAGGGCTCGGAGAAAAACATTTAACCGCAAAGCTCGCAATGGGCCGCAAAGGACGCGAAGAAGCGTCGGGGTTCCTGAACTTCGCGCTAGCCCCGGCCGATGCAGTTCGCGGCTGCTGAAAACGAGATGCTAGCGAAACGAGGGTCGCATACGTCTATTGACTTGGTTCAATTTCGCTTGGGGGAGGGATTTATGAAGCGCATGGTGGTTGTCCTGGGGCTGTGTTTGGCAGGGGCTGCTTTTGGGCAGGAGAAGCAGGAGAAACAGGCCCCGGTGACGCTGCGAAGCATCTTGCTGGAGCAGTTGCGTACTACGCATAACACAAAAGACTGGTTCGTCGATGCGAACACGGCCGTATCGGGGCTGACGCCCGAGCAGGCCAACTGGAAAGATGGCAGCGGCAATCACTCGGTGGGGCAGCTTGCTTACCACCTGGTGTTCTGGAATCAGCGGGAGTTGCAGAAGTTCAAGGGGCAGACTCCGGCGCAGTTCAGCGGGAACAACGACGAGACCTTCGACAAGTTCGACAGCAAGCAGTGGGCATCGATCGTGCAGCAGCTTGACCAGGTGATGACCGACCTGGAGAAAGTGGTGGAAGGCGCCGACGAGAAGCAGTTGCAATCGTGGGCGTCAGAGATCGCGCATATTGGAACGCACAACGCTTATCACGTGGGACAGATCGTATTTGTGCGCAAGCTGCAAGGCTCGTGGGATCCGAACAAAGGGGTGAAGTAGCTCGTCCGGATCCCAGTGGATCTGAGTTATGCGGAGGCGGGCTCGCGCGTTTCCGCAGTTTCGCCTTTTTCCAGGAAGGCTTGCAGCCAGCCCAGCATTCTTGGCCAGCCTTGATAGGCTTGGGCGATTTCGGGATGCGCTGCCAGGCCACTATGTTTGAGACGCACGAGAGTTCCCTGCTCTACGGGTTCGAGCTCCCAGCGAACCGTGGTTTTCACGTCGCCAGTCCAGCTTGCCACCCAGGAATACGTGAGCACACGAGGAGAATCGATCTCCAGATACTCGCCACTGACGGTGAAGCGATCGCTTTGACTGCCCGCGCCGGCACCTCGCCACTTTCCGCCGACGCGGAGATCGCTCGAGAATTCCGTACAGTGATAGATGCCCGCCTGTCCCCACCATTGCACGACCTGCTGCGGTTCGACCAGGGCTTGAAAGACGCGCTCGGGAGGAGCGGCAATCAAGACCTCGGCCTGAATCGAATCGTGATTGGGGGTGACTGCACTGCTTACCATGATGCCTCCTAGGTAATGAGAACCTCAACGGCTGAAGCCGCTCTTTATTGATGTGCGGTCGGCACGACTAAAGTCGTGCGCTTCGTGACGGGTGGCGGTCGGAAGGAGAAAAGGATTTCGGCGGAAAAAGTAGTCGCTCCTGTCCTCATTTCTCAACAAACTTATTTCTCAACGAACTTTCTGACGGCATCGAGCAGCCCAGGCCAGCCCTGGCTGTAACTTGTGCGATCTTCGGGCAATGAACTCAGCCCGCTGTGCGTGACCTTAAGCAGAGTGCCTGTGGAGGTCGGCGTGAGATCCCATCGAACCAACGTGCGCTGGGACGAAATTTTGTGGAACTTGGCGAACCAGGTGTGGGACAGCACGCGGGGCGGATTGAACTCGATCACCTCGCCGTAGTGGACATACTCGCGTCCGGTTGCCAGGTCTTTGGCCGTAAATCCCCACTTTCCCCCTAGGCGCGGGTCCAGGTCCCATTGGGTGATTTGAAATGCTTCGCCGGCGCCCCATTGCAGCGCCTGCTCGCGCGTGATCAGCGCCTGGAACACGCGATCCGGCGGAGCGGCGATCTCGATTTCCGAGATCACCGCATCCTGGTCGGGAGTGATGGTGGCGATTGGCATTCGGGTCTCCTTGCAATGCGAAGAGGAACTACATGGATTTCGCGCGGGCGAGATCGAAATGCTCCTTGGTTTCCTTACCGTCCTGCACGAACGTCCAGTCTTCGCTGTGGTGGTCCGCATCGGGCATGGTGATGACCAGGTGCTCCATGTGACCGGCCTTCGGGCCGGCCAGATTGGTGGCATCGACAAAGGTGAAGGTAATGGTCTTTCCGTCGGGCGACATACTGGCCTGCATGCGGGGCTGGTTGCCCGCAGCACAGTAATGGGTCATGAGAACGCGGTCGTTGTCGACGTGGAACATGCTGATCATGTCCTCGTCGCCCATGATCTCGCTCATGAGGGCCGACCCGCCACTGGTGGAGCGGAACACGATCTTCACGGGATTGCTGTTGTTCGCCTTCCCTTCCCAGGTGCCGTTCAGGGATTTGAGATGTTCGAAAGTGCTTTTGGCATCGGATTGCGCAACGGCCGCGGTGGCGGCCAGCAGGAACGCGAGAGCAGCAGCGATGCGAAGTGATTTCATGTTGAAGCTTCTCCTTTGTTCACCATGGTGAACTCTGATCTGGCAAGGCCGGCGTGCGGCCTCGCTGCCGTTCTATTCCACGCGACGGGGTTTTCCTTTCGTTCTGCGGACCGGGTTGCGATGCGAAGGTTTGCGGGGCGCGGCTTGTTCGGCCAATTCTCTGCCGTACTCGGATTCCACAAACGCTTTCAAATTCGACAAGCTGGCGGACCAGAAACTGCGGTACTGCTCGAGCCAGGAGTCAACGGCGCGCAAGGGCGCGGGATTGAGGTGATAAAAGCGGTTTCGGCCTTCGCGATGTTCGCTGACGAGATGGGCGCGGCGCAAAAGACGCAAATGCTTGGAAATGGCGGGACGGGAAATGGGAAACGCTTGCGCGATCTGGCCGGCGGGCTGGCGTCCCTTGCGCAGCAGGTCGAGCACGGCCCGGCGGGTAGGGTCGGCCAGAGCGCTGAAAGTGGCCTCGGCGGAATATGTAACCGTTCGGTTCCGCATAATATGTAACTGTACGGTTACATGATTATCCATGTCAAGGAAAAAATCGCGGAGTCCGGAAAGCGCCTGAGATTGGCGGACAACCGGCGATCAGCGGAGGACGGAGATCAGTCGTTGACCTGAAGCTTGATGGGGGGGCGAACCAGCATGAGGGCCTGCCGCTGCGCCGGTTCGGGGTTCTTGCGGATGCGCGCGGCTTCGCTGCCCAGCGGCTTTTCGAATTCTTCAAGGGTCCTGGCGAAGGACTTGGCTTCGGCGCTGTCGGGAGAGAACTTGATCAACTGCTCGGATTTCAGCAGGCTGGCAAAGGAGAGACGCGGGGGGAACCCGGCGTCGCGCAAGAAGAACGCGTAGTTGTACCAGTCGACGGCTTCGTTCTGGCGATCATCCATTGCGGCGTCGAGTTGCAGGGCGTGCTGGTAGAGGCGCAGAGCCTCGTCCGTCTTGCCCAGTCGAACGAGGGTGGTGGCTTCGCCGATGCTGGCGAGGCTTTCGAGCTTCCCTTCCCCGGTTTGCGCCGCGATTCTGCGAGCCAACTCGTAGGAGCGAGCGCCTTGTTCCGGCTGGCCGGCGCGCACCTGGCAGTCGGCCAGTTTCAGCGCGACTCCGATCAGCTTGGGAGCGGGCGGACGCATCTCGGCGCCGTGATGCGCCACGATTTCGAGGAATGCGCCGTAGTGCGGGGCCGCGTCGGCAGGCTTGCCTTCGCGGTCGAGTTCGGCAGCCAGATAAAGTTGCGCGTCGGCCTGCGAGGGATCGGAGGCGACGGCTTTCTGCCAGCTCGCAAGGGCTTCCTCGGGGTGACCGAGTTGCAGGGCGAGGATGCCGTGATTGACCAAAAGTTGGGGGTCGCGAGGCGCGCGTTGCATGGCGACCTGGGTCACGGCGTAGGCTTCGTCGTAGCGCTTGTTGCTCGTGAGATATTGCAGCAGCGCATTGCGCGGCGCCGGATCGACGGGGTCGGCTTGCATGGCCCGCTTCCAGGCGACCACCGCTTCTTCCGGCTTGCCGGCATCGAGTTCCTTGCGGGCCAGGCGCATTTCGAGCGAGGTGTCGTAGGAATTGAGCGCGATGGCACGTTGCAGGTCGGAAAGATTGTCGGCGTGCAGGGCGAAGTAATAGCGGACCTGGTCGACTGTGCCCCAGGCGAGCAGAGTGACGGCGGCGCCGATGCGGAGGGCGCGGGCGGACCGGGCAGGGCCGACCAACCAGCGGAAGACGTCGGCCAGTGTGTTTCCGGCGTCACTGGCGGCGTTGCTGATGCGTGCCTGCGAGTTGAGCAACAGGCTGGCGATGCGGCCATCGCGCAGTTTCCAGATGGCACCGTCGAGAATGAAGTGATGGATGTTGACCAGGGCGGTGAAGATCAGGAAGCTGCGCGTGAAGTCGAAGTGAAAGATGTGGCTGGCGATCCACGGGCCAGGGATGAAGAGCGCGATGCCCCCGGCGATCAGGATGGCGAAGTAGGCCAGCGGCCGCCAATTTTGACGCCCCTCGGCATTGGCTTCGCGGCGCGCGTAGAAGCTGGTGATCCAGAGATATTGCGCGGAGTGCATCACGGCGAGCACCCCGGTGCTGTAACGACTCTGCGGTACGTGAAACCGCTCCCCAAGCGAAAGCACTGTAGGAAGAAGGAACCATAGGAACTGGGTGGTGAACAGTGTGAGAGAAGGCACCATGGCCCGCCATCCCGCCTGCCCGATCAGTCGAGATAGTCCGTAGGAACTACAGGCGACGAAGGCGACCGCCAGAACGATCTGCAGCTGCGAACTCACCACGCCGGGAATGTTGAGCGAAAGAAATAGCGGGTCCGAGGAGGGGCCGGTATGGAAATTGAGAAAGAGAATGGCGTAGGAGAGCAGGAAGGAGGCGTAGAGCGCGTGGCGCTCGCGGTTGGTGGGTTCGGCGCCAGCGCGGCGCGCGAACATCATGAATACGCCGTAGTTTTGCCCACTGTAGTGCCAGGGGCTCCAGGTCAGATAGAGGGTGAACAGAAACGGGAGCGCGGCAAACCAGAAATGCGAGATCAGCGCCGTGAGCAACACCAGCAGCGTGGTGTGTACGGTGAAGATGCGGTACTTATGGAAATCTTCGGCACGGTGATAGGCGCGGTACACCGTCGCCATGTAATGCGGGTAATTAAAGAAGAGAGCGAGAACGTAAAACGCGATGGACCACTGGAGAGTGTTTGCAGCCAGCGAAACATAGGCCAGCAAAAGCAGCGGAGCGGACCATGCTCCGCAGCCCACGATCATGTCGAGCCATGGGTTATAGATCCAGGGCCGCTGGGAACTAGAATTGGCCGGCAATTTTGGCATCGGGCGTTGGGGAGGAAATGGGGGTCCACCCTGCGCGGATTATAGGAAGACAAGGCGCGCGGCTCATGTGCCGAAAGTAACCAAGCGGTGTGTGCACTGACCTTGTGTTGTCGTTCGCTTTGAAGGCGCAATCACACCGCCCTGAGCTTCTTTTACAATCGCAATGTGAAGACTTGGGATGTCCTTATTATTGGTGGCGGGATCATCGGGCTGAGCCTGGCGCGGGAATTGCGCAAGCAAGGCGCGTCGGTGTTGGTGGTGGAGCGGGGGGAGCCGGGGCGCGAGGCGTCGCATGCGGCCGGTGGCATGTTGGTCGACTGTGGGGAGGAAACGGCACTGGCGTTGCAGCCTTTGGCTTCGGCGAGCGCCGCCATGTATCCGGAGTTCGCCCACGAACTTGAGGATGAATCGGGGACCAAGGTCGATCTGCGGTCGAACGGTACTCTGCTGTTCCCTGCCCCCGGACACGCCACCGACGGCATTCCTGGCGTCAGCGTGTTGTCGACGCCGCTGGCGGAACTCGAGCCGGCACTGGCAGCCGAAAAGCGCGCTGTGTTCTTTCTCAAAGAGCGCAGCGTCTGTCCGCGGGCGCTCTTCGGGGCTGCTTTGAAAGCGGCGCGGCACCGTGGAGTCGATATCTCCTCGGGAACGAAGGTGGTCTCGATCGAGGTGACCGGCGGACGCGCCACGGGCGTGATCACGGACAAGACTACTTATCGCGCGTCCAAAGTGGTGAATTGCACGGGTGCCTGGGCGGGACAGTTCAAACTGTTTCCTGTACCGGTGCGGCCGGTGAAAGGCCAGATGGTGTGTTTTGCGATGCCGCAGCGCGAACTGTTGAAGCATGTCGTGCGGTCGCCGGAAATTTATCTGATCCCGCGGAGTGATGGGCGGTTGCTGGCAGGAGCGACGGTGGAGGAAGCTGGCTTTGACAAGCGGACCGTACCGGAAACCATCCAGCATCTGCGGCGGGCCGCGATCGCCATGTTGCCCGTGCTCGAGGAGGCGCACGTGCTGGAGGACTGGGCAGGACTGCGGCCGGGAACGCCCGACAATTTGCCGATCCTGGGAGGGACGCCGGTGCCTGGCTACTTTCTTGCGACCGGCCATTACCGGGACGGGATCTTGCTGTCGCCAGTGACGGCACGGACCATGGCGCAATGCCTTGGCGGCCGAAAGCCGGATCACGATTTGGAGCCGTTTTCAGTGGGAAGGTTTGAGAAAACGGAGTTTCAAGGTTTCAAAGTTTCATAGTTTCAATTGTTTGGATGTTTTCAACGGCTTATTGCGAGGTCCTTTGAGGTCCTTTTAGGAGATCCGCTCGCTGCCGATGCAGGTTGATGTTGACAGGGGTCAGGCCTTCCCGGGATAGGCTGCCAACGCCGATTCCAGAGGCGCGGTGTCACTGCGGCCATGCTGCAACTCGGTTATACTTGTTCGTTTCCCGGACCATCTCAGGTCGTTACACTGCGTTTCCACGCAAGAAAGGGACTCATCCATGGCATCGCCAGCCCTCGACTTTGCACGGCAAAACCAGCAGCGTTTTGTTAGCGAATTGAAAGACCTGCTCCGCATTCCGAGCGTGAGCACGCTTGAAGAGCACAAATCCGACGTTCAAAAGGCGGCCGACTTCGTGGCCAGCGAACTGCGGCGGATCGGGATGGAGAACGTCGAAATCATCCCGACCAAGGGCCATCCTCTTCTTTATGCCGACTGGCTGCATGCCAGCGGTGCGCCAACCGTTCTGATGTACGCCCACTTCGATGTGCAGCCACCCGATCCGCTGGATGAGTGGGTTACGCCTCCGTTCGAGCCGACCGAGCGCAACGGCAATATTTATGCGCGCGGCGCGGTCGACGACAAAGGCCAGCTCTGGATGGAAGTCAAGGCGCTCGAGTCGCTGATGAAGGCGCATGGCGGCAAGCTGCCCATCAACGTGAAGATCATCTTCGAAGGCGAAGAGGAAGTTGGCGGCGAGTCGATTGCGGAGTATGTGCGGAAAGAGAAGGCCAAGCTGAAAGCGGATTTCGCGCTGGTCTGCGACACGGAGCTGTTCGCGCCGAATCTTCCCACGCTCTGCGTTGGGCTGCGCGGGCTGGTCTACACCGAGATTGAGGCTTTCGGCGCGAAGAGCGATTTGCACTCGGGGATGTACGGCGGGGCGGCGCCCAATCCGTTCTTCGCACTGATTGAAATCATCAGCAAGCTGAAAGATTCGAAAGGCAAGGTGCTGATCCCGGGCTTCTATTCGAAAGTGAAAGCTCCGACCAAGGATGAGCTTAAGGCGTGGAAGCGGCTGCCCTTCAACGAAGAGCACTACCGCAAAACCGAGGTCGGCTCAAAGGTGCTCACAGGCGAGCCGGGGTACTCGGTGTTGTATCGGACCTGGGCGCGTCCCACGCTGGAAGTGCATGGCATGCCGGGAGGCTTCACGGCGCCGGGAGCCAAGACGGTGATTCCGGCGAAGGCGGCGGCGAAAGTTTCGATGCGGATGGTGCCCAATCAGGATCCCGATGACATCCTGAAGCGCTACACCGCGTACGTGAAAAAGCTCACGCCGAAAGGAATCGAGACCAAGATCAAAGTGTGGAGCAAGGGGCCTGCCTGCGTGGTCTCGACCGACAACAAGTACATCAAGGCCGCGACCGAGGCCATGCACGACATCTTCAAGAAAGATACTGTGTTCATTCGCTCAGGCGGTTCGATCCCGATCGTGACCGATTTCCAAGACGTGCTGAAGATTCCAAGCGTCATGATGGGTTTTGGTTTGCCGGATGACAACCTGCATGCGCCCAACGAGAAGTTCCACATTCCGAACTTCCATCGGGGGATTGAGTCGATCTGCTTGTTCTTTGAGAAGCTGGGAAAATAGGGTTTCAAAGTTTCAACGATTCAGAGGTTGGAGAGGCGCGGGGCTGATGCCCGGCGCCTTTTCTCTTGGCGATGTCGGTGTGATCGTTGTTTTGCTGGTTGCGAGGCGGGTCTTAGGAGTTCAAATCAACAAAAACCCTTCCATCCCGTGGGCTGCGGGCATCTTAGTGGGGCCGCTCAAAGAAGCAGGCGAATCGATCCTTCGAGTCACTTCGCGGAGGGAGCTACGGTTTGCGGAGATTTGGAAACGGGGCGTTACGAATCACAGCAATCACTATGTTCCTGGCCTTGGGCTACGCATCAGCCCAGGCGCAGGGTCAACTGGAAGACAAGCGGGATGGCTGGAAGCTTGGGCAGGCCAGTCTCGAGGCAAGCCAGACGTCCGATGCGGCGGAGTTCCGGCTCTTGCAGGAGCCAGGGACAAACGATCCGAGGCAGCGCGTGGTGCAAGGGAGCAGCGAGGAGCATCACGGCTTCATCATGCGAAACGTGCGCCGCGGTCTGGAAGACCAGAAGGAGTTGTATCAAGCTCCCTTCAAGGTCAAGAATCTCAAATGGGACGCATTGTTTCTGGGGACTACTGCCGCGCTACTGGCTACCGATCGACAGGTCATGCGGGATGTGCCGAAAGACAATGTGAATATCGGACACGACGTGGCCTTGGTGATGCTGCTCGGCACCGGCGCCAGCGCGGGCATCACGTGGCTGTATGGATTGAAGACCGGCGATTCGCATGCAAAGGAGACCGGTGAACTGACGCTTGAGTCGCTTGCCAATACATTCCTGATTTATACCCCCATGCAATTCGCCGCGGGACGCGAGCGTCCGGACGAAGGAACGGGCAACGGGCGTTTTTGGCGACACGGAAATTTCAATACGTCGTTTCCGGCGGGGCATCCCATGTTCACCTGGGCGATGGCCAGTGTTGTCGCGCACGAGTATCCGAAAACGTGGGTGAAGATTTTGAGTTACGGGGCGGCGGTTGCGGTTTCGGGTGGAAGGTTGCAAGGACGGAATCACTTTCCCTCGGACGTGTGGGTGGGCAGCATTTTTGGATATTTGATTGGCACGCATATCTTTCACGCGCACTGTGATCCGAACTTCAGTGAGGCGTGCCGCCGGTAGGGCAGCTGTCGGTTCTCAGTTCCCAGCAAATACAAAAGGATTGACTACCAAGGACACGAAAGAACACTAAGGAAACATCGGTGCAGCGAGTGCTCTTTAACGATTGAAGAAAGGTACGAAGCCTCAGGGCTTGAGCGGAGTCGGTGCACCGGAAATGACGTCCAGGGTGCTTTCCTTGCTGAGGTGGGCAGCGACGCGTATGGCGTCACGGGGGCCGTTGTGGGCGAAGGTGGCGGAGCCTACCGACTCCACGGGGATGGCGACGTCTTTGCCCGGACCCACGAGCTTGGAGACGCTGCCCCGGGCGGGAATCGTAAAAGAAACCGTGACAGGATCGAGCTTCGCTCCGGAAACCGGATTCACGGTGAGTACCCCGGAGATGTCGCGATCGGTGTCATTGGTGAAGCCATAACCCTCGTCGGTCAGCTGCACGTTCTCATTGGTATCGACGCTGAACAGCTGGAAGTGACTGAAGAGGTGGCGGCGGTAGTAGCGGTGTTTCTGGCGCTCAACGTAGAGTTCCGCGGTGTGCGGGAGCCACAGGCTCGTATCCTGCGAGCGGAAATGGACGGGCTCATAGGAAATGGAAACGTGCTCTTGCGTGAGACCAATGTCACGCAGGGGATGCATGAGTTCGGTTTCGAGGCGCAGAACTTGAAACGTACCGGGATCGAGCCAGGCTCTCCCCTTCAGAGCTGCCGAGATGTAGCGTCCGGAGGTGGAGTATGCCAGAAGCCGGCCGGGACGATCGGGTCGCTGCAGGAAATGTATCTGCCAAGCGGGATGTCCGGCCGACTCTCCCAGACCTTCGCATGTAAATTGGAAGTCGGACGCGAGAAGCGGATGGAACAATAACGCCATCCCAGGCAAGCCCTGCGTGGCAATGTGAGCTGGGAACTGCCCGGGATCGCGGCTGCGATCGCGGTACTCATCAAGCTGGAAGCCGCCGGACGGGCTTCGCGAAACCATCACGACATAGTCGAATTTCCTGACTACTGGCTTCCGCTGCGTCCCAAGCGCATCGACGATCGAGTGCTCGACTCGCTCGGTCGCGGTAAATCTTTCCAGATTGCTGATGAACTGTTTCATGCGTTGCGCCGCACCGCTGAGAATGGACGGTAGCGGACACTCGGTGTTGGGATCCACCGGCGGGACGAACTGATCGATGCGCAGAGGGATCCAGGAAGCAGGAGGTGCGGGAACGGAGTGTTCCGCGGACTTCTCAGGGGACTTCGCCTTGACCGGCTTCGGCTCAAGGGCTACGAAGCGGGTGAGGAACGGGATGCCCGCCTCGATTTGTAAATCCTGCTTTACGGGTAAGAAACCGGGAGCGCTGGTCTCCAAAACATAGGCGCCCGGGAGCAGGTCGTGGAAGACCATCACGCCATCTGCTTCGCTATCGGCGGGAATGTCTGGACCATTCTTCCGGAGAACGTGCGCGGTGGCGACACCCAGAAAGGGAGATTCGTCCTGCAATCGAAGGGAGACGCGGAGGGAGGTAGTTTCAGGTGCTGCAGGCACTTGCGGCTGAGGGCTCAGCGGCAGCGGGTCGGTTTGAGCAAGCAGGCTCCCGCCCGAGGCAAGCAGGCAAGCAAGCAGCATGGCTGAATACGGGAAGAGTCGGACCCCAAACATAGCCACCCCACGGCCAATGCGGGACATTATGGCCGCAGTTTCCGATCTGAAGCAAGTTAACTTCAGATCGGTTGCACTAGTCTTACGGTCCACCCGAATGGTCGCCTCGGTGATCAGTGAGGAAATGCGAACACCTGAATCGGAGATCCGCCAGCGCCCCTAGGTTCGCTGGCGCTAACGGTTTCCCTGGAAGACCCGGTAGCTGTGGGGGGCCAAGCTCAATTTGAATGCCGTGGTTCCTGGTTCGGCCGGATGGCGCGGGGGATGTTCGATTCCGCTCAGCTTGTCCCCATTTACTAGATCGGTTAAAGAATTCATGCCTGTCGCCAGTACGGTGACGTCTGCTGCTTCGTCGCGAAACGACTCTACGATGAAGGTACCGCTGTCGTAGGCGAAGAGGGTCACCTTGGCCGGAGCTTCGATGCGCACCGGAAAATTCCCCATGACGTAGCTGCGGATTGCGTTCAAGGCGGCTTCCGGCATGAGGTACAGGTCGGTGAAGTTCTCTGGGATCGTCAATACGTACAGCGTGCCTTTGCTGTACTGGTTCATCAGGAGGATAGGAAATCCGTTGTTATCGGCGATGCCGCGAACCACAGGCCAGGCGTCATTGGTGAGGAAGCGTAGATGGGGAATGAGAATCGGCGCCGCGCTTTTTCCGATTTCGGTGCCGGCGCCAGCGCCGAAGGCGCCAATGAAGTGGGTCACCGCAACTTTGTGGTCGGTGTATCGGATTTCGTCCAGATCGTCCGCACCTTTGCCCGCGAGCGCCTGCCAGAGGCCTGAGGTCATCACGACGGTTTTGCCGGCGTCGAGTTGCCGCTTGATTTCGCTGACGAGGTTCGGATCGGAGGCCGCGCCCTGAGTCAACAGGATGACCTCGGCGTTGGCTGGAAACGTGGAATGCAGCTCGATGGGGATGCCGATCATGCCCAGGAAATTGTGCAGGAAGTCTTCTCCGACCGCGTACGGTGGGCGGTAGCTGGCAAGGCCGATGGGCGTCCCGAGCTTACCCACAAAGGGCTTGAGCTGATCGAGCGCATCCCCGGCGACACTGGCGAAGAGCGGATTCCCTTTCGCGCGCGCAGAGATTTTGTCCCAGCTGACGCTGGTCGGCGAAGCCTTCCACGGACGTTCACCTGGAGGTGCTTCGCCGAGGAGGAGTCCGTAGTTGAACAGTGTCATCTCGCGGGCCTTGCCGAAGACAGTAAGCCAGAGCTGTTCGGAATAGCGGTCAATGTATCGGATATCGAAGGTATCGACCCAGCCGCCCCCGTTGCGCCCGGGGGCAATCTCGTCGAAGTAGCGCATGATGGCGTAGCTTTCGTACTGCTGAAGGTTCTGATCGGTCTCGACGGGATCGCGGGTCTCGGTGCCGGTATAGATTCCATCAAAAATCTTCGGCTGCTCAGCGAGATCATAACCGTTGCCCTGGAAGTGCTCATACCAGTTGGGAAACTTGATCACGATCTTGAGCTTGGGATTGACGGTCTTGGCGGGACCCACGACGAGGTCGCGCGAGACTTCGTCCATGGTCTTGAGGCGGAAGTCGGTCCAACTCTGGTTGCCCTTGGCAGCGATGTCGGAGGGCTTCTTGGTGTTGGCGAAGAAGAAGTCGTCGAGAATGACTTCGTCAAAGAGTCTGGCGGTCATTTCCGAGACATGCTTCACGTAAGCCCGGTCTTCGGGCTTGGTGTAAGTGAAGGAGGCGAACTGGCCATCGTCGTCGTCGGAAAAACAGATGGCGCCGGCGACCTCGACGCCCTGCGAGGCGAAGAACTTCTTGACCTCACCCACGAGCGCTTCGTCGGCTAGCTTGCGGCTGCGGTAGGTTTCCAGATAGACCTTATCGACGTGCAACTGGCTGCGGATGGTGGCCCACGAAGACTCAAGCCATGGGCGGTCTTTCATCTTCAGCGTGATCTCGACCGGAATGTAAACCACGGTTTTGAACCCTGCGGGGGTGGTTTGGGCGTGCGCGCCGGGAACAAGAACCAAAGCGAGCACCATCGTGAGAGCCAACGACAAAGGGAGAACCAGGGGGCGTGCGTTCAAGGCCATCCTCCGTCTGCAAAAGGAGGCCATTATAAAGCCCTTTAGAAAATCGTTTCTGCACAATCTTTGAGGTCATGTACGATTTCGTCGTTGCCTGGGCTGTTGGGCTGCGCTAGGCTGGTTTTGCTCTCGCGATTCTCCCTTCCTTCGTCTTCCTTACACCGTAATACCCGGCGGCTACTGCATTGCGTGTGCAATCCAGCGTGGTTGGGCGGAGATACCCACAAGATATGGGGTTTTCTTTCTTGACCCGCGGTACGAATCACCGTTACAGTAGCTGCAATTCATGCCTTTCCGAAGCATTGCGCGGGAGGGTTATGTCCGGGCGTTCGCTAGCGGCATCTGATTGGTAAACAGGGCCGGGCAGCGCGTCCCGCCAGCCAGAAGTCGTGCCGACGGCGCCACCAGTCAGCGCAGCCAGCGAGCGCATCAGCCATGCGGAGAAACTTCGGCCAGTCGTTCGCGAGTGATGTCCGCATGATGGAGCATCGAAGGAGTCGAAGTTGCTCAAACTGAAAAAGCTCCAGATTCTAGGATTCAAGTCGTTTTGTGACCGCACCGAGCTGAAGTTTCCCGGCGATGGGGTGGCGGCGATCATCGGCCCGAACGGTTGCGGCAAGTCGAACATTGCCGACGCCATTTCGTGGGTACTGGGCGAGCAGTCGGCCAAGACGCTGCGGGGTTCGCGCATGGAGGATGTCATCTTCGCGGGCACGCGCGACCGCCAGCCGACGGGCATGGCCGAAGTGTCGCTGACTTTGATTGATCCTGAGCAATACGACGGGCCCGACAAGAACGAGCCTACGGAAGTCGAAGTGCGCGAGGAGATGTCCGAAGAGGACTGGGACGAAGCGGAACTGCGCACGCAAGCCGCGGAAGAAACCGTTCACGCTATTGAAGAAGCGCAGCCTGGAAAGGTGGAAGAAGTGGCTGCGCCTGGCGATCGTGCCATCGCTGCGGCAGTGTCTGAACAATCGGAGGGATCATCGGAGATCTCCCCCAATCCGGCCGATGGAGAGGCGAGTATCTCTGCCCACCTGGACGGGCGAGATTCTCTTCCCTCAAACGACAGGGCTGCGCCTGAAGTCAAAACGGCGGTCGTCTCTGGTCCACCGTCGGTTGTTCTCAAGATCCGGCGGCGCAAGTTCAACCAGCAGCAGTTCCACACCGGCGAAATCGTGGTCACGCGCCGGCTGTTCCGCACCGGCGACAGTGAATATCTGCTGAATGGCAAACTCTGCCGCTTGCGCGATATTCAGGAACTGTTTATGGGAACGGGGCTCGGACCGGAGTCCTACGCGCTGATCGAGCAGGGACGCATCGGGCAGATTCTTTCGAGCCGTCCGACCGACCGCCGCGCCATCATCGAGGAAGCTGCCGGGGTTACGAAATTCAAGACAAAGAAGCGGCTGGCCGAGGCGCGCCTTGAGGAAGCCAAGCTGAATCTGAACCGCGTGAATGACATCTTCGAAGAAGTCACGCGGCAGATGAACTCGCTCAAGCGGCAGGCATCGAAGGCCGAGCGCTATGCCAAGTTGCGCGACGAAATGCGCGCCAAACTGCGAGTGGTGCTGGCAAGCAAGTTCACGCAACTCGATCTCGAGAGCGCGGAAATCGACACGCAGCTCAATGCGCTGGCCGACGAAATGCAACAGCGCACGGATGCCGTGCAGCAGTTCGAAGCCGAGAACAGCGAACGCACGCAGCGGGGCTACGCGATCGATGCGGAACTTCGCCAGAACCGGGATCGGCTGGCGCAGATTGCGATAGAGATCGACCGTGGGCAGGCGCGCCGGCGCACGAACGAGGAGCGCTGTGCGGAACTGATGGCGCGATCGGCATCCTGGGAAGCGGAGTTGGGACAGGCCCGCAGCCGGTCGACTTCGCTTGAGGAAGAGCTTTCTTCGAATCATCAGATTCTTGAATCGGCCGCAGCCGATCTGGCCGCAGCGCAACACGAGTTGTCGCTGAGCCGGCAGGACGCAACCACCGCCGCCGCTGACCTGACCTCGCTGGAGCGAGAACTTGAACAGGGCCGCGCTGCGGTGATGGAGGCGGTTTCGGCTGCCTCGCATCTGCGGAATCAGCTGACGCAGGCAGAAGAACGGCTGGCCGCGGTCGATCGTGAAGCGCAGCGTCTGGAGAACGAGGTCTCCGCCGCTGCGAGCCAGGTGGAAGCCTTTGGCAGCCAGCGCGGCCAACTGGCGCTGGAGTTTGAAACGGTTTCGCAGCGTGTGGGCGGACTGACGGCGGAGATTACGCAGGTTCGGCAGTCCCTGGAAATGAAGCGATACGAGGAGACGGAGGCAAAACATCGCCTCGACGGCTTGCGCGCTGAGTTCGCTTCGGCGCTAGGCCGCAAAGGATCGCTCGAAGCTGTTATCGCCGAGCATGGCTACTCCACCGAGTCGGTCCGGCGGCTGTTCCAGTCGGGAGCACTGCAGGGTGGATTCGCTCCGGTCGGAGTGCTCGCGGATTTCCTCGAAGTCGAACCGCAGCATGAACGTGTGGTCGAGGACTTCTTGCGCGACGAGCTGAACTACATCGTGGTGAAGTCGTGGGACGCTGCCGATGAGGG
>Ga0070765_100000553_pt1 | contig 22589 bp, 15 predicted proteins | sample HubBroMetageWFT5_FD_71516 | JGI IMG/M metagenome (GOLD analysis project Ga0070765, IMG submission 71516) | Warmed and freeze-thawed soil microbial communities from the Hubbard Brook experimental Forest, New Hampshire - Hubbard Brook CCASE Soil... | ecosystem: Environmental > Terrestrial > Soil... | reverse complement strand
ATGCGCGTACAGCTTCAGAAAGCTGTGCAGAGCGCCCCGAATGATTCGCATCAACCGCCTACCTTGTAACTAACCGTCCATCACGCCATGCTAGGAGTACCACAGGGCGGATCCTCTTTCTGTTGGTCCCCAGTCCCAGTCCCCCGCTCGTTACAGGGGTAAGCATCAGGCCCGCAGCTACTACAAATCAAAAAAAGTGCTTGACAACACATGCGCTGCAGTGAAAAGCTCCGTGCACGTTAACGGCGTTTCCAATCGCCGTGGGGTGTGGAGGGTAAACTATGAGTATGTCGTTGTGTTTCTTTAAGAATATCGTTTTTGCTTTAAAACCGTTTCGTCTCCGCTTTCTATTTGTTCTTTTGGTTGCCCTGATTGGTTTTTCCGCTTCCACGTTCGCGCAACAGGCCACGATCGTTGGGACGGTTACCGATCCTTCGGGTGCCGTCGTCCCGAACGTTGCCGTGGTTATCACCAATACCGATACGGGCTTGAGTCGTACGTTTCCGACGAACGATGCGGGCCAATACGTTGCGCCCGACCTTCAGATCGGCCACTACGAGGTCAAAGCCTCCGCTGCGGGATTTAAGGCAGCCGAGCAGAAGAGCATCGTGCTCACGGTTGGCGACCGCATCCGCGTCGATTTCCAGATGCAGATGGGCGCCGCACAAGAAACAGTTACGGTCGAAGCCAATGCCGTTCGCGTCCAGTCCGATTCGGGAGAGGTCAGCAATCTCATCACTGACCAGCAAGTCTCCCAGATCGCCGTGAACGGGCGCAGCATCTATCAGCTTGCCCAGCTGACGCCTGGCGCATCGAGCCAGATCAACGGTTTCGTCAACACGCCGGTCGGCGGAGACTCGAACGTCGAGTTCAACGGCATGCGTCAGAACCACAACATCTATTTGCTGGACGGCGGCGAAGATGATGACCGCGGCGGTGCCGGCGGCATGAGCATCGCGCCATCTACTGACGCGATCGCCGAGTTCCGGGCCCTGACGTCAAACTACAGCGCCGACTACGGCCTTTCTTCGGCCGCGACGATGACCATGGTTCTGAAGTCTGGAACGAACCAGTTGCATGCTTCGGCATGGGAATTCAATCGCAACGACACTTTCGATGCGCGCGGCTTCTTTAACCCCACGCGTCTCGCAAGCGGCGCCAATAACCCGGCTTCTGAACTACGCCTCAACGTTTTCGGCTTCAACGTTGGTGGCCCCGTCACTTTCGGACATCTGTATAATCCGGACAAAAAGAAAACCTTCTTCTTCTACAACATGGAATGGCGGAGGCTAGTCCAAGGCAGCATCAACAACGGACAACCAGTGCCTCTTCCCTCCACCTACGGCGGAGCATTCGGTGCCGGCCTAACGACCGCACAACTGCATACACCCTGCACGAACCAGGTCTCAGCGGCCGTGAATACGGCGTATACAGCTGCCGGTCAGACCTTGAGTACGCCTGACGCAGTGAGCGGAGCCTGCGATGACAAGAACGGACATACAGCCGTACTTCGTCCCTTCACGAACAATACGATACCCGCTTCGCTGCTTGATCCGAACGCTTCCCTTTTGCTGAAGGCGGGCATCTTCCCAGCTCCTACGGCCGGGAATAAGTTCTTCGGCTCCTCTACCACTCCTACGAACCTAAAGGAAGAAATCGTTCGCATCGATCATAACTTCACAAGCAAGTTCTCCGTGTTCGGCCACTTCATCGCTGAACAGGTTACCCAAGGCTACGCGATCAGCCAGTGGAGCGGCGCTAACGTTCCCACTGTTGGCGATACCTTTGGCAATCCCTCGTACAGCGCTGTTGTCCATACCACATATACGATCAGCCCGACGCTCATCAACGAAGTCGCCTTCAATTACAACGGGAACCGCATCAATATCATTCCGTTTGCGGGCGCGGGTCTAGGCAGCTTGGCGATCCCCGCCGGATACGCCGAAAACAGGCTCTTCACTGGCCCGAACAACCTGAACCGCATTCCCAATATTGATCTGAACGGTTCGACCGGCACCCACTTCGAGATCTCCAGTTGGCCGTGGGTAAACAAGGCGGACGATTACCAAATCCGAGACGACATCTCGGTAACCAGGGGAGCACACCAACTCAGGTTTGGCGGAAGCTGGGCCATCTACAAGAAGGTCCAGGATCTCTTCGGTCAAACTCAAGGTGGATTTGGCTTCGACGGTAGCTTTAGCGGCAACGACTTTGCCGATTTCCTCCTCGGAGATGCCAAGTCCTACCAGGAACTTGCTGTTCAGGATAAAGGTCTATGGAATAACGTTTCGTGGGCCGCGTACGCTCAGGACAACTGGCGCTTTAACCGCAAGCTCACCCTCAACCTGGGCCTTCGTTGGGACGGTGTGCCGCACACCTATGAAGCGAACAACCGTATGGGGAACTTCTACCCGTCGCTCTATGATCCAACCAAGAAAGCGGTCATGAATCCTGACGGCACAGTCAACGGCGCCAGTCCGGGACTTGGCCCCAGCCCGAATCCCATCATCACCCAACAGCTCTACCTGAACGGCATTGGCATCCCTGGCCAGAACGGCGTACCGAAGGGCTTGGTCGACAACCACTGGGCGAACTTCGGTCCTCGTATCGGCTTCGCCTACGACCTGAGCGGCTCCGGCAAGACCGTTGTCCGCGGCGGTTTCGGCATGATGTACGAGCGCATTCAGGGCAATGACATGTACAACGCCGGCCCGAACATCCCGTTCAGCTTGCAGGTCAACTCTCCGGCCCCAGTCCAGTTCGATAATCCTTCAATTGCATTGGCGTCGGGCAATAAGGCTGTCCTTCCGATTAACCCAGCCGATATCACCGGCTTGAACAGAAGCGCTTACAAACAGCCTACCAGCTATCAATGGAGCCTCGGCGTGCAGCACGCGTTCAGTACGAAGACCGTGTTGTCTGCTACGTATGTGGGCAACACAAACCGCTTCCAGAACGACTATACCCAATACAACCTGCCAAATCAGGCGGCTTTGATTCCCATTATCAACGGTACCGGTGGCGCTAACTACGCCACTGCTGCGGGCCTGCCTTTTCCTGGCTTCCGCTCCATCCGGCTCTCGACCAACGAGGCCAATTCCCATTACAACGCCTTACAGGTCGACCTAAACTCTCAGCTTGGGCACGACCTCTCTCTGCGTGCCTTCTATACGTATTCGAGGACAATTGATCCAGGCACCGGCAGCAACGGCGGCCAGGACTTGCAGGACGTCTCCAACCCGTATCTAGGCTGGAGGTATGACGTCGGTCCGGGAGGCTATGATCGCACGCACGTCGCCGTCGTCGATTTCATCTACGACATCCCGCTCTTCCGACACAGTGACAGCCGTCTCCTCAAGTCCACGGTCGGCGGCTGGGAAGTCTCCGGCATCGTCACCATGGAGTCAGGCATACCGATCAACATCGGTATCAGCGGAGCTCAGGGTGGCAACGGCTTGCCCAACGCCACTAACCGTCCCAACTTGGTAGGCAAGATCGCCTATCCGGGTTCGGTCGAGGCTGGGGACCATGTCATCCAGTACCTCGATCCCACCGCCTTTGCTCTGCCAACAGTCGGCGCCTTTGGCAACCTGGGCCACAACGCAATACGTGGTCCTGGCCGCGACAATTGGAACCTCTCGCTGTTCAAGAGCTTCCTCCTCAGCGAATCACGCGGTAGCCGGTTGGAACTGCGTTTGGAAACCTTTAACACCTGGAACCACACTCAGTTCAACCAGGTCAGCAACAATTTTGGTTCCAGCAACTTCGGCCAGTACACTTCAGCCTTCGATCCGAGAATTCTCCAGCTCGGTGGGAAGATTTACTTCTAATCACCCCGGAAGCAGCAACACGCCCCGCTCGCACGCACTGCGAGCGGGGCTTTTCTTTTGCCTCGACCATGTTTAGTGGTGTTGAGCCGTGGGGAGCAGACGGGACGTTTTCCAATACTCCGGCGCTAATTCCCCCGACTACCCCCGTCATTCAATGCTCCTAACGTCCATTCAACCCCCAATTTCGACCATTCCCTGCAAAATAGTTTACTCCCTCGCCAATCCCATGCTACTCTTCCCCATGTTCTCCTCGCCAGCCGACTCCCCGACGAACCGCTCCTTGCGTCCCCGTCCGTCCCATTCCAATCGGTGTCATCCTGAGCGTAGCGAAGGATCTGCTTTTCTCTCCTGTCTCGATACTCGTCACTCGCAACTATTCATGCAAAAAGTCCGCATCGATATCATCCCACGGCACTTAATGCACCCCTTGTTTTCATACTCTTACGCACTCTTTTGCACCGCGCAAAGTGCTATCCCCAATTCTTTCAGCAATTTCCGCACTCTTTGCCCAAAACACCCGGGGTGGGGGGCTGCCATCAATTTCTTCGTGGCACAGACTTCAGTCTGTGCTCTTTTGAGACAATCTACCTCGGAGAGGTCAGAAGCAAAGGATCCGCAGCAATTGAAAAATCTCGCCATCCTGCCGGTCATTAGCGACGACTCACGAGTCACAGCCTCTGCTCTCTTTCGTCCATCAGTCACGAGTCGCGAGTCACCAGTCATTAAGTCCTGCAGAATCCGCACTTACGCAAAACGCGCCTGCAACTCCCGTAGAATCCGCACTTATGGGAAAACCCGGGAGGGAGGGGCATCATGTTAACCGTGCCGCTCTCCCTAAGAATCAAGACGGTGCAGCTCCTTGCTGGCATCCTGCTATCGCTTGGCTGTGCCCATGCGCAGTCATCTGGACCTACTCCTGCGGAGGCCATGACGCTCGAGAAGCAAGGGAAACTAGAGGAGGCGGCCCAAGTTTGGCAGGCGGTGGTCAAGCAAAATCCGCGCGATGCTGCGGCTTTCGCGAGCTTGGGCGTGGTCTTCTCCAAAGAGCAGAAGTATCCGGAGGCGGCCTCCGCCTATAGGAAGGCGCTCGCTTTGGACCCCAAGCTCCCGGGAATCCAGTTGAACCTGGGCCTCGCGGAATTCAAGCAGGGGCACTTTCAGGCGGCCATCGCCCCGTTTAGCGCCGCGCTGGCGGCCCAACCAGGCAGCCTGCAGGCACGCGGGCTGCTGGGAATGAGCTACTACGGCGCGGACCGCTTCCTCGAGGCGTCGAAGCACCTGGAACTGGCGGCGAAGGCCGATCCGGATAATGTGCAGTTGCGGCAAGTGCTGGCGCAGAGCTGCTTGTGGGCCAAGAAATACGATTGCGCCCTCGAGGAGTTCCGCCAGATCGAGCAGCGCGATCCAAACTCAGCGGCGGCTCACGTTCTCACGGGAGAAGCCCTGGACGGCCTGGGAAGGACTCCTGAGGCCATTAGCGAGTTTCGGGACGCCGTGAAGGCAGCTCCTCAAGAACCCAACGTGCATTTTGGACTTGGCTACCTGTATTGGAAACAGAAGCAATATGAAGAGGCGGAGGCCGAGTTCAAGAGTGAGTTGTCTGTCGACGCCGATAATGCGCAAGCCCTCGCGTATCTCGGCGACATCGCGTTTAAAAAAGACGATCCAGATGCGTCCGTCACATTGCTCAGGAAGGCCCTGCAATCGCGCAAGGACATCCGCATCGCGCATCTCGACCTGGGAGCTATCCTTACGCAGCAAGGACATTATGAAGAGGCGATCGCCGAGCTGAAGCGCGCCGTGGAGCTCGATCCGGATCAGCCCGATGCGCACTACCGCCTTGGACGCGTCTACCAAGCCACCGGTAAACAAGCCGCAGCGCAAAAAGAGTTCACCAGAGTCCGCGAACTCCACGAAAAAGCCGAGGAAGACGTCGCGCGCAAGATGTCCGCTGCTCCGCCTCCCCTGCCACAGTAGCCCCCGTCAAGGTCGGAGCCGTTTGTGCCCGCCGATTCTTGTGCTAGAGTCTGCGTCACAATGAAAAAACTTTTTGCGCTGTTCACCGTGATTTGCTTTCTGTGCCTTGGCAGCCTCGGGGCGTATCCAGCGCGTGCGCAATCCAAGCGCGGCGTCACACCTGAGGACTATTTCTCGTTCAAATTTATGGGCGATCCGCACATTTCGCCCGACGGCAAAGTGGTCGCCTATGTTGTCACCAGCATCGACCAGAAGAAGAACCGGCGCGAATCGTCGATCTGGGTTGTGCCCATCGACGGCTCGGCGGCGCCTCGTCGATTGAGCGCGGAGGGCTTTAGCTCGAACTCTCCCCGGTGGAGCCCCGATGGGAAAACGCTGGCGTTTCTTTCCGCGCGCTCTTCGGATCTTCCCGCTGGGGAAACAGCGAAGTCTCAAATTTATCTGCTCTCCATCGCTGGCGGAGGCGAAGCGATTGCTCTTACGAAACTGAAGAATGGAGTGCAAAGTTATCAGTGGTCACCTGAGGGATCGCGAATCGTCGTTGTCAGTTCTTCTGGGCCGATGGACGGCGTGGCAACCGCCGATCGCAAGAGCGATGTGCGGCACTACACGCACATCCAGTACAAATTCAACGACACTGGATGGTTTGACGACAAGCGGCGACACTTGTGGGTCGTTAGCGTGGCAGGAGGAGAAGCAAAACAAATCACGGAGGGGCAGGATTGGAACGACACCGATCCGCAATGGTCGCCCGACGGGACGCGCATCGCGTTTGTCTCCGATCGCACCGGAAAAGCGTACGACAACGGCCATAACACGGATGTCTGGGTGATTCCGGCGGCAGGCGGCACGCTGACGAAGATTTCCGATCACGCGTTTGAGGACGAAAGTCCACGATGGTCACCCGACGGCAAGCAGATTCTCTTCGCGGGCCAGACAGCAATCCACCAGTTCCCGAAACTCTATGTAACAGATTCGTCGGGCGGCGCTGCTTCTCAGCTTGCGGTAAAAGACCTCGACACAATTCCGGGAGAATTGCACTGGCCGGCGGCAGGCTCCGTTTTTTTCGCGGCCGGTGTGAAGGGCGAAACGCACATCTTTCGCGCCGATCCGGGTGCGCACACTTTTTCTGCGGTGACTTCGGGTGCGCGAGGCGTTCACGCGTTTGATGTCAACGAGAGCTCGGGGAAAATGGTCTATCTCGCCAACGATTTTGGGCATATGGATGATCTCTACGTCTCGAACCTGGACGGCTCTGGAGAACGGCAGTTGACGCATGTCAACGCCGATTTATGGGCGCAACTCGAATTTCAGCCGGTGGAGCGCCTGGCCTACAAAAGCACGGATGGCTGGGCGGTCGAGGGATTCTTCGTGAAGCCACTTGGGTGGCAGGCGGGGAAAAAATATCCGATGGTGCTGGTAATTCACGGCGGGCCGGAGGGGATGTTCGGCGTGGACTGGTATCACGAATTCCAGGTGTATGCCGCGAAGGGCTGGGCTGTTTTCTTTTGCAATCCGCGCGGGTCAACCGGCTACGGAGAAAAATTCGAGCGCGGCGAGATCAACAATTGGGGCGGAATGGACTATCAGGACGTCATGGCCGGGGTGGACGCTGCGCTGAAGCAATATCCGTGGGTGGATGGAAATGATTTGGGCGTGACCGGCGGCAGCTATGGCGGTTACATGACCAACTGGATCGTTTCGCACACCAACCGCTTCAAGGCGGCAGTGACTTTGCGCTCGGTCTCTAATTTCATCAGCGACGACGGAACGCGCGACGGGGCGTACGGCCACGAAGACTATTTCAAAGGAATTATTTTCGACGATTTCGATCAATACTGGGACGCTTCGCCTCTAAAATATGCGCGCAACGTCCGCACACCAACGCTCATTCTCCATTCCGACAATGATTTCCGCGTTCCCATCGAGCAGGGCGAGCAATGGTTCCGGGCGCTGCAGCATTACGGAGTGCCCTCGGAGATCGTGTTCTTTCCGCGGGAGAACCACAATCTGACACGAACGGGCGAGCCCAAGCACCTTGTCGAGAGCCTGAACTGGCAGCTCTATTGGTTTGACCGCTATTTGAACGGCAACGCTGGCGCAAAACCGCCCGACGCGCAGTAAGTTAGCTACAAACTAGATATTTTGTCTTGGTTCATGCGCGGCGAAATATGCCAGTAAAGAGTTTCTAGTACGGCCGTAAATTCCTGTTGCTCGCGCGTGAATTAACCGACAAAATGCGCGCATCAACGATAGGTCGATGATGAAAAGTCAATTATCTGAGGAAGGTGAGATGCGCATGGTGGCTTCGTCCAAAGTTTGTCGAGGTTTTCTGTCTTTTAGGCTTGGCTTGTTCGCAGGGTTGTTCACGGGCTTGCTGGTTTTCTCGATTCCCGCAGCGCGAGCTCAAAACAATCTCCAATACCAACTGCCGCCCAAAACCATCGTCGACATTGTCGATGCTCTGCCGACTCCGGGAGTCGAGCTCTCTCCTGCGGGCGGCGGGGCGGGGAAACGGTGGATGCTTATTGAGCATTTCTCGGGGTTGCCGACGATCGCGGATCTGGCGCAGCCGGAGCTTCGTTTGGCGGGGTTGCGGTTCAATCCCAAGACGGATGGTCCGAGCAGAGGGCGCTATGACACTTCGCCCGAGTTGCAAGCGCTGCCGAACGGCAAGGCGATTGCTATTTCCGGTTTGCCCGCACATGCGAAGATCAGATTTGCGGATTGGTCTCCTGATGGACGCAAGATGTCTTTTGTAAACATTAACGATGCGAAGGAAGACGCTGGGCTCAGCCTTTGGATTGTTGATGTAGCGGCTGCGCAAGCGCGGCGTTTGCCGGGGATTGCGCTCAACGGGATTTTTGGTTCGCCGTGTGAATGGTTGAGCGATAGTCAGAACTTGGTGTGTAGAACGGTTCCGGCGGACCGAGGTCCGGCGCCCACGCGCACTGAAGTTCCAACGGGACCGGTTGTGCAGGAAAATCTCGGGCGGGTAACCCCTGGGGCCACTTTTGAAGATCTTTTGAAGAGCCCGGAAGACGAACGGATTTTCGATTATTACGCGACATCGCAAGTCCAACTTGTTCGCTTGGACGGCGCGGCGAAGCCGCTCGGCAAACCTGGTGTTTTTGAAGACGCAACACCGTCGCCTGACGCCGGGTATGTGCTTTTGCTCGAGCGCCATCATCCCTATACCTATTTGCTGCCGTTTGAAAGGTTTCCGGAGCGGGTGTCAGTTGTGAGTATCAAGACGGGAGCGGCGAAGCAGTTGGCGGACACGCCTCTCGAGGATAACATTCCCAATATTCGAGATGCTGTGCCTGCCGGTCCACGCGATTACGAATGGCGAAGCGACGCGGCAGCTTCCATTTTCTGGGTGGAAGCGGGCGATGGCGGCGATCCGCGAAAGGACGCTGCTGTGCGCGATTCATTGTTTCTGCTGGACGCGCCATTTGACGCGGCGCCTCGCAAATTGGCTGAACTTCCGTTTCGCTACCGGCGAGTCGCGTGGGGCAATGACCACGTTGCACTTGTTGAGGAGCGCCGGTGGAAGGATCGCAAACGCGTGATATTGGCGGTTGCTCCTTCGGCCCCAGCGGCACCGATCAAATTGTTTGAAGGTTCCTCCGAAGACCGTTATCACGATCCAGGCGAACCGCTTCAAGAGGCCAATCCGGCGGGCAAGCCGATTATCCAGACGACTCCCGACGGCAAGGGGATTTATTTGAAAGGTCAAGGCGCTTCTCCGGAAGGCGACAAACCATTTCTTTCGGTGATGAGTGCGGCGAATGGAGAAACCAAGCGGCTTTGGCAGTCGGCGGCTCCCTATTTTGACATTGCGCAGGCTGTACTTGATCCGGCTGCCGGAACAATTTTGATTCGCAGGGAATCCCAGGAACAGAATCCGAATTACTTCATCCACAAAATTGGGGCGGCGTCTCCGGAGCAAGTGACCTTTTTCCCGAATCCTTACGGAAGCGGTGCATTGCCCAAGAAGCAGGTCTTGCATTACAAGCGCGCGGATGGCATTGATTTGAGCGCGAATCTGTATTTGCCTGCGGGATACAAACCTGCGGATGGGCCGCTGCCAACTCTGATGGAAGCTTATCCGACGGAATACAAAACGAAAGCGGCGGCTGGGCAAGTCACTGGATCGCCATACCAGTTCGCGTTCTTGAATTGGGGTTCACCGGTGCCGTTCGTGACCCAGGGTTACGCCGTGCTTGAAAATACCGCCATTCCCATCATCGGTGAAAGCAATGCCGAGCCGAACGACACTTACGTGGAGCAGCTTGTGGCCAGCGCCAAAGCGGCGATTGATGAAGGCGTGCGGCTTGGTGTTGTGGACCGCAACCGCGTGGCAGTCATGGGACATTCCTACGGAGCGTTCATGACCGCTAATTTGCTGGCGCACAGCGATCTGTTCAAGGCTGGGATCGCGCGGAGCGGGGCGTACAACCGGACGCTGACGCCGTTTGGTTTCCAGAACGAGGAGCGGACGTACTGGCAGGCGCCGGAGGTGTACTACAAAATGTCGCCATTTTCGTTTGCGGACAAAATCAAGACGCCGATTCTGTTGATTCACGGCGAGGCTGACAACAATTCGGGGACATTCCCGATTCAGAGCGAACGGCTCTTTAGTGCGTTGAAGGGGCACGGAGCGACCGTACGTTTCGTGCTGCTGCCGCTGGAATCACACGGTTACGCCGGGCGGGAATCCGTGCTGCATATGTTCTGGGAGATGAACAACTGGCTGAGTACTTACGTGAAGAATCCGCCGCCCGCTACGGCTGTGGCGCAACACTGATTCCTCCTCGGCGGTTTCGCGCAATGATGTGCAAGCTTATTCGTTTAGCTTTTCTTATGATTGCAGGTGCGTGCATCTCGACGCACGCACAAACAATCCCAAAATCTCTAGCAGAAAGACTTGGCTACGCGCTCGACGCGAAACTGGTGATCGTGCATGCCGATGACCTGGGCATGACGCATTCGGTGAACGCGGCGTCGATTAAAGGTCTGGAAAGCGGACTTGTCAATTCAGCAAGCATCATGGTGCCTTGTCCGTGGTTTCCGGAAATGGCGGAGTATGCGAAGGCGCACCCTGATGCGGATCTCGGACTTCATCTTACGCTGACCAGCGAACGCGTTTTCTATCGTTGGGGTCCTGTCGCCGCGAAGGACGAGGTTCCGAGTCTCGTCGACGCAAATGGATATTTTCACCTGAACTGGACGGGACCTCCCTCCATCAACGCAAAGGAAGTGGAACTGGAGCTTCGCGCGCAAATCGAGAGAGCGCTGGCCATGGGTGTCCGGCCGACGCACCTCGACTCTCATCAATACCGGCTGTTTGAAAATGGGAAAGAGATTTTTCAGAGCGCTCTTCGCGTGGCGCACGAATACAAATTGCCGATGTTCATGGTGCGCGATTGGTTCGCGGACCACCCTTACCTTGAGAGTTCGCTAGGCCCCGATGATCTTGTGGTAGATCACACCGTGACAATTGCGCCGGGAGTGGCGCCGGAGAAATGGGCGGATTTCTATGCTACGGCTCTGAAGAATCTTCGGCCGGGCGTGACTGTCTTCATTATTCATTTGGCTTTCGAAGACGAAGAGATGCGCGCGGCCACACGCGAGCGCGATACCTGGGGCGCGGCGTGGCGGCAACGGGATTTTAACTTTTTCACCAGCGCGGGGTTTCGGGCCTTGTTGCGGGAGCAAGACATCAAGCTTGTCACTTGGCGCGAGTTGGCCCACGCCGCGAAGTGAAACACTCTCGACGGTATTTTCTTTCTTGCTGTTGGAGAGAAAGCGCGGTCAGCTCTTTTGCGCGCGTTCTCAATCCGAGTTATTTTAGTGGTTGGAGCCTTGGCCCTTCCGGAGCATGCCCATGGTGCCTGACCCAATTACTGAACCTAAGTCTCTATTGAAAAACCCGCTGCTGTATTCTTCCGCCGTTCTCGCCGCAGCTCTGCTCGGCGTCGTGCTTGTGATGATTTCGCGCTGGCAGGATAACCGCAATATCGAACGCCAAGCTGCACAGGAACGCGCGGAGAAGCAGCGCAAGCAAGACCGCTTGGCCGTGGAGCAATTGGGGGGCAAGGAGTTTGCGATTCTGAGTTTTTACGCCAGCCCGACGGCCATCCGGCGTGGCGAGTCCGCGCAACTTTGTTACGGGGTTTCTAATACCAAGACTGTTAAGCTGGAGCCTCAGGCTCAGCCGGTGTGGCCGTCGGTAGCTCATTGCCTAGATGTATCTCCCAGCAAATCAACGACTTACAAGCTCACAATTGAAGACGGTGCCGGACATTCGCAGTCGCAGGATGTCGAAGTAAAAGTGCGCTAAAACCGAACCCGAAGTTGATGGATTAAAAGTACAAGATGATTCGTGACAGCTGAATGGTCATATCCCTGACAGCGCGGGTTTTGTGTCCCGGAGGCCGTGGGGACCGGCGCAAAACTATCTGGGCGTGCCCCTTGTGGGCGCAAATGTCCCGCATCTATAATGATTGTTCGCGCGGGGTCCGGTGAGCCATCCTGCTAAACCGGACTCCGCGAACATTTTTTGGCAGGGAACTTTTGGTGACCGACGACCATGTCTGACCCGCTCGCGAAGATCAAACAGCGTTTGCAAGGGGAAATCGACCATCTCGAGCATGAGCTCAACATCGATCTGCCCAAGGAGATTGCCAAGGCCCGTGCGCACGGCGACCTTTCTGAAAACGCGGAGTACAAGTATGCCAAGGAACGCCAGGGGTATGTGAACGCACGCATAGGACAGCTCAAGAAACGGATGGGCGACCTTGGGATGCTGAACCTCAGCAACATTCCGAAGGACCGGTCGGGGTACGGGTCGCGCATTGTAGTGCTGGATATTCACAAAGAAGTGAAAATCGAGTACAAGCTGGTCACGACGGAAGAAGCGGACGTCGAGAAGGGGCTGATCTCTACAACCTCCCCGATTGGCAAGGCTCTGCTGAACCGCAAGGTTGGGGACGAAGTGCAAGTGGCCACCCCGGCTGGGCAGAAAGAATTTGAAATCGTGCGGCTCACTACAATTCACGAAGACGAGTAACTTATCGGCTTTTTGGGGCGTCCTACCGATGTGGGTTGGTTTTCTGCGAGGCAGCATGTATTGGGGAGCTGGGGCGGGGCTTGGGCTTTTAACTGTGCTGGGTTACGTTGCGTTCGCCATCGGTGCGGCTCTCGTTTGGCGAAGGCGTGACGACTTCTTTGTGTGGGCCCACGAGGAGTTTGGAGCCTTTCGACAAAGCCTTTCGCGGTACACGGTCATCGGGCCGTTTTACGGCGTGCGAGAGGAGTCCCGGCTCAAAGCCGTGCCTTCCCAGTTCCTTCGCTCGCTTAGCCGCTTTCCTCGCCGACACATCAACCCTGCTTTCATTCTGCTTTTTCTTGGCGCGTTTCTTTTCGTACTGGATTTCTTCATTTAGGGGATGAATACGGATTCCCGTCCCCGTTGTGGACAAACTGTGCTCGCTTTACCATTCTCTTCGCGATGAGACCTTCACTGATTGTGCATGGCGGTGCTTGGGATATTCCCGACGAAGCCGTTGACGCTTGCAATTCCGGATGCCGACGCGCTCTCGAAGCAGGCTGGCCGATTCTTTCACATGGCGGCTCGGCGCTGCAGGCCGTGGAGGCAGCGATCGTGGTGCTAGAGGACGATCCCGTTTTCGATGCAGGGTACGGGTCGCACCTCAATCTCGACGGCCGCGTGGAATGCGACGCGATTGTGATGAATGGGGAGACGCTGCGGGCTGGCGCTGTGGCTGGCTTGCAGCGTATTCGCAATCCGATTCGACTGGCGCGCGCCGTGCTGGAGCATTGCCCGCACATGATGCTCGTCGCCGAGGGGGCGGAGCGGTTCGCGAGGGATCATGGGATCGCGCTGTGCGATCCGGCGGATCTTGTGAGCGACGCGGAACGGGAGGCATGGCGGCATTGTCGTCAAGACAAGCACGCTGCGGCGCATCATCGTGGCCATGAGCAGGGGACGGTTGGAGCGGTGGCGATTGATGCGCACGGCAAGTTGTTTGCGGCTACCTCGACTGGCGGCACGTGTTGCAAATTGCCTGGGCGGGTTGGAGATTCGCCCTTGATTGGGTGCGGGTGCTATGCCGATTCGACGGCCGGCGGCGTGTCTTGTACCGGGTACGGCGAAGCGATCATGAAGATCGTGATGGCCAAGACCGCTACGGACTTGCTGCGAACGGGAAACGCAGCGTTTTGTGTGTCTGATTCTTCTCGAGGCTCGTCCAGTCCGGTATCGCACTCCTGCGCGGAAGACACAGCGATGAACGTTGCGCGCGAAGCGGTTCACCTTCTCGCCAGACGCACGCACGCCACCGGCGGACTCATTCTGCTGGACTGCGAAGGGAACCCGGGAGTCGCCTTCAATACCCCGCGAATGGCGTATGGGTACGTCGCGGCGGACGGATCCATGTTCACGGCCGTGTAGTTCTCGGCGAAATTCAGTTAGTTCTTCTCGAGAAACGGAAGTTCTGGATGCGGCCGGCGTTTAGAATAAAACCAGAGATATGCTGGTTCGCATCGCGCGTGAAGCGCACAGTGCCGATATCGCCGGTAAAAACGTCACGTACCGCCGGCCGAAGAGCATCGTTTTTGTGCTTCAACCGCGCGAGAGTCAAGTTCCCCTCTTGAATGATAATGCGGTAAACGGGATCGATTTCTTCGCTGACGAAAGCGCCGGCATATTCAGCCAGCTCTGGCCCGGTGGGAACGAAGGGACTGGCAGCTTCAAAACTGTCTGACTTTCCCCCGCCGAAGCTCTGCTCAAAGCGGCGCGGCTTTTCGGCGGTGGCCGGCACGAAATGTATGTCCACTTGATCGCCCCAAGGAACGCCGCCAACGTGAAAGTGCGCGTCGCTGGCGGGCTTCAGCGGGTGAACCTCGTCGCCGCCAAGGTCGATGTGCAGTTTGCCGTCCTTCAGAAGGACTCTTTCAAAGCCGTCATTTTCGTGGTTCCAATAGATCCCCGCGAGCGCAGCCATCTGCTCAGCCGTGAGCGATGCCGGGCTGCTCTTCACCGAATCTGTCGCGGAAGTTGTATCAGGGGCTTTCAGATCTTTTGCGAGGAAGATGTCCGCGACCTGGTGAACCAAGCCAGTCGGATTCGCGTCCGCGGAATTACAGAGGACGGCGGCGGAAAAATGCTGGTCCGGAAATCGCGCCATGTCCGAACGATAGCCGGCGTCGGCGCCTCCGTGGTCCACGGTCGGCAGGCCTTTGTATTTGCTTACGACCAGGCCAAACGCGTAATCGAGCTGCTCGCCGTTATTGAGCTTGCCGCGCTCGAGCATCTGCTGGAGAAACGCAGCGCCGCCCACGCGCGGATGATAGAAATTCTCGTCCCAGAGCTGCAAGTCCTCAACAGTGGTGTGGAGGCTGGTCGCCCCTGCCGTGTCGAAGTTAGTAAGGCTCATCCGGAAGGGCTTGTCTTTGCCATCCTGCTCGTAGCCGAGCGCATCGTGCTTTATGATTTCCGCGTGGTCGTCGCGAAAATGGGTGTGGGTCATCCCCAGCGGCTCGAAGATGTTCTTAGTTGTGAACTCACGCAGAGACAGGCCGCTCACGTGTTTGACAACCAAGCCCATCAGCGTGTAGCCCGTGTTGCAATAAACGTGTCTCTCGCCGGGTTTGAAGTTCAGGTCTTTCTGGCGTGTCATCACAGACATTACGTCGCCATCTGTGATCAAATCCAGCGAGTAGCGCCACCCTGCGAGCCCGAGAAGCGACCACTGATCGCGAAGCCCGCTGGTGTGGTAGACCAGGTGGCGGATGGTGATGCGTTCGCCGAAGTCGGGCAGCTCGGGAATGTATTTGTGTACGTCGTCATCCAGAGAGAGTTTCCCTTGCTGAGCCAACAGGACGATGGAAGCAGCCGTGAACTGCTTGGACATGGACGCCACGTGGAAGACCGTCGCGGGCGTGATGGGCACGTCGTCGTTCAGATCGGCTATTCCGTAGCCGCGCTTGTAGACGATTTGTCCGTCTTTGTAGACGCCGAGGGCACAGCCCGGCGACTCCGGTTTGTCCCACTTCTCAAAGACCTTGTCCACCTGCCTGGCGACATCCGGCGGTAAGGTCTGTGCTTTCGCCAAAGACGAAGCCAGAAGAATGGCAGGAAGAATTACGCTGCATCGCATCAGTTTCATGGTGGCTCCCATTTAAGTTCGGGTGTTTCCTGGAGTTGGCTCCCCCACAGTCCACGCGCAAGTGTAGCTCGACCTGAAAATGGCTCGGTGCCGGAGAGTAGTCTTCCCTCTGTACTCCGTCAAGACCATCTTATTCCTTTCCAGGCAACGAAATTGACCCAGACTGCTTCTGCACTTACCATGAAATGGACGCAGCCATTAAGGGCCGCGTTCTACAAATGGGATACCGATGAACACCAAGCTGCATGGGATTGCAAAGCGCGCCTTAGGAATGGCCACTCTGGTTTTTGGTCTTCATGTGGGACTGCAGCTGATGTGCCCTGGAAAAACGGCGGCGCAGACCACGGACGAAATCGTTGCCAAGGTACTGACTGCGCGCGGCGGGCTGGAGAAGGCCAAGGCTGTTCAGACCGAGCGCATCACCGGGACAATCTATTTCAATGCGGAGATGTACGGGCCGTTCCTGGCAGAGTTCAAACGGCCGGGGAAGATGCACAACGAAGTGACGATCCAAAACAAGACCGTGGTGCGTTCCTTCAATGGCAAAGATGCGGGATGGGTGACCAACCCTTTTGTTGGGAAGGACGGGCCTGAGCCGATGTCCGCGGAGGAAGTGAAAGATGCTGTGAATGAGGCGGACTTCGACGGCCCTCTGGTGGACGCGAAAGCCAAGGGAAACGCCATTGAACTGGCTGGCACGGAGAAAGTGGAAGGCCGGGACGCGTACGTACTTAAGGTCACACACAAGGATGGCCAAGTCTCCTCTTACTCGTTCGACGCAAAGACCTTTTTGCTGACCAAATGGAGCGGAGTCGATAGCGTCAATGGCGAAGAGGTGACGCGGGAGACCTATTTTCACGATTACCGGGACGTGGGAGGGCTGAAGTTCGCGTTTGAGCTTGTTTCCAATACTTCTGGAGCAGACATTACGCAGAGAATTGTGGTGGACAAGATCGACCTTGACCCACAGATCGATGAAACACATTTCAGGAAGCCGCAGGCGCCCGCGGCGTCCCCTGCCGCCTCTTCCACGGATGATCCGCCGGGAAAGCGTTAGTTCCTCGTAACGATTCCGAAGAGAATGCGGACGGATTTCTCGCCGGGAATGGTATTCTGGCCGGGGAGAATTGCGCAGTCCGTGTCAAAAAATTGCGCTTAAAGCTGGAATTCATGCTTCCACGGTTCCGTGAGAGTCTAGGCGGTGCAAAGGCCCGTCATAAGGCCCTTCTAGCTCTCTGTTTTGTTCTTGGTTCGGCGGGCTGGGTTAACGCCGCAAGCTCCTCGACGCGCTCGCTGAGTTCTTCAGCGAGATTCGATTCCAATTTTGCGATTGCGGATTTCGACGGGGATCGAAAGCCGGACCTGGCAACTGTGGAGATCCAAAAAAGCAGCTCAACCGGCAGGACACAGTATTCGATTCGGTTGCAGCTTACCGTAGGAGCGACGCAAGTTTTCGGCGTAACTGCACCAGACGGTGGGCTGCAGATCGCGGCAAAGGATGTCAACGGCGACGACGCGCCGGATGTAGTTGTCAGCACCACTTGGCAGCACAAGCAGGTTGCCGTGCTGCTGAATGACGGCCACGGAAAATTCACATTGGCCGACCCTGCCGCATTTCCGCAAGCTTTGCGGAATTCGCAGGCGGATTGGTCCTGCGCCACAACCCAAGTCTATGACAATGCGGTGATTCCTTCTTCAGGGTCTTCGGCCAAGGCGAGCGGCGTTTGTGCCGGTGCATTTCTCGCGGGAAACGATTCGAAGCTTACTCCGTTATCCGATTTTCGATTGCACACTGTGCAATCCTTTTTTTGCTGTGCTGGCAGGGCCCCTCCTTTCGCCGTTCTTCACGCTTAAACATGCCGTTAAAGAGTGCGTAAACTGTCGGTCGGCGGTGTACCGATATAGTTCTCCTCAAATTAGGGCCGCCAAAAAAACTTCGATTCCTACTTTGATAGCGAACAACGGCCCTTCTAGAAGGGCCAACCCAAAGTGTTTCGACACATTACCCGAGAGGGCAGAAGCAAGAGGGAACTGATATGCGGGCTTTGATGAAGACTACATGCTTCGCGCTCCTGCTGGCTGCAGGAATGGCGGAGAGCTGCTTTGCGCAAAAAGCGCTGACTTGGCAGGAGGTCAGGAACAAATTTGAGGCGGCGAATCCCACTCTGCGCGCGGGGGCAATTGGCATCGATGAATCGCGGGCACAAGAGATCACGGCGTTTCTTCGTCCGAACCCTGGGCTCACGCTGGCAACGGACGGGACGCAAATCGCGCCTTATAAAGGAGTCTGGCAGCCGCTCATGGGCACTCAGTTTTCAGCCAACTTCAGCTATCTGCATGAACGGCAGCACAAGCGGGAGTTTCGCCTGCAAAGCGCCCAAAAGGCGACAGGAATCGCCATTTCCGGCCAGGCGGACCTGGAAAGGACTCTCATTTTTACTTTGCGGTCCGCGTTTGTCCAGACGCTGCAAGAAAAGGTCGTTCTCGACCTGGCGAAGGAAAATCTGTTGTACTACGACCACGTGCTCGATGTGAATCGAGACCGCTACAAAGCGGGGGCGATCGCGCACGTGGATCTGGATCGTCTGGAATTGCAGCGGGTGCAATACGAATCGGATTTACAAACCGCGGAAGTGAATCTGCGAACGGCGAAGATCCAGCTCCTCGCGCTATTGAACGACCGCACGCCGGTGGAGCAACTCGATGTCACGGGGCCGTATGATTTTTCGACGCAAATTGCTTCGCTGGACGAGGTCCGAAAGGCGGCATTGGATACGCGGCCGGATCTCAAGGCGGCTGTCGAAGCTATAGACAAAGCGCAAACCGATCACAAGCTCGCCATTTCGAACGGGTCGACTGATCCAACCTTCAGCGCCTGGTATACATACAACCCTTCGTTCAACAACCCATTCGACCACCAAACGCTCGGTGCCAGCGTCAGCATCCCGCTCCGGATTTTCGACCGCAACCAGGGCGAAAAACTGCGGACGCAGTTGGACATCGGCCGCAACGAGAAACTGATGGAGGCTGCGCGGGCACAAGTCTTCAGCGACGTGGATTCTGCGTACGCCGCGGTGACGAGCACGGTGACTCTTCTTCAACCCTATAAAAACAAATACCTGCAGCAGGCCTCGAGAGTCCGAGACACGATTGCGTTTTCCTACGAACATGGATCGGCATCGCTTCTGGATTTTCTGAATGCGCAGGCCGATTACCGAAGCGTGCAAATCAATTACTTGAACTTGGTCGCTTCCTATCTCAACGCAGCGAGCCAATTGAACCTTGCCGTGGGACGTGAGGTCCTTCCATGAGTCGCGCGAGACTAGGAGCGATGGCATACCTTCTTGCTTCAGGCCTGTTGCTCGCCGGTTGCGGCGAAAGCAAAGGTGATCCGAAGGCCGAAGCACCACCGGCAGCGAAGGTCGAACACGAACAGGACGCGAACGTGTTCAAGGTCGACCACCCGGAACAATTCCCGCTGTTCACCGCGATCGAGCACGCGGCCACGACACAGCTGGTCGCGACCGGCGTTGTAAGTCCCGACGTGTCGCGAACGGTGCCGGTGATATCAATTGCCACCGGGCGGGTGGTCGAGATCAAAGCACGACTCGGCGACGCGGTGAAAAAGGGTCAAGTCCTGCTGCGCGTGCAAAGCGCGGACATGTCCGGAGCTTTTTCGGACTATCGCAAAGCAGTCGCCGACGAAAAACTCGCTCGAATACAATTCGAGCGCGCCAAGCTCCTGTACGACAAGGGGGCCATCTCGCTGAACGATTTCCAAACAGCTGAAGATGTCGAGAACAAAGCCCAGGTGGATGTGGAGAACACCACAGAACGGCTTCGCGTCTTGGGCGGGAACACCGATCAGCGCGCCGCGATTGTGGATATCCGTGCTCCGGTGTCGGGAGTGATCACCGATCAGCAGGTGACGAACGCGGCGGGCGTGGCGGGCCTGGGCTCGCCCAATCCGTTCACGATCTCCGATCTTAGCTATGTATGGATACTCTGCGATGTTTACGAGAACGGCCTTGCGAATGTGCAGGTCGGAGAGACAGCAGAAGTCCGCTTGAACGCTTATCCCGACAAAGTATTGCGCGGGCGAATCGGCAACATTGGCCCAATTCTCGATCCCACGCTTCGAACAGCAAAGGTGCGAATCGAAATCGCAAATCCGGGATCGATGAAGGTGGGGATGTTCGTGACGGCGACGTTCCACGGCCAGAAGAAGGAAATGCATGCGGCCGTTCCAGGGGATGCAATCCTGCATTTGCATGACCGGGAGTGGGTGTACATCCCCGCGGGGGATAAGACTTTTCGCCGCATAGAAGTCACGTCAGGCGAAGCGCTTCCGGACAAGATGCAGGAGATTGTCTCGGGATTGAGGCCCGGGCAGCAGGTAGTGAGCAGGGCATTGGTGATGCAGAACACGGTGGAGCAATAGATGATTCGGAGGGTTGTCGACTTCGCGCTGGAGAACCGGATTCTTGTGATCGCGGCGGCTCTTCTGCTGCTTGTGTGGGGCGCGATTTCCTTCCATCAGCTGCCGGTAGAGGCCTATCCCGACGTAGCAAACAACTACGTTGACATCATCACGCAGTGGCCAGGGATTTCGGCGGAGCAGATCGAGCAGCAGGTCACCATTCCGCTGGAAGTGGCGATGAACGGTATTCCTCACGTGATGCACTTGCGCTCGTTCTCGCTGTTTGGCCTCTCCGACGTGAAGCTGATTTTCGATGACGAAGAAGAGAACGCGTGGAACCGGGAGAGGGTTCTCGAGCGGCTGTCGCAGGTGACAATGCCAACGAGTGTTGTGCCCCAGATGGGCACGGACTGGAGTCCCGTCGGGCAAATCTACTTCTTCACGCTGAAGAGCACGAATCCAAATTACGATGTGATGGAGTTGAAATCGATCGAGGATTGGGTCGTTGAGAAGAACTTCAAATCCGTTCCGGATGTTGTTGATGTTGCCAGCTTTGGAGGCCCGACCCGCGAATATCAGGTACGCGTTGACCCGAACAAACTGATCGCTTACGGACTAAGCCTCGCCCAGGTGGAGCAGCAGCTCACGAACAATAACGCCAATGCGGGTGGCAGTTTTATTGAAGCTGGTCTGCAGCAAATCAACGTGCAGGAAGTGGGGCTGGTCAAAACCGTTCGCGACATCGAAAACACAGTCATCATGACGAAGACGGGCACGCCGCTACGCGTGAAGGATATCGCCGTGGTCGCGCAAGGACCGAAGATTCGTCTCGGCCAGTTTGCCCGAGCAATCCATCGGGAAGACGGCAAGATCATCGATAACGATGACGTGGTCTCGGGCATCGCGTTGCTTCGCAAAGGGGCGAATGCGGACGCGGTACTCACGGCAATACATGCCAAGGTAGAGGAGATGAACGACCATATTCTGCCTGCGGGCGTGAAGATTGTTCCGTTCATTGACCGCAGTGACCTGCTCCACTTCACGACGCACACGGTACTGGAGAATCTCACGGCAGGGATCGTCCTGGTGGTGGTGGTCCTCTTTCTGTTTCTCGGGAATGTCCGCGGGGCGCTGATCGTGGCGTTGACGATTCCGTTTTCTCTGTTGTTTGCCGCGACATGTCTCCGACTGAAGGGCATTCCAGCGAATTTGCTCTCGCTGGGCGCCCTGGATTTCGGGATGGTCGTCGATGGCGCCGTCGTAATGGTGGAGAACATCGTTCGCCACATGACACACGGCGAGGCGAGCTACAAGACGTCGTTGGACCGTATCCGCGAGGCGGCGCATGAGGTACAACGTCCGGTGTTTTTTGCGATCGCCATCATCATCACCGCGTATCTGCCAATTTTCACGCTGCAACGCGTGGAGGGACGCCTGTTCCATCCGATGGCCTGGACCGTAGCGTTTGCGCTGCTCGGCGCTCTCCTATTCTCGATGCTTATCGCGCCGGTTCTCGCAAGCGTATTTTTCAGCAAGGGCGTGAGCGAAGGGCGCAACCGGGTGATGGAATTTGTGAAGAGGCACTATAGCAGCGCGGTGAGATGGGCGATCGAGCATCGGCTGGTGACTGTGGGATTCGCGGGACTCAGTCTGGCGGCAACGATCCTTCTGGCGTTGGGCGGCTTCATCGGTTCTGAGTTTCTGCCTCACCTGGATGAAGGGGCGATGTGGGTGCGAGGTACTCTCGCGCCCAGTACCGGACCCAGCGAGGGTACTCGGCTAGCAAATCAGGCACGTATTGTGCTTTGTTCCTTTCCCGAAGTTCCTCAGTGCACGAGCCAGGTGGGCCGCCCGGATGACGGAACGGATACGACGGGCTTCTTCAATACCGAGTATTTTGTGGACTTGAAGCCGAAGGAACAGTGGCGGCCGGTGTTCCACCAAGACAAGGAACGATTGATCGCGGCAATGCAGCGCGAACTGGACAAGATACCCGGGGTGCTCTGGAATTTTTCGCAGCCGATTTCGGACAACATGGAAGAAGCGGTTAGCGGAGTGAAGGGCGAGCTGGCAGTGAAAATCTACGGAGAGGATCTAAGGCTTTTGGAAGAGAAGGCGGATCAGATCGTCGAAATCATGCGCAAGATCAAGGGCGTCGAGGATCTC
>Ga0070765_100000552_pt1 | contig 22644 bp, 22 predicted proteins | sample HubBroMetageWFT5_FD_71516 | JGI IMG/M metagenome (GOLD analysis project Ga0070765, IMG submission 71516) | Warmed and freeze-thawed soil microbial communities from the Hubbard Brook experimental Forest, New Hampshire - Hubbard Brook CCASE Soil... | ecosystem: Environmental > Terrestrial > Soil... | reverse complement strand
GATGGACGCGCTGCCGCTCCCTGGCTCGCAGTTCGACGTCGTCACGTGTGTCAACGGCTTTCAGTTCGCGCTCGACCCCGCGACGGCGTTCGCCGAGGCCGCGCGCGTTCTCGTCCCCGGAGGCCGGCTCGCGGCGGCCGTCTTTGCCGAGCCCGAGCGCAACCAGGGCACCACGTTCCATCTCGCGATGAAAGCGCTGGTAGACGAGCCGGCGGACGATGGCTACGTGCCCTACGCGCTGTCGTCACCCGGCGGTCTTGAGCGCGCGCTCCAGGATGGCGCCGGGCTCCGGCCGACCAACGCCGGAGAGGTGCCGCTCTCCTGGACCTACCCCGACACCGAGACGACTGTGCGGGCGCTGCTCGCGTCCGCCGGCGGGGCGCGGGCGAGCCGCCTCGCCGGCGAACCGCGAGTCCGTGAGACGATCCAAGGCGCGCTTGAGCCCTTCCGGGATTCGACCGGCGGGGTATCGATCCACAACGTGTTCCGCTATGTGATCGGCGTCAAGCCATGACGTCAAAATCGGGGCGATGTCACAGCCGCGGACGAATTCGACAACTAGCGGCATATGAGCACAGCAGCGAGCGCCAAGCTCATGATGCTCGGGGACCCGGACCGCGGGAGCGCGGCCGTGTCCACGGGTCCGTCGGGCTCGGCGCTCGCCGAGTTCGAGCAGGTATACCGGCACAACGTCGATGTCGTGACCGCGTATTTCGCACGGCGTTGCGCCGAGCCGCAGGTCGTCGCTGATCTGACCTCGGAGACGTTCGTGCGCGCCGCCGGCACGTTCGGCAGCTTCGACCCGGGCCGGGGCACGGCCAGGGCATGGCTGTTCGGGATCGCCGGCCACGTGTTCGCCGGGCACTGCGCACAGACGGCCAGTGGGCGGGCTGCCGTCGCCAGGCTGGCCCAGCGCCGCCCTCTCGACACGGACGAGATGGAGGAGCTCGCCGCCAAGATCGACGCTGAACGCGCCGGACGGGAGCTGATCGCGCGCTGCACGCAACTGCCCCAGCTCGAACGGGCTGCTGTCGAATTTGTCGACCTCGCCGGGCTGACGCCGAAAGAAGCCGCGACGGCGCTCGGCGTCTCCCGGGTGGTGCTGCGCAAGCGGCTGTCCCGGGCGCGGGCCCGGCTGAGAAAGGAGCATCAGGGCGATGAGTAAGTTCGAGGACCGGCTGTGGCGAGACCTCGTGCGCAGACACGGGGCTGATCTGGCGGAGATGACAAGGCCGGCCTCCAAGCGGGCGCGACGCGCGCGGCCGCGCCTGCTGGCGGGCACGTCCGTCGCGCTCGCCGGGATCGGGACTGCCGCGGCGTTGCTGCTGAGCGCCGCCAGCAGCCCGCCCGCGTTCGCGGTCAGCCGCAACGCCGACGGTACGTACACGGTTCGCCTCCAGGAGCTCGCGGCGATCCATGGGGCGAACGCGAAGCTGGCCGCGCTCGGCATCCGGGCGAGGATCGTCGAAGTGACCCCCGCCTGCGCCTACCGAGTGCTGTCGCCGGCGGCCGTCCACGCGATTGAGCTGGCGAAGGGCATCGCCGCGAGCGACGCCCTCAAGAGCTCGGCGACCAGGGTGGACCCGCGCAAGATTCCCGCGGGCAAGTTGCAGGTGCTCCCTGCCGTGCGCGTCGCCGGCCACGTCAACATCGCTCCCGCCCGGCTGGCCGCCGCCTCGGCGCCGACATGCGTCAGCCCGCTTCCGCAAACGGTCGTCGCCCGGTGTGCCCCGGGCTCCCCCCAGCGCCTCAAAACCGCTGCGGCTCCGCCTACCTACAGCGGGGAGATCAGGCGAGCCCTCGGAAAGACCTCGGCAACGGTCCACCTGCTGCCCACTGGCAACTCCGGCAATTCCGGCAATTCCGGCAAGATTGCGACCCCCGCCTCGACTCATCCCCAGGCGCCGGCGAAGAACCCCCCGAACTGGGTGGTGATCGGCTGCCAGGTTCGCACCTCGCCACTACCGGCATCGACGTCCTGAGCGCCCGCTCGGGCTACCCCGAACGGATCGCGCAGGGCGGGCTGGCGCTCGCGGCCGTCAGGACCCGCCGACCGTCTTGTCGAGGTGCCAGGTCTTGCCGCCGTCTTTCGAGACGTACTGCCATGTGGCGCCGCCTGAGCCGTCGACAAACGCCACCAGGTGCCCAAGCGGGTTCTTGACCACCGCGACTGGAATGCCCTGTGTGAACAGTGCGCGGTACCAATGCTTGCCGCCGTCTCCGGTGGTGTCGATCACCTGGCCGGTTCCCCACGCGAACACCTTGTTGCGCCCGCCGGCGCCGATGTCGACGACCGCGAGCGGCGCCTGGGCGGCGTCGAGGTGAAGCGCGGGTCCATTGGTCTTCCAGGTCTTGCCGCCGTTGGCTGTAGCGGCCGGATACTGGGCCCCGCCGGTGTCCACGAGCGCGAACCCGTGCGTGGCGTCGACGAACACACGCTGTCCGAAGATCTTCGACCCGCTCACCGTGGTCCCGGGCGCCAACGTGTGCGCGGGGCGGGTTGTCAGCGAGGCAGTGACGGTTTGTTGCGGTCCGGCAGCAAGAGCGACGGACGCGCCCGGGATCGCCGCGCCAAAGGCGACGGCACCCACGATTAATAGCTTGTGCATGAAACCTCCGGTTCGACGAATCCCCGCCGCGCAGCCTAGTGGAGCACGAGGCGGAGCGCGATGATCAGCAGTCCGAGGAGCGCACCGAACAGCGTCTGGAACAGGAGCTGGCGACCCGATTGCTTAGCCCGGACCCCGGCCATTACCTCGAGCAAGGTGACGACCACCGCAGCGGTGATCAGCGCGGTTATCACGGCGGTGTCAAGCGAGACACCGAGCGCCCAGTCGACCAGCAGCGCCAGAAGCGGGATGGCCGCCCCGAGCAGGATCCACACCTGGGTCCCCATGATCCGCCAGAGTTCGGCGAACCGCGCCGGCTCGCGCTCCTTCAAGCGCTCCGAGGTGAATTCGGCATACGAGTGGGCGAGCAGGTAGACGAGCATCGTGATCACGACCGCAGCGACGGTCTCGGCGTACGTCTCGCTGGCCGCCGACTCGGCCGCAAGAAGCGCGCCCACGGTCATCAAGCCGTAGATCGCTGCGCTGAGGTCGGACAGCATCGCTAGGCGATCGGCGGCCGGCGGTCGTTCCAGGGGCGCTCGGCCTCGAGCTCAGCGGCGAGCGATAGTAGTGTGCGCTCGTCGCCCGCCCGTCCGACGAGCTGCACGGCGACCGGTAGCCCGCCGGCCGAAAAGCCCGTGGGCACGGAGGCGGCCGGCTGACCGGTGATGTTCCACAGGATCGTGAACGGGACCCAGCCGGTCTCCCAGAAGTAGGTGGCGACGGCCCCGCGCCCTTCCATGACGCCTGCCGGCACCGCCGGCGCCGAGCTGACCGGCGCCAGGAGCACGTCGTGATCGGCAAATACCGAGCCAATCCGCTCGACCATGAGACCCTCGGCCTCGCGCAGGCGCTCGGTCATTCGGTCCGACACGAGCGCGCCCGGCCGGGCGAACGCACGCGTGCGCCGCTCGAGGCGCTGCGGCCGCTCGACCTGGCCGACGAGATCGTAGATCGCGCGGAACATCAGCCCGAGGATCACCGGCGCATCACGAACCCGCATGTCGATTTTCGCCGGAGCGAGCGTGTGGCCGAGCGAGCGGAGGAGATCGGCGGTCGAGTCGATCGCGCCGTTCACGTCGTCGGACAGCCGGCCGCGCGTTCCCACTGGAAAGTCCTTGATCACGCCGACGCGGAGACGTCCGGGACGTTCCCGCGTGGCCTGCTCGAATCCGCCCTCGCCGGCGAGCACGTCGAGCATCATCCCGGTGTCCGCCACCGAGCGAGTCAGCGAACCGAACGCGACCCAGTGAAAGCCATCGCTGTCGTGAGGAGCGCGCGGTACCCGGTCCCGTTGTGGCTTGAGCCCGAACACGCCGCAGCACGCGGCCGGAATGCGGATCGAGCCCGCTCCGTCGGCGCCGAGCGCGGCCGGCACCATCCCCGCCGCGACCGCGGCCGCCGAGCCGCCACTCGAGCCGCCCGGCGTGCGGTCGGGATCCCACGGATTGCGAGTCACTCCCCAGGTCACCGATTCGGTGAACGGCCACAGCCCGAGCTCGGGCATCTTGGTCTTTCCGACCACGATCGCCCCCGCGGCACGCACCCGGCGGACGACCTCGGCGTCGGCCGCCGCCCGCGTCACGATCGCCCCCGTCCCCTGGCTCGTGATCTCGCCGCCGATGTCGATCTCGTCCTTGACCGCGAGCGGGACGCCCAGCAGCGGCCGGCTCTCCCCCGCTCGGGTCCGCGCATCGGCCTGCTGCGCCTCCAGCAGCGCCCGTTCGGCGTAGACCGCGCCGAACGCGTTCAGGTCTCGGTCGAGGCGTTCGATCCGGCCTAGGGCCAGTTCGACCAGCTCGCGAGCCGACACGTCGCCACGGCGTACCAGCTCCGCCTGGCCGGCAACACCCGCGAACGCGACGTCGTCACCGAGCACCCTCGGATCCTACGGGCCCAGCCGGGCGCTATGGAGTCGGTTCGCTCGGTCCCATCGAGGGGATCGACGCCTCGAGCCAGCGGTTGAGCGCGCGGCGACCGACCAGGGTGATCTCGCCGCTCGCGCTCAGCCAGTCGCGAACGCGCAGCTCCCGCACGATCCCAAGCGCGTCGCTCGGTCCGGGGCCCTCACCCCTAGCGGTCAGCGCGTCCGTGCCGGGCTCGACCATCCAGCGACCGGATTCGAGCGCGGCCAGCGCGATGCCCTGTTCGTCGGTCGGCATGTCGAGCGGATGCGGCGCTGCGCTCCGCAGCGGGTCCTCCCCGCCCTCGCTCCGGAACGGACGCTCGCTCCGGAACGAATGCTCGCTCGGGGACGGGCGCCGCGGCGCGGGCATCGTGAACGGGAACTCGTCCTCGAACTGCTCGGCGCGCGAGCGCAGCCAGCTACCTGCGCTCTCGACCCATTCGCGGGCGGCGCTGGCGTCGACACCGAACATCTGCGCGAACTCGTCGACATCGATGTTGTCCACGGCCCGCTCGACGGAGCGCCCAAGCTCCCGTGCGATCTCGCGCAACGTGTCTTCGAAGTTGTTACCGCTCGGTTCGTCTTCGGACATGAGTACATGATGACACGCTCGGCCTCGATTCAATGGACGGCACCGTGAGTTGCGATTGGCTACTGGTCGACGGATCGAGCATGATCTTCCGCGCCTTCTACGGCGTGCCCGCGGGCGACCCGGGACCCGACGGGTTTCACGTGAACGCCGTCCGCGGGTTCCTCGAGCGGCTCGCCCGCCTGATCGCGCAGCGCCGGCCGCGCCATCTGGCGGTCGCCGATGACGAGGATTGGCGGCCGGACTGGCGCGTCGACCTCATTCCGACGTACAAATCGCACCGCGTGGCCGAGCCGGTCCCGCCGGGGCTCGAGCCGCAGCTACCGGTGATCCGCGACCTAATGGCGGCGATCGGCGTCGATATGATCGGGGTGGCCGACCACGAGGCCGAGGACGTGATCGCCACCTGGACTCGACTCGCGCCCGGGACGATCGAGATCGCCAGTGGCGATCGCGACCTGTTCGCTTTGGTCGAGACGCCGCGGGTCTGCGTCCTGTATCCGGAGAGGGCGGGCCTGGCCGTCATCGACGAGGACGAGGTGACGCGCCGGTACGACATCCCGGGTCGCCGATATGCCGACTTCGCGATCCTCCGAGGCGACCCCTCGGACGGGCTTCCCGGGCTGAGGGGCGTCGGTGCGGTCACCGCTGCCGGGATGATCCGCCGGCACGGCGACATCGCCGGAGTGCTCCGGGACCGCCAGTTCCGCGACTTCGACCGCGAGTACCTGGAGGCCGCGATGCGGGTGGTGCCGCCGGTCGACGATCTGCCCATCGAGCTTCCGGCCGGCCGGCGAGACTCCTATCCCGTGGATGAAGCGACGGTGCGGGCGCTCGCGGAGCGGTATGGCCTTCGGGACGCCTGCACCCGGCTGGTGAGCGCCATGCGCCGTCTCGGCTCAGCGCGCTGACGGCGGCACTACGGTCAGCACCAGCCGCGACGGCCGCGCCGCGTCGTGGTGAAGCATGTTGCGAGCGATGACCCCTTCGGTCGCCGTGGTGTCGTCTCCGCCGGTGCCGAGGTTCGCCGCGAACTTCGGATGGGCCGAGCCGGCGATCTCGACCCGGATGCGGTGACCGGGCAGGAAGCGCTGCGAGGTGTCCCACATCGGGATCTCGACCTCGTAGACGCCGCCGGCCTCGACGGGCAGCGCGCGGTCGTTTCCCTCGCGGTAGCGCAGCCGCACCAGCCCGTCGCACAGCCGCTGCGCGAATCCGTTCGGGTGCACGTCCAGGAGCTTCGCCGCGATATCGGCGTCGGCCGCCGATGTTGAGACGTGGGCGACGAGCCGGACCGCTCCGATCACATCGAGCGGCGCGGTCAGCGGTTCGCTCGTGAATACGAGCACATCACCGCGAGTCTCCACGCCCGCGTAGTCATCGGGTCCGCCGATCTGCGCCGACGACGCACCCGTGATGAACGGCACCGGCCGGTGGGGATCGTGCAGCCACTCGTCGGTCGGCGAGCCGGCCGACGGTGCCGTATCGACGAGCCGGCCGTTCCCGAACCGCGACGTCGCGCCCCCGTCGCTGTCGAGGTACCAGATGCGCTCGGTGCAACCGGGAGCCGGCCAGCCCGACAGGTCGAGCCACTCGTTGGCGCCCATCAGGAACACGCGCGCCGGCGGAACGGGTTTGTGGGGCGGCCGACCGCGAACCATCTCGTCGAGGAAGCCGGTCATGAACCCATACAGGTCGATGACCGACTCGTTTCCGAAGTCGACCTCCCCGATCCGCCTGTCCGCGTTGACCTGGTGGCCCCACGGGCCCATGAGTAGTCGCTGGCCGGACCGGCCGGCGGCCGTCATCGCCGCAAAGTTCGCCGGCGTCCCGATCTCCTCGTCGTCATACCAGCCGGAGATGTGCAGAACCGGGACGTCGACTTCATCGATCCGATGCTGGTAGCGGAGCGGCTCCCACCAGGCGTCGAGCGTCGGATGGCGACATTCCTCCTTCCACAGTGCGGATTGGAAGCCGGCAGCCTCGTCCATCTCGACGAGCGGCCGGTGCGCGTACACCTCCATCCAGTCGACGGCTTCGGTGTACTGCACCGCCCGGCCGTCCGTCATCCGGTACCAGTGGACGTGCATCGGGCCGGGCACGCCGGTCGGGTTCTCGACGAACGGATCGGACGGGGTTACGAGCACGATCATCGCGCGCAGCGCCGGCGGCTGGTGCAGCGCCGTCAGCCACTGGATCCTCCCGGGATAGCTGCCCCCATACGTGGCCACCGCACCGTCGCACCAATCCTGTGCCGCCGCCCAGCCGACCACGTCGACGCCGTCAAGGCCGTCGTTGCGGTAGGGGTCGAACTCCCCGTCCGAGTCTCCCCGACCGCGCACGTCCATCCAGACCGCGGCGTATCCGGCCCGGGCGAATGCGTCGGCGCGCTCGGTGGCCCGATCCCCCCCGCGCCCGTAGGGCGTGCGCATCACGACGGCGGGAGCCGGCCGCTCCGCCGGCAGCACCAGGTCGGCCGCGAGCGTGATCCCGTCGCGAACGGGAACGCGTACGTTGAAGCGGCGGATGAGCGGCGGCGCGATCGCTGGCGGCACCGCGGAAGGCCCTCAGCCGCACCCGGTGATGCCGCCGTCGAGCGGTATCACGGTGCCGGTCAGGTATGAGCCGCCTCTCGAGGCAAGGAACACGGTGAGGCCGGCGGCGTCGTCCGGCCGCCCGATCCGTCCGAGCGGAACCTGCCCCTCGACCTCGGCACGCCCCTCGGGGGAATCGAGCACGAAGGCCATCATCTTGCTGTCGAACGGCCCGGGCGCGATCGCATTGACGGTGATGTGCTCTGGAGCAAGCCGCTTCGCGAGGTGGCGGGTGAGCATGTGTACGCCAGCTTTGCTCGCGCTGTAGCTGTAGTTCTCGGCGAACGGAACACGGAGGCCGTCGATCGAGCCGATGTTGATCACCCTCGCCGGGTCGTCAGCGCCGGCGGCCGCCCTGAGCGCCGGCAGCAGCCCGACGGTCAGGTGGAAGATGCCCTCGAGATTCGTGTGGATGACCCGGTCCCACCCCGACGGGGGAAATTCTTCGAGCGGTGCCCCCCACGTCGCTCCCGAGTTGTTCACGAGGATGTGGAGCGCGTCGACGCGGCTGCGGACGTCCTCTGCGAGCGTTTTCGCGCCCTCGGGGGTCGAGAGATCCGCGGTGATCGCCTCACACTCGCCGTCGCGTCGCAGCTCGGCCGCAGCAGCCTCTAGGTCAGAGGACTTGCGCGACGCGATCAGCACCCTAACGCCTGCCCGCACGAGTCCCCCGGCGATCATCAGTCCGATGCCGCGCCCGCCGCCGGTCACGAGCGCGGTCTTACCGGCCACGTCGAACAGGTCGTCGGTCGATGACGCTCGGTCTGACACCGGCCGCATCCTATGCGCGCGCGCAATCGGTCTGCCTCTCCCCGGCTAAAGGACGCGGCCGCGGAGGCCGATCATCGAATTGTTCGGGATGCCCGGACGGTCGTCCCCACCGTCAATGAGCCCAGCGCCTTGCGACGACTCACGCACAATCAACGAGTAGAGATCCACATCGACAACGACGATCACGTCGTCGCTTGCCGCGTCGCCGCCGTTCACGGAAGCGTCGCCACCCTGAGGCGGATCACCGATCTTCCGGCCGAAGTGCTCGACAAGTTCACTCCGGGAGCACTCGGATATCTCCTGTTCGAGCACCATGGCGCGAAGACCGCGCTCAAGGGGATCGCGACCACCGGCCAGGACGAGCAGGCATCGCTCGCCTTCGTCGTGATCGACGGTGTGCAGCTTCCCGAGCGCCGCGCCGCCGAGCGGGTCAGGCTCGGGGCGCTCGCCCGGATCTCGGCGGATGGCGACAGCGGCGAGAGCGACGGCGGCGAGGGCAATAGCGGCGAGGGCGACAGTGGCGAGCGTGTCGAGGCCACGGCCGCCAATGTGAGCATCGGTGGCGTCCTCATCGAACGTCCGGCCGGGCTCGGCGACGGCCCCGACTTCCGCCTCGAGCTCTCCCTCGACCAGGATCCAGAGCCGATCCGTTGTCGCGCCACGGTAGTCCGCGCGACGCCGACGCACGTCGCGTTGAGGTTTGTCGACATCGCGGACACCGACCGAATACGGCTTGCCGGCCTGATCCAGGAGCGGACGCTCAGCGCCGCCTAGCCGGGCGCTCTCAGTCTCCGGACCGTTCGGGGGTCAGCGTCGCCTGGTGGGCGCCGGCGCCCCCTCGTCCTCCGCCACTTCAGGCTCGCTGCTCAACGGCTCGACGTCCGCGGGCGCCGGCGGCCGCCTCTTGCGCTCGTATGGCAGGCGCCCGGCACGCCGCGCCTGGTCGGTGAGCAGGAACTCGATCTGGGAGTTGATGCTCCGCAGATCGTCCGCGGCCCACCGCCGGAGGGCGTCGAAGAGCTGTGGGTCGAGTCGGAGGAGGAAGCGCTTGCTCTCAGGCATGCCCGCCCACGATCACGTGTAGAGGGTCCCGGTGTTGATCACCGGTGTGGGGGAGTGGTCGCCCGACAGCACGACCATCAAATTGGACACCATCGTCGCCTTGCGCTCGGGGTCGAGCTCGACGAGGTCCGAGTCAGCCAGCTGTGCCAGTGCCATCTGAACCAGACCAACGGCCCCGCTGACCATCGTCTTCCGGGCGGCCAGGATCGCCTCGGCCTGCTGGCGGCGCAACATCACCTCGGCGATCTCAGGCGCGTACGCGAGGTGGGTCAGGCGCGTTTCGAGCACCTCGATTCCGGCCGTCTGCAAGCGCATCTGAAGCTCGGTCTGGAGGCTCTCGCGAACCTCCTCCGCGTTGCCCCGGAGCGAGATCGTGTCGCGCCCGGCGTAGTCGTCGTACGGATACTGGTTTGCGAGGTGACGGAGCGCGGTCTCGCTCTGCACGGTGACGAACTGGACGAAATCCTCGACGTCGAACACCGCCTTGGCCGTGTCGGTGACCCGCCACACCACGACCCCCGCGATCTCAATCGGATTGCCGCTGGCGTCGTTGACCTTGATCCGCTCGCTCTGGAAGTTCCGGACGCGCAGCGACATCGTTTCGCGCCAGATCACAGTGAACGGATTGACCCACCACAACCGAGCCTCGGTGAGCGTGCCGGCGTACTGGCCGAACAGGATCAACACCCGCGACTCGTTGGGCTGGATGACGACGAGCCCGGGCGCAAGGAGCACGACCGCGGCCGCGATCACGCCGGCAACGACCCTGAACCACGTGGCGTAGCCGCCCGCGCCGATGGCGATGACTGCGGCAATTACCCCGACCACGATCGCCCCGACCGCGAGGCCCGGCGGGCAGGCGAACGCTTCCGCCGGGCGCTGCTGGTGGGGCTCGCGCGGCGAGAAGGCTCCGGTCTGGAGCGCGGTGCCCTCGTCATGTTGTGGTGATATCACGCCTATATTGTTACACGATGCTCGGATGTGATATCAAGTCGCTATTATACCGCTGGTCCTGGGGCCAGCGACGTAGCCGGCGGGAACTCCGCCTCACGGCCGGTCATCGACAGCACGTTCGATGCGGGGAGCGGCCGCCAGCACGTCGTCCCTAGCTCGCGCGCGTACGTAGGCGACCCGGCGGGCGCCACCGCTCCGATTACCTCCCCATTCGCACCGGTGCCGAGCCAGGCTTCGGCGACGATCACGGCTATCCAGCGTTATGCCTCGTACGAGCCGGGAGTCCAGGCGCGTGTGCTCACGCCGATCGCGTTCCAGGCGTTGATCGCGACGATCAGGCTGACGAGCGCCGCGATCTCGTCATCGGTGAAGTGGCGAGCGACGGCCTCGTAAGCCTCGGTCGGGACGTGATCGTCGGCCAGCAGCGTAACCGCCTCGGTGAACGCCAGCGCCGCGCGTTCGCGGTCGGTGTAGAACGGCGCCTCCCGCCACGCGCTCAGCGCGTAAAGGCGCTGCTCGCTCTCGCCGGCGGCGCGAGCGTCCTTCGTGTGCATGTCGATGCAGTACGCGCAGCCGTTGACCTGTGAGGCCCGGATCCGCACGAGCTCGCGCAGCAACTGGTCGAACTCGACCTTGTCGAGCTGCTTTGTCGCGGCATGGTCCAGGTGGGCCATCGCCCGCGCGAAGTCGGCCGCGTGGGCATCGAAGTCGAGGCGGACCGGGATCTGGAGATGTTCCTGTTCAGTTGTCATGGCCACAACCTACCGTCGAGGCGGACCGAAGTTAAGATCCATTGTGATGCTCAAAACGTGGGCCATTTCGGGCGTCGACCTGCACCTCGACCTCGACGGCACGCGCGTCCGAGCGGGCCTTGAATCCGCCCTTCGTGACGCCGTCTCGACCGGTCGCCTGCGCCCCGGCGTCCGCCTGCCGTCCTCGCGCGCACTGGCGGCCGACCTGGGCATCGCGCGTAACACGGTTGCCGAGGCTTATGGCCAGCTCGTCGCCGAAGGGTGGCTCACCGCGTTGCAGGGCTCGGGCACTCGCGTCGCCGAGCGCCCCGACACATCCCAGCCGAGGCCGCCGGCCCGCGACTCCGCGGGACGCCGGACCAGATACGACCTTGGTCCCGGGTCGCCCGATGTGTCGGCCTTCCCCCGCGCGGCCTGGCTTGCCGCCACCCGCCGGGCGCTGAGCGCGGCCTCTTTCCGGGCGCTCGACTACGGCGACCCCCGCGGCCGGCCCGAACTCAGAACCGCACTCGCCGATTACCTCGCACGCGCTCGCGGCGTGCAGGCAACACCCGACGACCTCGTCGTTTGCTCGGGCTTCACGCAGGGCTTCCGACTGCTGTGCGAGGCGCTGCGGGCGAAGGGCGCCCGCACGCTCGCGATCGAGCACTACATCCAGCCGGCCACGGTCCAGGCGGCCGTCGCCTGTGGGTTGACGCTCAGGCCGGTGGACGTCGACGAGGGCGGTGCCGCGATCGAGCGCCTCGCGTCGGCCGACGTCGCCCTGCTCACACCCGCGCACCAGTTCCCGATCGGGACACCGCTCGTCGCGAGTAGACGGGCCCTCGCCGCCGAGTGGGCGCACGCCTCCGGCGGGCTGATCATCGAGGACGACTACGACGGCGAGTTCCGCTACGACCGCCACCCGCTGGGCGCGCTCCAGGCGCTGGCGCCGCAGCGAGTCGTGTACGCCGGAACCGCGAGCAAGACGCTCGCGCCCGGTATCCGGCTCGGCTGGCTTGTCCTACCCACGCATTTGATCGACGACGTCGTTGCCGCCAAAGCGATCGCGGACCGGAACACCAGCGCCGTCGACCAACTCGCTCTCGCCGAGCTGATCGGCTCCGGAGCCTACGACCGCCACATCCGACGCTCGCGTTTGGTGTACCGGCGCCGGCGCGACAGGCTTATCGCCAGCCTCCGGCGCCACGCGCCCGCGGTTCGCATCTCCGGCATCGCGGCGGGGCTCCATGCCCTGCTCGAGCTGCCCGCCGGCGTGGGCGAGGAAGATGTCGTCGCCCGCGCCGGCGAGCGCGGCCTGTCGCTCCAGGGACTCGGCCAGTACGCGTACGACACGCACGCCCACCGGTCTGCCCTCGTCGTCGGCTACGCCAAGCCGCCCGAGCACGCCTACACGGCGGCGGTCGCGCGGCTGGTGGCGGTGCTGCGCGAGGCGACCAGCTGAACCTCGTCGACTGGCTCGTCGGCGGTCACCCGCGAGCCAGGAGCACGACCACCGGCATGTAAACGTCACAAACCACCCTCCCGCCAATTACTCCCCCATGCCGACGATCGCCACGTCGGCGATCATCCCCGCCATGCGCAATGCCGATGTGATCGTCGTGGGACTGGGCGCGATGGGCAGCGCCGCGTGTTATCACCTGGCCGCGCGCGGTGTCGACGTGATCGGGATCGACCAGTACGCGCCGCCGCACCCGTGGGGTTCGACTCATGGTGACACCAGGGTCACCCGCCTCGCGATCGGCGAGGGCCGGGAGTACGTCCCGCTCGTGCGCCGCTCGCACGAGCTGTGGCGAGAGATCGAGCGCGCCACCGGGACCGACCTCCTGACACAAGCGGGGGTCGTGGTCCTCGCCAGCCCCCCGAGCGACTTCCTCGACGAGACTCGTGCGTCGGCGGTGAGCTACGGGATAGAGCACGAGGATCTCACCAACGCTCAGCTCCGGGAACGCTTCCCGATGTTCAAGGTCGACGACGAGGTCGTCGCGTACTACGAGCCCGAGGCGGGTTACCTGCGGCCGGAGGCGGGGGTCGCCGCGCAGCTCGAACTCGCGCGCCGCGCCGGCGCAGATCTCCGGTGCGGCGAGCGCGTCGCGAGCTGGGCACCGGCCCAAACCGGGGTGACCGTAAGGACCGACAAAGCCAGCTACACCTCGGAGCAGCTGCTCCTGTGTGCCGGCGCGTGGATCGGCGATCTGTTCCCCGACGGGCGAGACATGTTCGCGGTCTACCGCCAGCTCCTCTACTGGTTCCCGATCCGCAAGGGATACGACCAGTTACGCGACATGCCGGCGTTCGTATGGGACGTCGCTGGACAGCAGGCGGGGTTCGTCCACCTCGACGGGTTCTACGGACTCCCCGCGGTCGACGGCCCACAGGGCGGCCTGAAGGTGGCGGCGGAGGTGTACGAGCGGACGACGACGCCCGACGGCCGCCAGCATCCGGCGACCCGCGCCGAGATCGATCGCATGTACGAGCTGTGCATCGCGCCACATCTCCCCTGGCTCGCGCCAGAGCCGCTGCGGACCGTGTCGTGCCTGTACACGAGCACGCGCGGCAGCCGCTTTGTGATCGACCGGCACCCGGCGCACGACTCGGTCCTGATCGTGTCCGCGTGCTCGGGGCACGGGTTCAAGCACTCGCCGGCGATCGGCGAGGCCGTCGCGCAGTGGCTGACGGGCGACGAGCCGGACATCGACCTGAGCGCGTTCGGCTTCATGCACGTTCGCCGATAGGTCGCACACACGCCGCTCGCACACCTGCCGACACCTCTCCTCAGCGGCCCGATCGCGTTGTACGCTGGGCGTACGGTGGGACGTGGGGTCACAGAGGTGGGGTCATGGACGGAGACGGAGACGTAGACGAGGGACCAACCGAGAGCGCCGGGGAGGACGCGGCGCTCGATCCGCTGCTGGTCGCGCCGGCGGCGGTGCTCGAGGGATTGCCCGATGCGGTCGTGGCGGCCGCCCCAGACGGCCGCATCGTGTTCGTGAACGCGGTGGCCGAGGAGCTGTTTGGGTACCCGCGGCGCGAACTCCTCGGCCAACCGGTGCAGACGCTCTGGCCCGAGCGCGTGCGCGACCGTTACACGCGCAACATGGAGCTGTACTTCGCCACGGAGCACCCGATGCGGTTCTCGATCGCCGCGTGGGGGTTGCGTCGAGACGGCTCGGAGTTCATCGGGCAGATGAGCTGGGGGATCGTGGAGACCAACGCCGGCTCGCTACTGCTTGCGGTCGGACGCGACATCTCCGATCAGCGCGCCGCCGAGGCGCGGCTGCGCGCGGTCGCGGCGATGGGCGAACGCGCGCTCGCGGGCGCCGACCCGGTTGACCTGGCCAATGAGGCCATCGAGCAGGTCCGAAACCTGCTGCCCGTGATCGCGGCAGAGGTCCGGCTCGCTGACGGCTCCGCGCTCGCGACGTTCGGCCCGGTTCCCGAATTGGGCATGCACCTCACCATCGGCGCCGGCGGTGAGCTGTTCGTCGCGCCCGAGCGCGGCCTTTCTGAGGAGGAGCTGAGCTTCGTCCGGGCGGTCGCCCATACGCTCTCGAGCGGCCTCGCGCGGCTGCGCGACGAGGAGCGCATGCGTCACGAGGCCGTGCACGATCCACTGACCGGACTCGCGAACCGAACGTTGCTGCGCGACCGGCTGGAACACGCGCTCGCCCGCTCCGAGCGCGACCGCGGCGACACGGCGGTGCTGTTCGTCGACCTCGACAACTTCAAGCAGGTCAACGACGCTCACGGGCATGCCGCGGGTGATTCGGCGCTGGTCGAGCTCAGCCGGCGCCTGCAAACCGCCGTCCGCCCGGGCGACACGATCGCGCGGCTCGGAGGCGACGAGTTCGTCGCCCTGTGCGAGCACGTCGACGTGGAGTCTGCACTCGCGGTCGGCCGGCGCCTGCTCGAGGCCATCGGTCTCCCCTTCATCGCCGGCGGCGCCGAGCACGTGCTGTCGGCCAGCATCGGAATCGCGCTCGGACACACCGACCCGGACGTGCTCCTCGCCAACGCCGACGCGGCTACCTACCGTGCCAAGGCGGCTGGTCGGGGACGCATCGAGCTGTTTCGCTGAGCTCTCGATCTACCGGTCGTCCGCGCCTCTGGCGACCTTCTCGCCGGCGCGAAACTCGTCCAGTCTCCGTTCGTATCGGTCGATGGCGACGTCGTATGCGACGTTGCCAAGCAGCAGTCGAAACGGTGGATCCTCCCGGCCGAGAGTGTCGAGCAGCGCCTGCGCGGCGAGGTCGGGGTTGCCCGGTTGTGATCCGTTGTTCTCCTCCTGCTGGGATGCGCGGCGCTGGGCGATCAGTTCAATCTGCTCGTACGCACCGATGGGCTCGGCTCGGTCCATCGAGGAGCCCGCCCAATCTGTACGGAAACCGCTCGGCTCGACCATCAGGATCTTGATTCCGAAAGGCTCGACCTCCTGGCGTAGCGTCTCCGAGAAACCCTCAAGAGCCCATTTGCTCGCGTGGTAGATGCCTGTAAGCGGAAACGCGGCCAGCCCACCGATCGAGGAAACCTGGACGATCCACCCTGAGCCCTGCTCACGCAGGATGGGCAGCGCGGCCTGCGTCACCCAAAGCGCTCCGAACAGGTTGACCTCGATCTGCCTCCGAGCCTGCTCCTCCGTGAGCTCCTCGATGGCGCCCGAGAGCCCGTAACCCGCGTTGTTGACGACAACGTCCAACCGCCCGAATAGGTCGCGAGCCTGTCGAACAGCGGCGAAGGCGGCGTCGCGGTCGGTGACATCCAGCTCGATGGGCAGCACGGCGTCGCCGTGCTCGGCCACGAGGTCGTCGAGGGAGGAGGTGTCGCGTGCCGTGGCGGCAACGCGGTCGCGTGCTGCGAGGGCGGCCCGGGCGAACGAACGACCGAAACCGCGCGACGCGCCAGTGATGAACCAGGTGCGATTTGACATGGGGCTTCCCTACCCGGAACGCGGCGGCCATACCTCGCTCCGTCCCCTCGGCCTCGTTCGCGATGTCGTCGCTTCTGTTCTCATCCGCGCGTAGGCTGCGCTCTTGGATGCAGAGATCTTGCCCTGTTGACGGCTTTCGGCTGGCTTATGACCGCTCCGGGTCGGGCGCGGGTGTGCTGTTGCTGCACGGCTGGCCGGGAACCCGCTTGGACTACCGAGACGTGGTCCCGCTGCTGAGCGACGCGGCCGATGTTGTCGCGCCGGACCTTCGTGGTTTTGGTGAGTCAGACAAGCATCGGGCGCCGCCGGCCGAGGCCTACTCGGCCGACGCTCAAGCGCGTCGTGTCGTTGCGCTGATCGACGAACTCGGCTTGGGACCCGCGGTGGTCGTGGGCTATGACGTTGGCAGCCGCGTCGCGCAAACTGTCGCACGGCTTTTCCCCGAGCGTGTGCGTGCGCTCGTTCTCTCGCCGCCTCTGCCCGGCGCCGGCGATCGCGTTCTCACGCCGCAGGCCCAGCGGGAGTTCTGGTACCAGGCGTTTCACCAATTGAAGTTGGTCGAGGAGATCATCGACGGCCACGCGCCGGCAGTCCGCTCTTATCTCGGGCATTTCTGGTCGCACTGGTCTGGGCCGTCGTTTGAGCAGCCTGCGGCAGAACTCGATCGCCTCGCCGATCTCTACCGGGCGCCGGGCGCCTTTATTTCGTCGATCGCGTGGTATCGCGCCGGGTCTGGCACGGTCGCCACGAGCCTCAGGGAGATGACGACCGAGCGACACGAACAAATCACGGTTCCGACGGCTGTGTTGTGGCCTGAGTTCGATCCGCTGTTCCCTCAGGATTGGCGGGACCGCTTGGACGCCTTCTTTGCTGACGTAACGGTGACGTTGTTGCCGGGTGTGGGGCACTTCATCCCGCGCGAAGCGCCACGCGAGCTCGCCATGGCGATCCGTTCTGTCCTCGCTTATGGGAGCGTTACGCCTCAGTGAGACAGGGAGTGCTCAGACAGGGGGCGCACGCGAGGAGACCTCGGCGGCGGTGTAACCACACGACCGGCTGCTACGTATAATTTGCCCTCGCTGGAGCCGGGCAGCGTTCATTGTGGGGCGCCTAGGGGAGGGGTTTGATGTCACTCGAGCGGTTTGACGCGCGGTTTCACGTCGGCGGGCGTCCCGGCTGGTTCCGCAACGCGGTTCGTCTTGCCGGCCTAGTCGCGGCGACCACGGCCGCCTTGGCCACGATTCCCGCCTCCTCGCGGGCAGGTACCGCGAACGCGGGGCTGCCCGGTGCGTCGAAGACCAACCCGCTGGCCGGCATGCAGTGGGGGATCTATCGCGGTCCGATCGACGGGGTCTATCCGGCCTATCAGTCCGCCCGCGGTCCGAATAGACGTTTGATGGCGAAGATCGCCTTGCAACCTCTGACCATTTGGACCGGGGCGTGGTATCCGGTCAACTATGCCCAGACGGTGGCCCGCGAGATCGTCCAGGATACGACCGGCGGCAACGCCAACTTGTTGAGCCAGATCGCCGTTTTCAGGCTGGATCCGTGGGAGGTCTGCCATGGATCATGGAGCACCGGCGATGAGGTCAGCTACCGCGCCTGGATCAGCCAGTTCGCGGCTGGGATCGGAAGGTCGCGCGTGGCGCTGATCCTCCAGCCCGATCTCCCGTTTGCGTTGTGCGCGGGCTCGTCAGTGCCGACGCAGTTGGTGGCCTACGCCGCTGGTAAGTTCACCGCCCTTCGCCATACCACGGTGTACCTCGACGTCGGTGCCGCTGAATGGGCGTCGGTCGGACAAGCCGTCTCGCTGCTCGAGCAAGCCGGCATTCAACACGTGCGTGGGTTCGCGTTGGACGTCACCCAGTACGGCAGCACGGCGGCCGAACTCGAGTACGGCGCGGCGATCGCGCGGGCGCTCGGCGCCGCCGGCATTCGCAACAAGCACTTCGTGATCAATACCGACGAGAACGGGGCCCCCTTCTTCGCCGGCCAGTACCCAGGCAACGCGAATGAAGCGCGCGCATGCAACAACCCTCACGACCGCCTATGCGTCACGCTCGGGATTCCACCCACCACCGATGTCGCCAATCCGCGCTGGGGTCTCGGCGCCGCCGACCGCGCCATCGCCCGCCAGGATGCCGATGCCTACCTCTGGGCTGGACGACCATGGGTCGATAACAACAGCGGGGCCTTCGTCTTCTCGCGCGCGCTCCAGCTCGCAGCATCGACGCCTTTCTGACGTGCGGCAAGTATCGACTCGCCGGCGCTGAGAGTCAGCCTGCCAGTACGTCGTGCACGAACCGGACGCACATCGTCCCGTCGCCCACTGCGCCGGCCACGCGGTTTGCTGCCCCGGCGCGGACATCGCCGGCCGCGAACACGCCGGGTCGGGTCGTCTCGAGGAGGTGGGGCTCGCGTTCCGACACCGGCCAACTCAGGTGCCCTTCGTAGCCCGCTGCGCCAGGCCCGCACAGGATGTACCCCGCGCTGTCAACCGGGAGGATGCCCGTGATCGCTTCCGTGCACGGTTCCGCGCCGATCATGACAAACACGGCCGTCGCCGGCACGTCCTGCCTGCTTCCGTCGCGCCGGTCGGCAAGTGTCACCGATTCAACCGTGGCCGAACCGCGGACGGCCACGACCTCGGTATCGGTCATGAGCTCGATTCGGGGCGAACGCTTGAGGCGGTCGAGCAGGTAGCTGGACATCGTCGATTTCAGCGTCGGGCCCCGCACCACCACCCGTACGCTGCGGGCTTTCGTAGCGAGGTGCGCCGCCGCCTGTCCGGCGGAGTTTCCCCCGCCGACGACGATCACGTCCTGGTCGCGGGCGCGCTCGGCATCGCCCGCCATCGCCCAGTGGTACACCCCGGCACCGCGGAAACGATCGACGCCGTCGGCCTGGAGCTCACGCCACCGGGCGCCCGTCGCGACCACGACCGAACGTGCGAGTACGTACTGGCCGTCGTCGAGATCTACCCGCAGAAGGCCGTCCGGCCCGTCGGCCAGTTCGACTGCCCGGTGGAAGCTCGACAGGACCGCGCCGAAACGGCGGGCCTGAAGCGTGGCCGCACGTGTCAGCTCGGTCCCCCGGATCCCGGTCGGGAAGCCGAGGTAGTTCTCGATGCGGGTGCTTGTCCCGGCCTGACCCCCGGGCGCCCAAGCCTCAGCCACCAGGGTCCGCAAACCCTCCGACCCACCATAGACCGACGCGGCGAGGCCGGCGGGACCGGCCCCGAGGACGACCAGGTCGAAACGTTCACCGTCAACGTCGGCGCGCAGGCGAAGCGTGCGGGCGACCTGCGCCGCCGAGGGGTTGCGCATCACCTCGGTGGCGTAGACCAGCACGGGAGTCTCGGAGGGCGGGATACCGAGCCACTCGAGCATCGCGGCGCTCTCGCCATCCGTGTCAGCGTCGTACCAGCGCACAGGCAGCAGATTGCGTTCGAGGAGGTCCCGAACCTCGAACGCCCGCCGAGAGTTGCGAGGCGCGATCAACCGCATGACCCCGTGCCCCTCGGCCTCGTTCCACGCCCGCCGGGCCAGCAGCGTCGCGAATACCTGCTCGCCGAATTCCGGCCAACGGGCGACCATCGCCCGCAAACCTCCCCGGTCGAACACGATCACGTCGGTTGGCTCGACCGCCACGCACGCGCTGATCGTTGGCTCTCCCGTGAATGCCGCGATGTCCCCGATATACGTCCGGCTATCCGCCTGCGCCACGTACACATCCTTGCCGGGCTTTCGATCGATGAACTCAACCAGGCCGTGCTCGATCACATAGAACGGGGCATCCCGCTCGGCGTGCTCATAGAGCACCTCTCCCGGCTCGAACCGGCGCCGCGTGCCTCGCTTGGCCAGCCACTCGAGCTTCGCGTCCGAGAGGCGTGGAAACAGAACCTCGTCATCCAGGTCAGGGAATCGCTCGCTTCGAACCACCTGTGTCGTTGCCACCCATCCAGGCTACCTGGTGGCGGCGAGGCGCATAAGAGCGACTTTCGTGGCCGCGCGAGTTCGAACGGTTACCGCTGAGGATTGCCGTCCGCAGAGGGAACTGTCCCAAAGTCCCCCGTGGCCTCTCCCGGCCGTCCGGCAATTCCGATCGGCGTCATCTGCCCGGCGTGCGGTGGCGCAGCGGTTAGCTGCACTGTGACGTGGAGCCCGCCACCGGTCCGGGGGGTGAGGGTGAGGGTTCCGTCGTGTGCTTGGGTGATGCTGTTCACGATTGCCAGCCCGAGGCCAACACCTGCGTGGTCGCTGCGTCTGCTCTTGGCGCCGCGATGAAACGGCTCGTCGAGTGTGGCGACAAGCTGTGGGGTGAGCTTCTCGCCGGTGTTCTCGACGGTCAGCACCACGGTCTTGGGGTGAACGCTCGTTGTCACCCGCACGGTGCCCTCGTCGGGCAGGTTGTGGACGATCGCGTTGTGTACAAGGTTTGTAGCCATCTGCAGGAGGAGCGCGTGTGAGCCAATGGTCGGGGTCGTGTCGCCGGAGGTTTCGATGGTGACGCCACGTTTCTCTGCGAGCGGGAGGAGTGTTTCGGTCGCTTCTTCGGCGATGAGCGACAGGTCGTTGTGTTCTGGGGTGAAGGACTTCTGGTCGACGCGGCTCAGCAGCAGCAGTGCTTCGGTGAGGTCGATCGCTCGGGTGTTGACGGCGTGGAGGCGGTCGACGAGTTCGCCGGTGGCGCGGGTGGGATCGTTGCGGGCCACGTCGAGAAGTGTCTGGGTGATCGCGAGCGGTGTGCGCAGTTCGTGGGAGGCGTTGGCTGCGAATCTCTGCTGTTCGACGCTGTGGGCTTCGAGTCGCGCGAGCATAGTGTCGAACGCGTCGGCGAGCTCGCGGAACTCGTCTCTGCGGCCTTCCAGGTCAATCCTGTGGGAGAGCGATCCGGCCGCGGCCGTGCGTGTCGCGTCCGTGATACGGGTCAGCGGGGCGAGCATCCGGCCGGCGAGCAGCCACCCTCCCACGAGACCGAACGCCAGCAGGAACGCCAACACTGCGGCTGCCCTCGGAGCGAAAACGTGCAGGAGGTTGGACCGGACGGGGAAAACGTGAAGCGGGAGCCCGGTCGAGCCGGGGACGATGAGCGCCCGGTCGGGGACGTAACGCAAGAGGAACACCCAGACGGCGGCGAGCAGCAAGGCGCCCGCGAGCATCAGGAAGCCGGCGTAGCTGAGGGTGAGTTTGAGGCGAACGCTCAAACCAGGGGATCTATCCACGGGGTTCTCCCTCGGGTCCGGGGTCTGGCCGAGTTTCGATGCGGTACCCGGAGCCGGCCACGGTGGCGATGATCCAGGGATCGCCAAGCCGTTTGCGCAGTGCCGAAACCGTGATCCGCACCGCATTGGTGAACGGATCTGCGTTCTCGTCCCACGCTCGCTCTAAGAGTTCTTCGGCGCTGACGATGCCGCCTTCGGCAGCGACGAGGACCTCGAGTACGGCGAACTGTTTGCGGGTGAGTGCGACGTAGCGGCCGTCGCGATAGACCTCGCGGCGGAACGGATCCAGACGCAGACCGGCGATCTCCCGCACCGGTGGCCGGTGGTGGCCGCGGCGGCGGTCGAGCGCTCGGAGACGGAGCACGAGCTCTTGGAGTGCGAACGGCTTGGTGAGGTAGTCGTCGGCGCCGAGTCCAAACCCGGACGCCTTGTCGTCGAGCCGGTCGGCCGCGGTGAGCATCAGGATCGGCATACCGCTGCCGGAGGCGACGACGCGTTTAGCGATCTCGTCTCCGGAGGGCCCAGGGATGTCGCGGTCCAGCACAGCGATGTCGTAGGCGTTGACGCTCATCAGTTCCAGCGCGGCGTCGCCGTCACCGGCGACGTCGGCGACGATCGCTTCCAGGCGTAAGCCGTCACGGATGGCCTCGGCCATATAGGGCTCGTCCTCGACGATCAACACCCGCACGCCCTCGGATGCTGCCAGCCCGAACATATCGCCGGCGTATCGAAAAACGCGTACGTCCTGGCAACACCCGGCTGCCTTGACTGGAAGGCGTGGCCTACAGCCAACCGGCACGAGCCGGCAACCGTCCCCCGCGGGCCGCCGTGCCCGGGCGGCGTCGCCGCCGTGTGCTGCTCAGCGCGGTACTCGCGCTTCTCTTCGCCGCCGCGGCGTTACCGGCCGCCGGCCAGCTCCGCAGCGACAAGCCGAGCACGTGGGCGAACAACCCAACCTACGTGTCGGGGATCAGGTGGCCGCTGACTGGACAGGGAGCGTTTGTGCTCGGGAGCGGCCGGCCTGCGGCGAGCCCGGACGAGCGGCCGGTTGCGATCGCCAGCCTGGCAAAGGTGATGACGGCCTACCTGACCCTCGAGCGCTACCCGCTGAGCGGCGCACAGGACGGGTTCACGATCACTATCACTGCGGCCCAGGCCCAGGCCGCGGCCCAGGACGCAAGGCAGGGCCAGTCGGTCGTGGCGGTGCAGGCCGGTGAGCACCTGACCGAGCGCCAGCTGCTTGAGGCGCTGCTGAT
>Ga0070765_100000551_pt1 | contig 22645 bp, 19 predicted proteins | sample HubBroMetageWFT5_FD_71516 | JGI IMG/M metagenome (GOLD analysis project Ga0070765, IMG submission 71516) | Warmed and freeze-thawed soil microbial communities from the Hubbard Brook experimental Forest, New Hampshire - Hubbard Brook CCASE Soil... | ecosystem: Environmental > Terrestrial > Soil... | reverse complement strand
CTTACTCAGCTCGCAACAGGTCTACCGCACCGATCCCAAAGCGACCTCTCTCGCTCTGCGGGATCTTCAAATCGTCAGCTCACGCGGTGAGCCAGTCATCGATTCCCAGCGCGGAATTTCGCTGACTCCTCTGCACCTGGGAACGCGCACTACCGGGGCCGTAGGCATCGCGGGCCCTACACTCTCGCGCGCCACTCTCGAAGCTCTGGGCAGCATGATTGGCATTGCCATCGAGCGCGCCGGAGCCATGGAAAAACTTTCCCAGACCGAAGCGGCGCACCAGAGCGAGAATCTGCGCGCGGTCCTGCTCGATTCGGTAACTCACGAGCTGCGCACGCCTCTTACCGGCATCAAGGCCGCAGTCACCGGTCTGCTCTCGGATTACAACCTCGACGAGGCGCAACGGCGGGAGTTGCTAACTGTAATCAACGAGGAAACCGATCGCCTTGATCGCCTGGTTGGCGAAGCCACGGAAATGGCCCAGCTCGATGCTCATAAAGTCGAACTCCACATGGCTCCCGTGGATATCTCCACGGTAATCGAGTGTGCTGTGGAAGAGTCGAGAACGTTCATAGGCCAGCATCCGCTTGACGTCCGGGTTGCCCCGTCGCTGCCCAAGGTGCGGGTGGACTCAGACCGTATTGCGGAAGTGCTGAAGCAGCTGCTGGAAAACGCCGCCAAATATTCTCCGCCCACTTCGCCAATCACCATTACCGCCGAACAAAAAGGAGATCGCGTCGTCACCAGCGTCACCGATCACGGACACGGCATCGATGACTTCGAGCAGTCGCTGGTGTTTGACAAGTTCTACCGCGGCCGCGACCAGCGCTACAGCGTGCAAGGCACGGGCATGGGATTGGCCATCGCCAAAGCGATCGTGGAAGCTCACAACGGAGTTGCCGGAGTCACCAGCCAACTCGGCCGGGGCTCTGTCTTTTCGTTCGAACTGCCTGCAGCCTGAGTTTCGTTGCGAGGCTGATCAGTATCTCTCCTTGCACCTTCCGCATTGCCGAAAGTAAGCACAACAAGTAAATTCAAGACAGACCACGGTTACACCGACCGACAATCATTCGATGCCGCTTGCCACGCTGAACGATATATTTTTTGCCGCCGCTGAGCGCAATCTCGACCGCGCCATGCTCTATCGGGAGGCGGGAAAGTGGCTCCCCATCTCCTCCTCGGACCTCCGCCGCAACGTCGCTGGAACCGTCCGAGCGCTGCAGAGGTGGGGAATCCAGAAAGGCGACCGAGTCGCAATTCTCAGCGAGAATCGGCCCGAGTGGTCGACCGCTGACTTCGCCATCCTGCTGCTCGGCGCCGTGACCGTTCCCGTTTACGCCACGCTGACCCCTGAACAAACCGCTTACACCTTGCGCGACTCCGGTGCCAGCGTCGTTTTCGTTTCCACCGAAAATCAACTGCGCAAGATACAGGCGATTCTCCCGCAGACGCAAGTCAAGAGAATCGTAGTTATGGATCACATCCAAATACCCGGCGATCTGCCTGTTCCGTGCGCGCTCATGGATCAGTTCATGAGCCAGGGCCCCAAGAGCCTAGACGCCCAAACCGAAGCCATCGCCCGCTCGGTCCAGCCCGAGGACCTCGCCACGATCATCTACACTTCAGGCACGACCGGAACTTCCAAGGGCGCGATGCTCACTCACGGCAACATTGCGTCGAACATCAATTGCTCTTTGCTCGGCTTCAATATGCACCCCGAGCTGCTTAGCATTTCGTTTCTTCCTCTTTCGCACGTCACGGCCCGCCACGTGGATTTCTCAATGCTTTACCATGGCGTAACTCTCGCCTACTGTCCCTTCATGGAGAACCTAACCGAAACCTTCCTCGAAGTACATCCCTCCTTGTGTGTGTCCGTGCCCCGAGTCTACGAAAAAATCTACGCCAAGACCGAAGCGAAGGCACGCGGGTTGGCCAAGCGCATCATCTACCGCTGGGCGCTGTCGGTGGGCCGCGCCAACAAACCTGCAATTCTTGCCGGACGAATCCCCACTGCGGCCAGCTGGAATCTGGCCAATCGACTGATCTTCTCGAAAATCCGCGAAGGTCTGGGAGGCCGGGTCGAAACCTTCATCTCCGGAGGCGCGCCTCTCGGCCGCGAACTAGCCGAATGGTTCGCCACCGTCGGCATCCGCATTCATGAAGGCTACGGCTTGACCGAAACTTCTCCCGTGATCGCGGTCAACACGCCCGTCAACCATCGCATCGGCAGCGTCGGCAAAATCCTCCCCAACATCGAGGTGCGGATTGCCGAGGACGGCGAAATCCTGGTGCGCGGCCCGTCGATCTTCAAGGGATACTGGAACCGCCCAGAAGAAACCCAGAATGCCTTTCAGGACGGCTGGTTCAAGACCGGAGACATCGGCCATATCGACGCCGATGGGTATCTCTCCGTCACCGACCGCAAGAAAGAACTCATCAAAACCTCAGGCGGTAAATTCATCGCTCCACAACCCATCGAAAATTCCCTGAAGCTCAATCCCCTGGTCGGAACGGCCGCTATCATCGGTGACAAGCATAAGTTTGCCTTTGTCATCGTCTCGCCCAACTTCTCGATGCTCGAAGACTGGGCCCGTACCAACGACGTCGCTTTTTCCTCGCGCGCCGAACTCGTCGCCCACCCAAAGGTCCAAGCGCTGTACGACGAAATCGTGGAGGAGGTAAATCAGAATCTCGCACGGTTTGAAAAGCTGAAACGAGTGTTGCTGGTCCCTGATGAATTCACCGCCGAAAATGGTGCTCTCACCCCCACGCTGAAACTGCGCCGCCGCATAATCGAAGAACGCTATCGCCGCCAGATCGATGAACTCTACGCCCAAGCAGAGGCCACCACCACTCCGTAAGGCGCGATCATCACGTGGGGACAGCCACGCCGGCGTCCGTCGACCTGAGTTCGACACCTGATTTGCGCCGAAGCGTTTACAATAAACAGTCATGACCGATCCCCTAATCATCGCCGGCCGCTCCTTCCGCTCCCGCCTGATCGTCGGCACGGGAAAATACAAGTCCTTCCAGGAAACTGCCCGCGCGCTCGAAGCCAGCGGTGCCGAAATGGTGACGGTGGCCGTACGTCGCGTCAATCTTGACCGCAGCAAAGAGTCCCTGCTGGATTACATCGACTCAAAGAAATATTTTCTCCTGCCGAACACCGCCGGTTGCTACAACGCGGACCAAGCGGTCCGCGCGGCACGCCTGGGCCGCGAGGTCGGCCTTTCGGACTGGGTGAAACTCGAAGTGATCGGAGACCAGGCGACGTTATACCCTGATGTGCAAGCCACGCTCGAAGCTACGCGCGTGCTGGTGAGTGAAGGCTTCACCGTCCTGCCCTACACCTCCGACGACATCGTCTTCGCTAAGCGTCTGGTTGAGGCTGGGGCGGCGGCCGTGATGCCGCTCGGCGCGCCCATCGGCAGCGGCATGGGCATTCAGAACCAGGCCCACATCCGCATCTTGCGCGAAATGATCACAGGCGTGCCGCTGATCGTAGACGCTGGTGTGGGCACCGCTTCTGACGCCGCCATCGCCATGGAACTCGGAGCCGATGCCGTTCTGATGAACACCGGCATCGCCGCAGCGCAAGATCCCGTGCTCATGGCCGAAGCCATGCATCACGCCGTACTAGCCGGACGCCAGGCCTATTTGTCAGGACCCATGCCAAAAAGGCTCTACGCCACCGCCAGTTCCCCGCTCGAAGGCGTAGTAAGGTAGCCGTTGCGCAGGCGTCCCGCGGCCGTCCGGGCAGCGTTCCCGCTGCCGGTCTCGACTCCGAAAGAGCGGCAGGAATGACAAAAGGGCGGCCGCAGCCGCCCTCCTGACTGCCAAATTTCGCTTACAACATCTTCACGCTGTTCACGTGAATCGAATCCTTGCTCACGGTTCCAGTCACGGCAACGTGGTGTCCGGCGTGGGCCGTAACAGCGTCTTGATTATCCACGGCCAGAACCTTCGAATCGCCGTCGGTAACGACCACCAACTTCTCGCCCGCGGCGGCGCATTTCTTAGTGCACGCTTCAGCCCCCGCGTTGGCGCCCTTCGCGCCGCATTTCGCGTCAGTAATCCATCCGTTGACCGTCGTGCTCTTTCCCATATCGTCGAACGCCAAAGCCGACAGGGCGAACACAAAACAGATCGCGAGACAAAGCAATAATACTTTTCTCATGGCCGGTATCTCTCCTCTTTGATGTTCCGCTTGCGGCCCAGCCGCAGGTAATAGAACAAACTCTAATCGCACGTCCGGCAGTAACTCAACGCACCGGTCATCGATTAACGCCCGAACTATACCACAGCGGAACTTGTAGGTTGTCACGCGCTTATAAACGGTGCAGGGATTGTTCGAACACTGCTTCAGAGAATTCACTTCTTCGCCGAACGAGTGGCAGGCAGCGGCTGATTTGCCGCAACTGGCGGGACGTACACGTATTCTCCTGGGCGAGCATAGCGCAACTGCTCGCGAGCTTCCTTCTCAATCGCCTTTTCGTCGGTCTTCAGGGCCTGAATTTTCTGGGTATAGAGTTCATTCTCTTTCTGTTCCTGCGCGACCTGTTTCTTCAGAGATTCATATTCCATCCGCTTCTGCTTGTACACCATCATGCCATTGGCGCCGAGCATCACATGCGCAAACAGCAAACCCGCGAGCACCGCAACCGTGATCGTGGCAAGCCGCCGCCGCAAGACATACACTCGCGTCGCCAGCGGTCGCACGGTTAGCATCCACGAGGCCGCCAGCGCCTCGGCCTGCGGGGCTCTCTCCACGACTGCACGCAGGCCGTCCTGCGCGCTCGGAAACCGTCGAATTCTTGAACGATCGCTGACTTGAAAATCCATTGCTTGGCGTTTCGCCGACACTGCATCAGCAGAACTCACGCTGATCAGACCTCAGCTTCTCAGTGGACTTCTCCTTCACCTCCGCGTCAAGCGGAAGTTCTTCCGGAGCGGGCAATAGGAACCAACTTGGTTACACATCGCCTTCAATTGCTCACCCAGAGACTTGCCTGCTACGCTCTCACCTGTCGTCGCTTGCCCGGAACGCTGACCACTGATGACCGACGGCCGACGTTATATGACCGACATACGAATCGTCTTCACCGCTACCTCTTCGGAAGAAGAAGCCCGGAAGATCGCTCGCCATTTAGTTCAGCAGCGGCTTGCCGCCTGCGTCAACATCGTGCCCCAGATTGCTTCCATTTACCGTTGGCAAGGCAAGATAGAAGAAGCTCGCGAGTGGCTCTTAATCGTGAAGACCACGGCTGCGGCCTTCCCTCGAGTACGTGGAGCGATCGCAGAACTCCACTCCTACGAACTACCAGAATGCATCTGTGTGACGATTGAAGACGGATCACCCACCTATCTGCAATGGATCGCAGAGTCTGTTGCTGCCGTCGAATTCGGGGGATGAATCCGGCCTTCCCCAAAAGCTACTGGCCCGATTCCAGCTGCGTGCTCATCTGATTGACAGCAGCGACGTCGAAAAAGCCAGATAGATCGGCGTGGCCGGCCAGTGTGTCACGCTGCTTGCCTTCCACCAGAATTTTGACTCGAAGAATGCCAGGCAGGTTGGCGGAGAGAGTCTCGATCAGCGATGCCACGGTGAGTTCTTCGGAAAGCACACCGGAGCGGTGGCCATCGGCGAAGGCGGCGTTGACGTCGATAACGGCGAGTCCGGGATCGACCAGATAGACGCTGCGGACATCGGATCCCTGCGGCAAAGGGTGAGGCGAGGCTTTGTCCAGATATACCGCAAGCAACGACCGCAGCAATTCCTCAGCGCGCTGCTGGCGAACCGATGGCAGAGGAATGCTCGCCGACTGCGCGTGCAGCACGCCAGTATCGTCATACGCGACAAACAGGGTTACCTGCTCGGTGGCTCCGGCCACGGGAGGCACCACTGGACGGCTGTCGACTGAAACCGCAGGACCCGCAGCCGCCCGGCCTCGCATACGCCACGCATAGAGGCTCATGCCTAGGACAGCGAGCAGCAACACCGAGATCGCGATGAAAAGATGGCGTGGAATCATGGTCGTCTAATCACTGTTTGTCCAGCGATGGTTTGCTCGGTCATGGTTTTCGCAATCGTGGTTTGCGTGATCATGGTTTGCGATCATGGAGCGGCTCCCAGCTGGGCACGAATGTCTGCGATTCCGTTCGCGACGGCGCTAGCGATGAGTTGCTGATAGTCCGGCGACATCAGTTGTGAAGCGTCGGAACCCGGCGGGGCAACCTCGACGGCAATGGCGGCGGTGACGACGCTATTCAATGGACGGAGCGGCGCAGCGAGAGTGCGTACGGTGACCTGTTGCTTCTTCAACTCGGCGGCAACGCTCGCGGCGGCTGCTTGACTAAGAGGCATGGAGGACGATTGAGCGGTGGTCCAGGCGCGGAACGGGCCGCGATCGTCCTCGCCACTGTAAGGCAGCAGAGCGGTGTAGAGGCGCACGCCGTGGCCGTTCGATGCGGCATGCAGGGCTACGTATACAGCGGCGTGAGTAGTGTTGGCGTAAAAGGCCCGGTCGTCAACCGACACCGTCGCATCCGAGTCGCGCAGAACGAGAGTGGAGATTCCGCGATTCTCCAGTTCCTGCCGCAGACGGCGGGCGAAGGCAACGGTTACATCCTTTTCCGCAAGCGTGGAACTGAGGGCTTCGCCCCGATCATTTCCGCCATGGCTTGCGTCGACTACTGCGAAGTAGCGTCGCGCGACGGAACTCGACGGTTTTGGCGCGGGCGGCTGCGTCGCTGCAGTGTTTTGCGGAGACGCGACCGTATTGGCTGTTCCGGGTGCGCTGGGTGCGGGTGCAGCAGCCTCGGTAACCGGCGTTCCCGTCGTCGCGGCAGCGGTTTGAGATTTTACAGGAGCAAGTGTGATGGTTCGGCCGTCCCGGCTGAAGCTGGCGATGAGCGGGACAGTGCTAGTTACGGTGACCTGGGCGGCGCCGTCGGTCTCCGAATAGGTGGCCTCCGGAATCGTCTTGCTGCCGAAGGTAAGCGTAGAAGAGGCCGGCGCTGTGACTGGCTCGTGGCTGAACGTCATGCGCAGTTTGCCAGGTTCGGTCGCAACGGATGGATTGACCGGCGCCGTGAAGCGAAACACAAGATGCGAAGGATCTTCAGAAGGCACTGAGGCCGTGAAGTGCGTGGCGATGCTGCCAATGAAAAGACGCCCAGACTCCGCGTGCAAAGTTGCGGGACCGCCCAGGAAGCGGGGCAGGAGCGAGCCAAGAGAAGCTAACGGGACCAGGCCGCGTCCGTTCTCCATAAGGAATTTTCCGGCGAGATCGGCGTCGCGTCCCTGAACGCGTCCGTGCGTGTGGCCAACCGTGAATTCGCCGAGGACGTTGTTGTAATGGACGCGCCAGCGCGGGGGTTCGGATTTTGCGCTGACCATTCCCAGGGGATCCAGCAATTCCAGCAAGCCAATGTATTCGTGCCCTTGCCGCTGCACGATGGGCAAGGAATAATTGGCAGCGGTCGAGTAAACGGCGAGATGCTTTTCCGGGACCGCACCGGAAGCCAGCAGGCCAACAAAAAGCAAGAGGGTGCCCGCTGCGGCTCCGCCGCTTCGCCATCGGCGAATCGGCTGCCCGCGAGTCGAATGCCCGAAAATCTCTTTTCTAGTCGAGCGCATAGGCCGTCAATCCGCTAAGAAGCTTAGGATAGAAGTCGGTAGATTTCTGCGGCATGACCTCGCCGGCAAAGGCGATGTTGCGGACCTGCACCATCCGGCAGGGATTCATCAAAAAAGCGACATCGGCACAAATGCCTCCCACGCCCCGCACACGCGACAAAGCTTCGCCCGCATCGCGGACATAAGAAATATTCTCCTGGTTGCGGATCGACTCTTCCGAGAGGGTCAGCACTCTCTCCAGCAAACACTTGTGCAATTGCACCACGTCAAGAGCCTGCTGGCGGACGGAGAAGCCAGCGAAGACTTCAGGCATATTCGGATTGGGATGGTGCAGCAAAAAAGCTCGCCTTGCAGTGACAGCGAGGATCGATGTTCCCGTTCGCCCCGATTCGCGCAGAATCGCGGTGGCGCGAGGACCGTCGACCGAAGCATCGACCTCGTCGATATCGAAGAAAGCGCGAGCGGAGCTGCGAAAGCTTTCTTCCGAGAAGGATGGGAGGCCGTGGACCACGCGATGGGTCGGCAGAATCAGCAGACCGGGGCTGTTCATGTTGACGAAAGTCATCATGACGAACTCGTAAGGTGCCGCGTCGCGACCTGATGCCGGCGCGGAAGATTCCGCAGCCCGGCGCTCGTTGCGGTAAGTGAGGGCAGTTTCGTAACGGTGATGGCCGTCGGCGATGATCAATTTCTTATCATTCATTGCGTTTCGGATTGCGCTGATCACCCCTGGATCCGAAACTTGCCACACGCGGTGAACGACGCCATATTCATCTGCCACTGAAATATCCGGCTCGGCGTCGGTAGCGAGCATCGACTCGACCTGGCCTGAATCTTCGTAGAGCATGAAAATCTGCCCAAAATGAGCGCGCGTCGCGCGCAGCAGATCGAGGCGGTCCGCCATGGGCCTGGCCAGAGTCTGCTCATGGCGGAAAACCACGCCCGCGGAGAAGTCCTCGATGCGGCCCAGGGCGATAAACCCCCGGCGTTCCAGTTCGTTGCCTGAGCCGGGCAAAGAACCGGGCGGCGTGAAGCGCTGCGAATAAATATAGACAGAGGCGTCCGAATCCTGGCTCAGGATGCCTTGCTGACGCCAGTCGCGAAAATACCCCGCCGCCCGCGAATATACATTGTTCGCTGCATTGTCATTCTCTTTCCGTCGGCCAAGAATGACGCGGACGAGGTTATGCGGGCTGGCCTCATAATAGTGGTCCTGCAGCGCAGGAGTGATCTTGTCATAAGGTTGCGTGACCACCCGGGCAGGCGTTACTTGCCGGGGATCGTAGCGAAATGCGCGAAAAGGATGTACGTCAGCCATGGAAGCCTATGATTGTAACAAGGTAGCAGCATGCTTCCGGTTCTGCAGCTTACCGGGTCGGAACCCATTGCCCGGAATAGGCCGCCGATTCGGCATTGTCACTAACATTTGACAAAAAAACCGCAACCCTTTTAGCCAAGCTGTGATACTATCGCGGCCAAATGAGGTGCTTATGGCCCTCCTGGATGGGCACCGGCTCTCTCGCCCCAAGGCCCTAGGTCGGAATTTAGTTCGGAGTTTGGTTCGGAACTCCCGCCCGGTTCGACCTTGGAACCCAGCTTCTGTCCGGCTGCGCCGAACCTCGGCCTTGCCTTGCCTTCTGGTTTTACTGCTCGCGCTGGCCGCAGACTGCGGCCTGCCGTTACCAGCTTTCGGGCAAGCCGACGTCAACGACGTCCACATTCAGCCCCGCGAGGTGGAAAAAAACAAGACCGAAGAGGTCGCCAAGCAGAGTCTCGTGTCCCCCTCCCTGAATGCTCACGTGCGTCCCCTGAAGATAGACGTAGATTTGGTCCTGGTCCCAGTTACGATTACTGATCCTATGAACCGGCTGGTGACCGGCCTTGAGAAGGAGAACTTCGAGCTTTTCGAAGGCGGCTCGAAAGAGGATATCAAGTCCTTTTCCAGTGAGGATGCACCGGTTTCGTTGGGCGTGATTTTCGATTCCAGCGGAAGCATGAGCAGCAAGATGGACCGGGCCAAAGACGCGGTAATCGAGTTCTTCAAGACCGCCAACCCCCAAGACGAATTCTTCATGATCGCGTTCTCCGACGAGCCCGAGGTGATCAACGATTTCACCAGTTCGGTGGATGACATCCAGGGCAAGCTCGTATTCACCGTTCCACGCCGGCGGACGGCGCTGCTCGATGCCATCTATATGGGCATCACCAAAATGCGGGAGGCCAAGTACGCCAAGAAGGCGCTTCTGATCATCTCTGATGGAGGCGACAATCACAGCCGCTACACCGAGAACGAGATCAAGGCTTTGGTGAAAGAAGCGGATGTGATGATTTATGCCATCGGCATTTACGACCGGTACTTTCCCACGGAAGAGGAGCGCCTGGGTCCAGCACTGCTGGGCGAGATTACTGAACTCACGGGTGGACGCGCCTTTACGGTCGAGAATCCTAACGACCTAGCCGATGTGGCCACCAAGATCGGAGTCGAACTCCGCAATCAGTATGTCCTCGGCTATCGTCCCAAAGTCGTAGTGCGGGACGGCAAATGGCGTAAGATTAGGGTGAAGTTATTGCCCCCGAAAGGATTGCCGCCACTCCGAGTGTATGCCAGGACCGGATATTACGGGCCCCAGGAATAACCGGGCCGGGAAGTTTTTTCGTGTTTCAAGCTACGCGACCTGGGCCGCAATCGCAGTCGCGGTGCTCACCCAGACTTTTGCCGGACAGCCAGCAGGAAAGCCTTCTTACTTCTCACAGACCGTTCAGGCCGCATCGACACAGTCCCAATCCGCTCAGCCTCAGTCGGCTGCGCCCACGCCTGCATCGCCCCCTGCTGCTCCAAACCAGCGGCAATCTCCCGACGAAAACGGAACCTTCGTCATCCGCAAGGATGTCGACGAAGTCTTGCTGCACGCGACCGTTGTAGACGACAAACAGCACATTGTGACCAACCTCGACCGCAATGACTTCTCCGTATTCGAGGACGGGAAACCGCAGACTGTCATTTCGTTCCGGCATGAAGACATTCCGGTATCCATGGGAATCGTGATCGACAATTCCGGTTCAATGCGCGAGAAACGGGCCAAAGTGAACCAGGCCGCACTGAACCTGGTACGGGCGAGCAATCCCCAGGATGAAGTCTTCGTCGTGAATTTCAACGACGAATATTATCTCGACCAGGACTTCACCAATGACCTGCTGAAACTCAAAGAGGCGTTGGAGAAGATTGACGCCAAGGGCGGGACGGCGTTCTTCGATGCGATGGAAGCCTCGGCCGCTAACTTCAAGTATGCCAGGCTGGAGAGGAAAGTGTTGTTCGTGGTGACGGATGGGGAGGACAATGCCAGCCGGGACAACCTGGAACAGACGGTGAAGCATCTGCAGGTGGAAAACGGTCCGGCGGTGTATGCCATCGGGATTCTCGGCGATGAAGAGCATCCCAAGCGGGCCAAGAGGGCTCTCGAGATCATCGCGCAGCGAACCGGGGGAATCGCCTTTTTCCCTGCCACTCTCGACGAGGTAGATGAGATCAGCCGCCAGGTGGCACACGACATCCGCAATCAATACACCATCGGCTACAAACCCACCAATCCCCAAGCCAGCGGCGGCTTCCGGGAGATCCGCGTAGAAGCAAAAGCCAAAGGACACAAAAAGCTCGTCGTACGAACCAAGAGCGGTTACTACGCAGGCTCGCAGCGGGCAGCCTCAGGGGCAAAGTAGAGACGATTTGGACTACGCTTTCCTTCGGCGATTTCGAAACCTGACTTTGGCTCCATTGACGATTCCAATCTCTGCCCTTACCCTGTAGCGTGGACCTGAAGAGCTCCGAAGCCTCCCATCTGGGTGTCGGTGACAACATTACGGACTTGGTCGGCGGAACTCCCATGCTTCGCTTGAAGCGGCTGGTCCCCCCGGGCTCGGCCGACCTCTTCGCCAAACTCGAATACTTGAATCCCGGAGGCAGCGTGAAAGATCGCGCCGCCATCGGAATCATCCGCCGAGCGGAGCGGGAAGGTAAACTCGCGTCCGGCGGGACCATCGTCGAAGCCACGGCTGGCAACACCGGAATCGGATTGGCGTTGATTGGAGTAAATCGCGGCTACAAGGTGAAGCTCTTTGTGCCAGAAAACTTTTCCCAGGAGAAAGTAACCATCATGCAAGCCCTGGGTGCCGAGGTGGAACGCACTCCGGACGGAGAGGGCATGCAGGGCGCGATCCGGCGCGCCAAAGAGCTAGTGGCCGGCGATCGCCGTGCATTCATGGCCGGGCAGTTCGAGAATCCAGCAAATCCCGATTATCACTACGAAACCACCGCCGTGGAACTCTTCGAACAAATGGACGGAAAAGTCGACGCCGCGGTCTTAGGTTGCGGCACCTGCGGAACTTTTACCGGCGTCGCTCGCTATCTGAAAGAGCACGTGCCAGGAGTGCTGGCGGTTGCTGTGACAACCCAAGGTTCGGTGCTTGGGGGCGGAGCGCCTGGGCCGCATAAAGTGGAAGGGATCGGGAACAACTTCATCCCAGAAACCTTCGACCCAGCCGTCTGCGATGAAGTGATTGCGGTGACCGACGACAATGCCTTTGCGACCGTGAAGAAGTTGGCGGCGCAGGAAGGCGTGCTGGCCGGCTCAAGCGGAGGAGCTGTGGTATTCGCCGCGCTGGAAGTAGCGCGCCGGCTGGGCGCGGGAAAACGCGTCGCCACGATCATTCCAGATTCCGCGGAGCGTTACTTGTCGAAAAAGATTTTTGAGGGCGGCATCTAAATCGGCGGCAGAGGGTATGCATGAAAAAGAACCGGCAAGCTGGCTTTGCGACTCGCGCCATTCACGATGGACAGGAGCCTGACCCTCTGACCGGCTCGGTCACCGTCCCGATCTATGCCACCTCCACCTACGTGCAGCAGGGCATCGGAGAGAACAAAGGCTACGAGTATTCGCGAGTCTCAAACCCCACCCGGACGCGGCTTGAGCAGAACCTGGCATCGCTCGAAGGCGGCGTTGCCGCTCCGGTGTTTGGCAGCGGCATGGCAGCTATCAACGCAGTCGCCAGCATGCTCGAGGCGGGCGACCACGTAGTCTGCGGCAACGATTTGTATGGCGGCACGCCCCGGCTGTTCAACCAGGTGCTGACCGGTTTCGGGCTGGAGTTTTCCTACGTGGATACCTCCGACGCCGAAAACGTGGAGCGCGCCATCCGCAAAAACACGCGCATGGTGTACGTGGAAACGCCCACCAACCCTCTCATGCGCTTGAGCGATCTAGCTGCTATCAGCAAGATTTGCCGCCGCCGGAAAGCGGAGTTGGTCGTCGACAACACCTTCATGTCGCCCTACTTTCAACAACCATTAGCATTGGGCGCCGACATGGTCCTGCACTCGACCACGAAATTTCTAAACGGACACAGTGACGGGCTGGGCGGCGTGGTCGTATGCAGCACGTCCGAGCAAGCCGAGAAGCTGGCCTTTCTGCAGAAGGCCGCGGGGGCGATACTTTCTCCATTCGAATGCTGGCTGGTGCTCCGGGGCGTGAAGACGTTGGCCGCCCGGATGGGGATTCACGACCGAAACGGCCGCGTGGTCGCGGAGTTTCTCGCGAAACACAAAAAGCTGAGCAAGGTGTTTTATCCTGGCCTGCCGGATCATCCCCAGCACGAGCTGGCGAAAAGACAGATGAGCGGCTTCGGTTCCATGATCACATTTGAGACTGGATCGCTGAAGAACGCCAATAGAATGCTGAAAAAACTCCGCGTATGCTCCCTGGGAGAATCGCTGGGCGGAGTCGAGACCCTAATCTCGCATCCAGCTACGATGACGCACGCGGGCCTGGGCGCAAAGGGACGCAAAGCGATTGGCATTACCGACGGCATGGTGCGCATCTCGGTGGGCATTGAGGATATCGCCGACATTCTCGACGATCTGGAGTCCGGACTGGCGGAGATCTAGAAACTTCCTGTTCCCTACTACTCCACCTTCTCCGCCACCCAACGCGAAATCGCCGTCACCATTTTCCGCGGAGCAAATCTCACGGACTCCGCCACCAGCCAATTCTGCATCCCGGAGATGACAAGTGTTCGCCCGGACATCAATCCACGATACCCATCCCGCGCCACCACTTCCGCATTCATCGGCCGGAGTCTACTGAACAGCCTTGAATTCTCGGTCCCGGCCCTCTTGGCAAATCCAGTATCGGTGGCGCCGGGACAAAAACAGCTGACCACCACTCCCGATCCTGCTACTTCATTCGCCAGCGCCTCCGAAAACGAAAGCACATACGCCTTAGTGGCATAGTAAACCGCCATCAGCGGTCCCGGCTGAAAAGCCGCGGTAGAAGCCACGTTCATAATTTTCCCGCTGTGCCTCGCCAGCATCGGCGGCAGGAACAGCCGGGTCAGATGAGTGAGCACTGTAATGTTGAGCTGGATCTGTCCCAGAATTTCTTCCTCCGCCATCTCGGCAAACTCGCCGAACCCTCCGAACCCGGCGTTGTCGACGAGAACGTCGACCGCTATTCCGTCGCGCTGCATCTGTTCGAACAGAAGGCTCGCCGCTGGCGAAGCAGCCAGATCAAGCGCCACCACTTTCACGCTGACCCCGAACTTGCTCTGCAGTTCACCCGCAACCTGGTTCAGCTTTTCTACGCTGCGCGCAACCAGCACCAGGTCGTAGTGATCGCGAGCAAACCGCCGTGCTAACTGATAGCCGATGCCTCCAGAAGCCCCGGTAATAAGCGTGGTCAACGTGTTCGATACCATAAATCCCCCCGGCAAAGTCCTGAACTCCAACCGCAGAGAGACGTAGCTTGCTACGTCTGACTGACATCGACTCTACCTACAAAGAAAAAGCGCGGGCGAATTCGCCCGCGCCGGGAAACTCGATAACTCTAAGCACCAACCAAGGCCGGCTCTACTCCGTAAATCGAATACCACGAAGTCGCGGCCTTCAGCTTGCTATTCACATTGTTGATGTTCTTCACGCCTTCAGTCTCCAGCCACGAACGGAAAGCCGCCGCACCCTGCTTCGCATAAATCGGAATCCCATCTTTCCAGGTCGCGCGCCCGCACAAAACCCCGTTGAACTTCACTCCAGATTCCCCGGCCAACTCCAGAGTCTCGCTGAACTCAGCATTGCTAACGCCCGCCGAAAGATAAATGAAGGGCTTGGTAGCCACGTTAGCCGCCTGGTGGAAGAGGTCAATGGCTTGTTGCTTGGTGTAAGCTTTCTGCCCGCCGAAGCACTTCACGCCCTCGACGAACTTCATATTCACCGGCACCTCCACTTTCAGGACATCGACCCCATAGCGGTCCTTGCTGAACTCCCGCATACTCTCAGTGACGATCTGCGGCTTCTTTTTCGCGTAATCCAATCCCTTCTCATCCGCACCCTCGTCATATCCCACAAACTCCAGAAAATAAGGGATGTCATTCGCCCGGCATTCATCCCCAATACGCTCCACCCAGGCGTGCTTCTTATCATTCACATCCTTGGGATCGAATGGTGTGTAGTAAAGCAGGATCTTCACGCAATCCGCTCCAGCTTCTTTCAGCCGCCGCGCCGACCAGTGATCGAGCAAGTCGCCCAGTCGTCCCGGACCAGTCTTGTCGTATCCCGTCTTCTCATAAGCCAGCAGCAGTCCGGCATTCTTAGCCCGCCTTTTCGACGCCGGCAGTCCCCACTCCGGATCCAGCAGAATGGCACTGGCATGCGGCGTCAAGACTTCCGTGACCAGCGTCTTGAATTCCTCCATCATCGCGTCGCTGACTTCCCCGCCCTTTTCTTTGCCCAGCGACTTCTGCAACGACCCGCGCTGATCCATCGCAGCTGCCGCGATGACGCCGCGTTCATTCGAAACCCTCTTGAGACCTGCGAGCTTGCCAGGGGTAAGCTTCATAGATTCCTCCGAATCAGTACTGAAAAGATGAGTACTTGGAACGGTTAATTGTAAACTAAGGAGCGCGTCCCGTAGGACTCCACTTCCCGAAGGAACCATCCATCATGCCCATTGCCACTACCAATCCCGCCACCGGCGAAGTAATTAAAACCTTTGAGCCTCTTTCCCCGGCGCAGATCGAGAAGAAACTCCAGCTGGCAGTCTCCACTTTCCAGGCCGAGCAAGAAACTCCGTTCGCCGAGCGCGCCCGCCGCATGCGGAAGGCCGCTGACATCCTCGAACGCGACAAAGACAAGTTCGCTCATCTAATGACGCTGGAAATGGGCAAACGCTACAAGGCCGCCGTAGCCGAGGCCGTGAAGTGCGCCGGAGGCTGCCGTTACTACGCCGAGAACGCAGAGAAATTTCTGGCTGATGAAGTCATCGACACCGGCGCTAAGAAGAGTTTCATCCGCTACCGCCCGATCGGGCCCATCCTCGCCGTGATGCCCTGGAATTTTCCTTTCTGGCAGGTCTTCCGCTTCGCAGCTCCCGCTCTAATGGCCGGCAACGTCGGACTGCTGAAACACGCATCGAACGTCCCCCAGTGCGCACTCGCGATTGAGAAGATTTTTCTCGAAGCCGGATTCCCCGAAGGTGCGTTTCAAACTCTGCTAATCGGGTCCCAACAGGTAGACGCAATCCTCAACGACCCGCGCGTCGCCGCGGCCACGCTGACTGGAAGCGAGCAGGCCGGCATCCAGGTCGGAGTCGCGGCCGCAAAGCGAATAAAGAAAGTCGTGCTCGAGCTCGGCGGCAGCGATCCCTTCATCGTAATGCCCAGCGCCAATCTCGAAGCCGCCATAGCCACCGCCGTCGAAGCCCGCGTCATCAACAACGGACAGTCCTGCATTGCCGCCAAGCGTTTCATCGTCGCCGAGCCCATCGCCGCCGAGTTCGAACGCAAGTTCGTCGATCGCATGAAGAATCTTCGCATAGGCGATCCCTTCGACGAAAAAACTGAACTAGGTCCGCTGGCTACCGCCGACGCCGTTACGACCCTCGACGCCGACGTCCAGAAAACTGTGAAAGCCGGAGCCAAACTCTTGACCGGAGGCCATCCTCTGAAGCAGCCGGGCAACTACTATGCGCCAACAGTCCTGACCGACATCCCAAGAGAATCCCCAGCCTACCGCGAAGAATTCTTCGGTCCTGTGGCCTCGCTGTTCCGCGTCAAAGATATCGACGAAGCCATCCACCTCGCCAACGACAGCCGCTTCGGCCTGGGCGCCAGCGCCTGGACCACCGATGACCGCGAGCGCGAGCGCTTCATCAACGAACTCGAGTCCGGCATGGTCTTCATCAATAAGATGGTCGCCTCCGACCCCCGTATCCCCTTCGGCGGCGTCAAGCAGTCCGGACACGGCCGCGAACTGGCCGCGAACGGCATCCGCGAATTCATGAATATCAAAACCGTTTCAATTGCTTGAGAAGTCGAACTGGCAGCTAGCGAGGCACGGCTTCCTGCATGGTGCTCTGCTTATTCTCCGGGGTCGAAGACCGCCCCCGCAATTCACTGGTCAAAGCCGTTGCTTTCTCGTTGGAAACGCGGATATCTCCATCCAGCACTGCCCTCAGCCGACCCGCACCGCTTCCCTCGAACTGCGCATGGCGGAGCGTGGCATACTCCTGCGCAGATGCAGGAAGGGTCACCTTGAAGTCCCCGCCCCGGCGCACAGTAGATAAAACCGTCTGCGCGATGGTGTCACGCACCGCGTCCCCTAGCGAACCCGAGCGCAGCAACTCGCCGACTAATCCCTCGGCCTTAATTCGCCCAACCTCCGGCACTAACCGCAATGTACCGTCTTCTCCCACCGCCGCCAGCAGCATCACTTCGATCGTGCCGTTGCCTTCCGCCATTTCGTTAACCGTATCCCGGCCAAAGCACGCCCAGCGTTCATAGTGCAATTGCACCACGACCAGCGTCGCAGGGTCCTTTGGGCTGAGCGTGGCGTTCTGAATTCCAACCCGTTCTCCGCAGGCCTCAGATTTGTTCAGTTGCGCGCCCAGGATCGCGGTCATATTGTCTTGCAGGTCAGACAGGTCGGCGGTGAGCTCGAGTTTGAACGTATTCTGCCCACCTTCGGCCACGCCCTCGGAAATCACGCCAGAAGTGGTGATGCCAACTGGCTGATTCCTGAAGCTGATCGAGTTCTTCACCGGCGCCAGGTTAAAAGCAAAGTCCTGCCCGCTATTGGCCGCCCCGATGCTCATTTCCTGCCCCAGATCGGCCTGCTGGCTTCGGAAACCCGTGAGTGTGCGATCCAGACTCTCCACCGACCCGGCGATCTGCTGGCTGACCGCCTTCGTATCCACTACCACCTGATCAAGCGCCCTGGCTTGCTGCTCCAGATCAGAATCCGCCTTGGCTAGTCTCTTGATGACTTCCTTGAGCCCGGATTTCTGCCGCTCCGAAAGTCCGTCGACAAACTTCTTGTTTTCTGCCCGCGCTTTTTCGAGCTCCTGGTCAAGACTCGCACCGCGACCGGCAAGCCCAGGCCCGCTGCTGCCCTTCCCTAGCTGTTCGCGAAAGCTTCGCAATTCGGCGCCAGCCGCTTCAGAAATCTTAACCATCGCGGCAAACTGAATAACCTCTTGGCTAGTCGCTTGTACCGCCAGCACTTCGCGATAATCCTTCAACTCATCCTTCTCTGAGACGCCGGTCGCTCTGCCCGCAGGCCCGCTAAGACCGCTGCCGCCGGCGCTGCCTGCCAAGCCGCCCCCACCCGGCGAACCGCCGCCGTGTTGCGCCAGCATTCCGCACGGATACGCGAGCAACGCCGCTCCCAATAGGACTGTCTTCACCACGGAAGTAAAACTCCATTCCTCGAAGAACTGCGCGCCAAAGTATTGAGCGCCCACAAAGTTTTAGCTTGGCTCAGGCCGAAGCAAAACGCCATAAAATTTACAGTTCTTTGCACAATCCAATATTCATTCCAGTGGTTCTCAAAATGCTTTTCGGAGGATCACTGAACACCAGAGCCCAATCTACCTACTTAACTCCCACAGTCTCCCGAACCCCAATCCCCGGCACAGTCCGACCCACCACGCCCGCGATCTGCCGCACCTGCACCATCAACTCATCGAACTGATCGGGAAACAGCGACTGCGGGCCATCCGACAACGCCTCGTCGGGCTTGTGATGCACTTCGACCATCAGTCCATCCGCGCCCACAGCCACAGCCGCCCGCGATAGCGGCGTAACCTTATTCCGCTTGCCCGTCCCGTGGCTGGGATCAACAAAAATCGGCAGATGGCTGAGTCTCTGCACCGCCGGCACCACGCTCAGGTCGAGCGTGTTGCGCGTGTGGTCGGCAAACGTCCGCACGCCGCGCTCGCATAACGCCACGTTGTAATTCCCTTCACTCAAAATGTATTCCGCCGCCATCAGAAATTCTTCGAGAGTAGCTGACATTCCCCGCTTCAGCAGCACTGGCTTCTTAGCCCGCCCAGCTCGCTTCAGCAAAGAAAAATTTTGCATGTTCCGGGCCCCGATCTGGATCACATCCGCATATTCCTCCACGAGATCAAGCGATTCATTATCAATGGCTTCCGTAATAATCTTCATCCCATACTGTTGTCGGATCTCGGCCATAATCCGCAGCCCCTCTTCACCTAATCCTTGAAAGGAATATGGAGAAGTCCGCGGCTTATAAGCCCCGCCCCGAAAGAACTGCGCCCCCGCCCGATGCACCCGCTCCGCCACGGCAAACGCCTGCTCCCGGCTCTCGATAGCACAAGGCCCCGCGACAATCGCCAGCCCGGCACCCCCGATCGTAGCTGCAGTTCCGGCAAAACGAATCACCGTGTTGTCTTCTTTGATGTCCCGGCTCACCAGCTTGTAGGGCTTCGAAACCTTGATCACTTCCTGCACGCCCGCCATTTCTTCGAGCGTGCCCTGCTCTACTTCCCCCTTATTCCCGGTGATGCCGATAGCAGTCCGCTGCGCCCCCGGCATGGCATGCGCGCGGTAGCCCAGCGCCTCAATCTTCGCGCAAACCGAGCGCACTTGCTCCTCTGTAGCGTGCGCCTTCATCACAACCAACATAAATTCCTCTCTCGCGCATCAACGCAAAACCAATGTGGGGACATCCGCCTCGGCTGTCCGGTCGAGCGCAGCGAGACCCGCAGCGCCACAAAACCCGCGCGCATCAAGTCTACCGTCACCAGCCCTGCACCGCAAACGGGGCAAGTCCTGCGTGTTTCCATCTACGGCGCAGTTCGCCGAAAAACGTAAAGGTAAGCTTGATCCCCCCAAAGATGCCCCGGATCACCGCCCACCGCCACTTGTTCCACCAGTTCGTAGTTCCCGTGAGCATACGCCCAAGCCGTCTCAAGGAATCCCCGATTCTCGTCCAGCGTGGCCGGGGTTCCCCAGGACCGCGCCACGTCAGCGTAAACCAGAAATCTCGGCTGTGCGTGCTGAACCTGTTGCATCATGTCTTGTCGCATTTGCTCGGCATACTTCTGCTTCTCCATCAAGGGATAAGTGTAGAGATAGCTGCTGGCGCAGTGCCGGGCGGCATAAAAACAAATCTCCGGTTCGGACCCGAACATGCCAATCGTATCCTGCTCCAGCGAGTGCGCCTTGATGTAGCTGCCCACACCCACCGCCTCCAGGAAAGGATCCCGGTCGAAAATCTTCCGATTGAGAGCGGCGGGGTCGAGATGAAAGTAGGTCCTGTACTGACCGCGTACCGAAATGCCAAACGCGACAGCGAAGTAAAACACCGGAAGCCACACCACCAGCGCACCGAATCGTCTCTCCCGCAAGCTCTGCCGCACTGAGCACACGCCAACTCCCGCGCAAAGAGCAGCCGCCGGCAACAACAGAATGAAGTAGTGAGGACGAAAATAGAGTCCCAGGCAAACTGCCAGCACCGAAACCAAGAAGAAACTAGCCACGAACCCGCCGTGCGCCCGGGCATAGCGGCTCCACAGCGGCGCTGTGAGCCCAATGGCAACAATCTCCCAGACCACAAAAGGACGCACTACCCACGGCAACGACGCGCGCAGCATCGGCCAAGCGTCTCGCAGCGTGGTCATGGACCCATATTCCTGCGCATAAGACCAGGTCCAGAACCAGAAACTGGAAAAGACTCCGGCGCGTAAAAGCATCACGCAAGTCAGCGCGAACGGCAACACCAGCCCGGCAAACAGCGCCCCCCCCCGAACCGCAAGGTTGCGCCAGGGCAATGGCCGCCCCCATTCCCGCCACAGCCAGTACAATCCCGCAAAAACAGCAAACAGGATTCCAGGCTGCTTCATCAGGAAAGCCACCCCGAAGCAGACTCCGCTTCCGAAGAGAAGCCCAGTCCGCTCCGTGTCGATGGCGCACAGCAGCAGCAGAATCCCGGCCAAAGCCGCGAGCACCACAAAGTGGGTAGCGTGCGCATACAAGCCCAGCACTCCCGGGCGGCACGAAAGAAAGCTGTATGTGATTCCCGCAACCGCACCTGCCAGCGGCCCATAGAGATATTTCCCCAGGAGAAAAACCAGGATTGTCGCGGCAGCATTGACCAAAATTAATCCGTCGCGGATTCCGGAGGTTGTCTCGCCGAAAATCTCCATCATGGCCGCGTAAGCCGCATAAGTTCCCGGCAACTTCATGTTGCTGGCAATTTTGTAAGGCGGGATCCCTTCCAACATCAACTGCCCGACATAAGCAAACTCCCCCTCATCGCGTTCCAGCGGCAGATCGCGCAGCCGCACCCGCACGAACGCGAAAAACACCATTACCAGCAGGAGCGCGCCCACGCACCAATACGTCTCCCAGCCTTTTCCCGATGGTGCAAGCTCGCTTGTCACGCCGCGAGGCGTAGTTGTCATCTCATTCACGAAAGCTCTCGCTCAGCCGATCAGCCACAAAAGAAATCCATTGTACTGGGATGCATCCCCTGAGTCCCGCGAGAGCGAACGGCATCCAAACAATGCGAACTTCGAAATTCTTCCGGAGTCCTTACATGAAAGCAGCAGTAGTTCCCGCGGTAAACGGCAAGTGGGAAGTAAAACAGTGGGAAACCCCCAAGGCTGGCCCGAACCAGGTGGTCATGAAGATCCACGCCAGCGGCCTCTGCTACACCGATGTCCACCTGACGCACGGCCTCATCCCCGTCCAGTTTCCGCACGTCTTTGGCCACGAACCCGTCGGCGAGATCGTCGAGGTCGGCCCCGGCGTCAGCTCCCGCAAAGTCGGAGACCGAGTCGGTGTCGGCTGGGTGCAAAAAGGAGACGGCACCTGCGAGTGGTGCCTGCGCGGCAAGAAAGAATTGTGCCAAAACCCCATCGCTTCCACGGGCATTACCCTGCAAGGCAGCCATGCCGAATACATGCTGGCCTATGCTGACGCCACAATGCCTCTGCCTGCCGCAATCAGTTATGAGCAGGCTGCCCCCATTTTCTGTGCCGGCTACACCGTCTGGAGCGGCCTTCGCCTCGCTGAGCCCAAACCTCACGAGCGCATCGCGGTAGTTGGCATCGGAGGCCTGGGCCATCTCGCGCTGCAGTATTCCAAAGCCTCAGGCTTTGAAACCATCGCTGTCACCAAGTCAAAAGACAAAGAAAAAATGATCCGCGAACTGGGCGCGGACGAAGTAGTCGAAAGCGGAGCCAAGTTACTCGCCGCCGGCGGCGCAGACGTGCTGCTCGCAACCTCGAATTCCTGGGCTGCAACCCAAGAAGCCGCGCAAGGCATCCGTCCCGACGGCCGGATCGTGGTGATGGGAGCATCCAACGAACCACTGCTCTTCAACATGAGTATGATGCTGAATCGCGTGCGCATTCTCGGTTCTAGCCAGAACGGCCCCGAGTATCTCTACGAAGCGCTCGACCTCGTCGCCAAAGGCAAGGTCAAAGTCGTGGAGGAAGTCTACAAACTGGATGACATTGCCAAAGCCTACGACCGGGTAGCCGAAGGTAAAGTCCGCTTCCGCGCTGTAATAACGATGAATTAAGGTCCGCGGCGAACTGTTTGGGATGAAATCGGGCATCTGGGGGCACGGGCCTCCCGAGGTTTGCTCCCGGCCCGCCCTAATGTATTCTGGCCCGTCCCATGATCCGCCTCCTCATCTGGCTACTTAGCCAG
>Ga0070765_100000549_pt1 | contig 22658 bp, 21 predicted proteins | sample HubBroMetageWFT5_FD_71516 | JGI IMG/M metagenome (GOLD analysis project Ga0070765, IMG submission 71516) | Warmed and freeze-thawed soil microbial communities from the Hubbard Brook experimental Forest, New Hampshire - Hubbard Brook CCASE Soil... | ecosystem: Environmental > Terrestrial > Soil... | reverse complement strand
TCGAAGATCAAGAATGCCGAAGACCTGCTCAGCGTCGCGACGCTGGGTTTTCGCGGCGAGGCTTTGCCTTCGATCGCCTCCGTTTGCCGGCTGCGCCTGGAAACGCGTGCCGCGGATGAGGACTCAGGGACAGTCATCGAAATCAACGGGGGCAAGATTTTCAGAGTGGAGGAAGCCGGGCTCCCGGCGGGAACCTCGATCACCATCCGAGATCTCTTCTTCAATACTCCAGCGCGCAAGAAGTTTCTGAAGGCGGAGTCCACCGAGCTTTCTCACATCGCGTCGCTGGTCACGCATTATGCGTTGGCCCATCCCGACAAGCATTTCGAACTGCACTCGGCCACTAATGCCGTACTACTAGCGTCTCCGGTCGCTGGGCACAGCGAGCGCGTGTATCAAATCTTCGGGCGAGAAGTGCTGGAACAACTGATTCCCGTGGCAGCCATGCAGCCGCTGGAACGGATCGGACTGCCCCAGCCGCCGCCCTGGAGAAGAACCGAAGACGACGAGAATCAAGCTCCGGCAGAGCCAGGCGAGTTGCGAGTGCATGGATTCGTTTCCAAGCCTGAAATCCAGAAGCTCAACCGCAATTCGATCTACATCTTCGTGAACGGCCGTCTGATCAAAGATCGCCTAATCCAGCACGCTATTACCGAGGCTTACCGCAACATCCTTCCACCGACGGTGTATCCGGTGGTTCTGTTGTTTCTCGAAATGCCCAGCGGTGAAGTGGACGTAAACGTTCATCCCTCGAAGACCGAAGTCCGCTTTCGCCAGCAAAGCGTCACCCATGATTTCGTGCGGGACTCGGTTCGCGTGGCGCTGATGAAAGCCCGTCCGGTGCCGCAGTTTGTCACCGAAATCAGCGCTCACCCTACCGCGCCGCAATCGCTGACGCCTGGCGCTCGTTTCGCAAGCGCAGCCTCGGCCGCGCAATGGCCCGCACCTTATGCCTCCGCTGAAGCGCAGAGTTTCAGCCTGCAAGCTCCAATTCCTCCGCCGGTGAGTGGGCGATTCGCCTTCGGCATGGATGGCATCGCCATCGACGGAAACGCTGCGCTCTCGCTGGCACGCGGCCCCCAGATCGTTCCCGAGGTCAGCAAGAATGACGGTTGCACTCCGCCGGTTGCGGACGAACCCGAAGCGCCCAGTGACCTGGCCCCAGCACTGGCTTCGTTGAAACCGCTCGGCCAGATTCGCGAGTCGTTCATTCTGGCTGTAAATCATGAAGGGCTTTGGATCGTGGACCAGCACGTGGCTCACGAACGCGTCCTGTTTGAAAAGATCGTGAAGCAACGGGCGGCATTGAGAGTCGAAAGCCAGCGCTTGCTGATGCCGCTGGTGATGGAACTGACTCCCGCTCAGCAGGCGGTGTTTACTGAGATTTGTGAAGAGCTCAACCAGAACGGTTTCGAGGCGGAGCCCTTTGGCACACGCAGCTTTGCGGTGAAAGTGGCTCCCGCCGGAGTCGACGCCACCCAGATTGAACACATGCTGCACGAACTGCTCGAACAGTTCGCCCGGGAGGATCAGGCGCTGAATATGGAGAAAGTCCGCACCCGCGTGGCCGCTTCCATCGCCTGCCATGCCGCCATCAAGGTAAATATGCCGCTCGAGCAAAACAAGATGGAGTGGTTACTCGCGGAACTGGCGAAAACCGAGTGTCCCATGTCCTGTCCACACGGCCGCCCGGTAGTTCTGCGATACTCAATGAAGGACATTCAAAAGGCGTTTAAGAGAATTTGAAAGAAGCATTCAGCAATCAGCATTCAGCAAAAAGGGGCATTGCCGAATCGTTGGAGACTGAATGCTGAGTGCTGAATGCTGAGTGCTATGTTTGATCTTGACCAACTCCGGCGCTCCAAGTGGCACCTCGACCGGCATCCCGTCCGCACCCTCGACGAGGCCCGCGAATTCATCGAGTCGGTCGGGTTCTGCCAGATGTATCCCCTGAAGACCCCGGTTCTAGCCCCCACGTTTATTGGGGCGTGGGTTGGCTCGGATGAGCACTTGCCCACCTGGCAACACGCCTATTCCGATCCGCGCGCCCACGAGGCCACCGACTTGATGGTGCGTCTGCTGCGTGAGCGTGCCGCTTACGAAGCCAATCTATTCGATGACAACAGCGGCTTGCTGGTGGCGGCTTCGGTTTTTCCCTATTTCTACGCGCTGGTGGGGGATCGCAATCCGAAACAGATTCCCCTGGCCGGCGCGCGCTCCGAGTATTCGCAACTGGTCTGCGACGCATTCGAAGTCGTTCGTCGCGATGGTCCCATCTCCAAACAGAAATTGCTCGAAGCCGTGGGAGGGGGTACCTCCGCCCCGGCGCTCGACAAGTCGCTGGCGGAACTCTGGTCGCGGCTGCGCATCACGCGAGTGGACTACAAGCCCGGAGAGGGTGCCGTCTGGGATGTTCTCTACCGCTGGTCGCCGGATGCCGTCCGCGAAGGGATTTCGCTTTCCGTAGCGGAAGCGCTTTCCGCGCTGATTTCGAAATATCTCGATTGCGTGGTCGCAGCCGACCACCAGGAACTGGAAACCTTTTTCGGTAATTTCGTTCCCCGTTCGCGAATAAAGGAAGCCGTAAACACCCTGCTGGCTGCGCGGGAACTGAGTTTTGTGCACGTGGGAAATCGATCCCTGATCCAGATTACGCCGGAGAAAATACCGGCGGTAGCACCGCTCGTTCGCCATCTCGAACCTGCAAAACGTCAAGCCACTGTCAGACGCAGGCTCGCCGAGCGGAAACCTTAGGACTCCTCGCGCCGTTGTTTCGGAATATCAATTCCAAGTTGTTCGGCTTTTTTGTAGAGATGGCTGCGCTCCAGGCCAAGCTCCTTCGCGGCTCTTGTGATCCGATACCCAGCGCGCTTTAGCTCGGCAAGAATAGCCTCGCGCTCGAAGCCCTGCACTCGCTCCGCCAGCGGCCCTGAGCCGGTACTCGATGAAGGCGGTAGCCCTTCAGCAGGCAGCACCAGGCCAACCGTTTCCACCGTGACTCCACTGTCAGTCGCCAGCAGCATCAGCCGTTCCACCACATTACGCAGTTCGCGAACATTCCCCGGCCAGGAATGTTGTGAAAGCTTCTCAATCGCCTCGGGATCAAAAGCAATTGGCCTCCAACTGTTCTGCGCACACACTTGGGCGGCAAAATGGGCCACCAGTATGGGAATATCATCCCGGCGCTCGCGCAACGGAGGCAGCACCATAGGAAATACAAACACCCGATGAAAAAGGTCCTGACGAAATCTCCCTTCCCGCACCAACGCTTCTAGATTGCGATGCGTCGCGACCAGCACCCGCACGTCTATCGCCATCGGTTTGTCTCCGCCCACTCGTTCAATTTCGCCCTCTTCCAGCACCCGCAAGAGCTTGGCTTGCATGGGAAGCGGCATATCCCCGATTTCATCGAGAAACATTGTCCCGCGCTCCGCCTGCTCGAACTTTCCAATATGACGCCCGGCAGCGCCGGTGAACGAGCCTTTTTCATGGCCAAACAATTCGGACTCGATTAACTCCGCCGGCACCGCAGCGCAGTTCAGAGTTACAAATGGCCCTTTGGCGCGCGGGCTGTGTTCATGCAGAGTGCGTGCGACCAGTTCTTTTCCCGTGCCGGTTTCTCCCAGGATGCAGACCCGAGTCTCACTCGCTGCCACTCGTTCCACCTGGGCCATCAGCTTGCGCATAACCTCGCCCGACCAGACCATTTCGTGTTTCCCTAGACGCTGCCGCAGCTGGCGGTTCTCCGCTTCCAATTGCTTCAGCTTGAGAACGTTCTCCACCGTGAGCAACAACCTGTCTGTCGAGACAGGTTTCTCCAGGAAATCCATCGCTCCCAGTCGCGTGGCTCTCACCGCCATCTCGATGTGGGCCTGGCCCGACATCATGACCACCGGAGCATCGTTTCCCTGAGCGCGTAGATTTTCCAAAAAGGAAAGCCCGTCTTTACCGGGCATCACCACATCGCAGAAGATCAAATCGAACGGTTGTGATTTGGCGAGTTCTAGTGCTTTGGTCGCGTTATCACAGATCGAGGCTTCATGACCGGCCAGGCGGAACGCGCGAGACAACGATGCCAAAGTGTTGGCCTCGTCGTCCACAATCAACAGATTGGCTTGCTGCGGCAATGATCGCTCCTCAAGATCAAGATATAGTGGCGGATGTCTTGCTGGCCTGGTCTGTCTGCAGCTTGTCGGCGTTCCCCGGCAACTCGATCACGAAGGTGGTTCCGAGGCCGGTATCGCTGCGCACGCTGATTCGGCCTCCGTGATCACTGATGATCGATTGCACGATGGCCAGTCCGAGCCCAGTGCCATGCGCCTTGCTGGTGTAATACGGCGTGAACAGGCGCTCACACTCCTCGGGAGTAAGCCCGGTTCCTGTGTCCGCCACCTCGAGGATGGCCCACTCGCCCTCCCGCCGTGTGCGCAAGGTCAGTGTGCCGCCCTGCGCCATGGCGTCCATCGCATTCAGCACCAGATTCGAAAGCGCCCGGTGCAACAGCTCGGGATCAGCGGCGATCGGTGGCATGCCCGCGGCAAGTTCCAGTCTACATTCAATCGGAGCGCGATCCGGGGTGCGTAGCTGCGCCTGAAACAGCCGCGAGACACTCTCCACCACATCATTCAACTGGACGCGCTGAAACTGGGGTTGCGGCATTCTGGAAAACTCGCTAAAGCGCGAGACAATAGCCTTCAGATTAGCAATCTCCGCCAGCAGCGTGGACGCACTCTCCCGGAAGATTTCTTCGAACTGTTCTGGACTTTGCTGCCGTGCCCGCAACAAGTTCTCGACCGTGAGCTGCAACGGGAAAAGAGGATTCTTCAGCTCGTGCGCCAAACGGCGAGCCAGTTCCCGCCATGCTGCCACCCGCTCGGATCGCACCAACTGCTCCTTCTGCTGCAAAAGCTCGTTGGTCATCCGATTGAAGGAGTCGGCCAGGTCCCCCAGTTCGTCCGCGGAAGTCACTGAAACCTGTGTGTGCCAGTCGCCCGCCGCAACCTGACGCGCGGCTTGGGCAAGTTGTTCAACCGGATGCGTAACCCGCGCTGCCGCCCAACCACTCAGCAGAATCGCAAGCACCACGCCCACCGCGCTGCCCCACAATGCGGCGGTGCGGATTTGCTGCCGAATTTCCACATAAGGCCGCTGCGCATCCGCTACCAGCAGCACGCCCAGGAGTTCGTGACCCAGGCCCGTGAGCGGAATCGCATCCACAGTTTCATCGTCGGATGCATTCGGAGACCAATGGACGAGCGCCGTGACCTCTCGCATTTGCTGCTTCACTTCCTGCACTAGCGGAACCAAAGGATCTCCGGATCGCACCGGCCCTGAACTATTGATTAGAAGGGCTGGACTGAATTCGTTTTCCAGATTCTGGTACAGCATCGCTCTCATGCCCGGCGGAGGTTCCAGGCGGGCAAGGAAGTTCCGGTCCAGCCGTCGTCCCCCGATGACGAAAAACGGTTTATCCCCGACGTTCACTTCGCGGACTGCAAACACTCCCACGGCCGCGCCATCGGGGAGCTCTTCACGCTTGAGGAACGCTTCTTTTGGGACTGCGCTGAAGGAGAGAGGATCCTTGTAGCCAAATTTCGCTGGCCACTGCGCGGAAGAAAGAATCGTACCCTGGCCGTCGACAAACTCCAGGAAATCCAATTGCTGATTCTCCGCGATTGCCTTGGCTTGGTTCAGATAAGCGCCATAGTCCGGAGATCCGTGGCTCAAGGTGAGCGCCAGGCCGGTTGCCGCGTCTCCGGAGGCGATCGTCTCAACCCGCCGTACCACTTCCTCGCCCTGGCGAGCGAAGCTGCGGCGAAACTGCCCGACCAAGGCAACAGTGCGCTCTTCGTTTCTCTTTTCGAACGTACGCCGAACCAGAGATGAAATGATCCACGCCACTGCTGCCACTGACAGCAACGCAGTCAAGGCCAGCGACGCCAGGAGTTTGCGCCGAAGATTCATGGCCGCTCCGCGGCTAGCCAGACGTCCGGTAAGCGCCAGGCTCCATCGCGTGCTTTACTCCAGTTCTTCACTGTTTTAGACACCGCGCAAGCCGTCCGCAGATGCAGCAACGGAATCACGCGCTGTGATTTCAATAGCGTACTCTCGGCGATGTATAAGTCGTCTAACGAGCTGCCATTGGTCTTCGCCTGCGGAACGCCAAGCGAAGCGGTGAGTTCAGTTAAGGCAACCTGGGCGTCCAGCGAGGCTAAGTGCACGCGAACTAACCTCATGTCAGGAGTGCCAGTGGCAAGTTGAACCCGTAGTCCAGCCTCACGCGCATTCAGCACGATGCGTTCCGCCAGAACCCGTTCAATGGCATCATTGGCGTTGAATCCGAGGTTCCAGACGCTGGTCTCCGGAACCTCGGCCCGCTCCTGCTGTGCGCGGGTCAGGTTGACCTCAACCGGAAACAGAAACTCATAGCCTGTCATCCAGTCTGGCAATAGACCCCCGGCGGGCTCACCGCCGTTTTGCATCACAACTGAATTCAGCGATCGTCGATCAATACTCAACGAGAGCACCTCGCGCTGTTTCAAATCCGTCGGCGACTGGGGGTCACGATTGAACACCAACGCCACCAGTTCGATGGGCGACGAAGCTTCAAGTCGGCTGCCTTCCGTAGCTGCGCGGTGCGAGTCCTCGGGAGCGATCTCGATAACCTGGGCTTTGCCGAACTCGAAAGAGACCTTTTGCTCGCGGAAGCTCTTGCCCATCTCGATTTCAATTGAATCCAGGAACGGTCGTCCGCTCCAGTAGTCATCGCGGGCCGTCACCACCACCTTTTTCCCAGGATCCCATTGCGTGACCACAAACGGCCCCGTGCCGGCGATTCTTCCACTTTCACGCTTCACGATGCCGTTGCGAGGAAGGGCAAGTTCGGCGGGCAGATCGGGCGCGGGTGAATCCCGCTCAATGGTCACCGCTTCTCCGGTCGAAAACACTTTCCAGCTGGGATTCGCCGCCCGAAGCGAAGCAGCGGCAATATCGGATGTTAACGGCGTGCCGTCGGGAAAGGTTATTCCGCGCCGTAAGGAGAATTGCCAGCGCTGGTTGCCAGACTCGGCTTGCCAAGCGCTAGCCAGAGCGGGCAATGGCCGGCCTTGTTCGTCCTGCGCGACTAGGGTGTCGAAGATCAGGCGGAAGAGATTTCCAGACCCGGCCCAGTCCGCTTGGTTGGGATCGAGAGCAGTCGGAGCAGCGTGCAGACTTACGTGCAACGTTCCGCCATAATGCGGACGGGTCGCCGCTGCGGCAACTACGGCGACTAGCAGACTAGCGACTGCAAGTAATCGAAAGCCTCGATGCCTCATATCGGCCCGTCTCCGGATCTTGTGCGACGGCAATCACGCTGGCGCTGTCAAAGTCCGTCCACAGCCCCGTAATGCTGCCGCCGAATTCCATAGGTGCGCTCACTGCGGTTGCTTCGCGATCGGCAATCTCGAAAGCCTGCACCGTGTCATTAGCGCCGTCGCCACGCGAGTCCGCTAGCACCTGCCAGCCCAGCCCACAACCGCTGCGCACGCTGGCAATGTCGCTGCCCCAGCCCCTCTTTTCCGCCGTCTGATCGGTCATGCCGTCCAGTAAGTGAATTTGTCCATCGACAGCGCTGAATATCCACAATGTGTAATTATCCCTTGGCAAGGCTGCTGCGGAATAGAAGGGTGCGGTTGTAGTTTGTTTCTGGATGCCTGGCGAGAGCGCCCCGGTGAAGAAATTCCTACTGGGAGTGAAGAATGCGCTCAACGGGGATGGCTCACTTGCCAACGGCCAGGGGTCGTCGCTTTCACGGCACTTGAGGGCCAGCGGAGCAACCGCAGTGCTTTGACACATCACCCCCGGCAAGTAAGCATCGAACAAGTGGTCTTTTCTCAAAACCAATCGTCCCCTCAGGTCGCGTGGCCACGGGTGAGCGTGTGCAACGGAGAGCGTCTGCTGCACTTGCCAATGGCCGTTCTGCACTGCATACAGTGCCGCGCTCTCAGATTCGAGAACGATCATGATCTGTGGGCTGCCGGTTGGCAGAGCAACATCCAGAATGCGATGCTCGTCCGTCCACAACAGAGCCTTGTGAATGGTCAGTGGAGCGGCAGTGTACTCCCCGGCGGTAGATTCCGAGCGCGGTGTGGTCACCATCGCCACCGACGGCTCATTGTTCCCGACGTGAATCTCTGCAATCCAAACATAGTTTTGCAAGTTTTGTGACAGAGAAACCCGCACCGTGGCCGAGGCTTGCTCGGCAGCGGCGAAATGAACTCCGAGCGCCGCCAACTCCGCCCCCAACCCACGGCGAATGTCATCGCTCTCAGCCGAGCTCAAGGATGACCGGTTGGTGAGCTCAAAAGCGACAGCCCCCGGGCCCGTGGCTGCCGAAATCTTGCGAGCCAACTGTGCGTCAAGGGTGCGCCAGTCTGTGGCGGAAGCGACTGTGACAGGAACGATCAACAGCAAGCAGCAGAGACCCCGAAGAAAGTATGCGCGCAGCAGGCGTATCTCCTGAATGCGCGCATTATAAACCGGCTTGAGAAGGTGGTCTGCCATGGGTCCCGGTACTGATTAGAGTCGTGCAACGCTTCATTTCGGTTGATCTTCTGGCTCTTCCGCCTGAGCCGCATGGTTGCTGACGTTCATGCTTCGCAGCACGTCATTCGCGAAGAAGAACTTTCCATCCGCCGGGACCATCATGATCTGCAGCTTATCCGACAGCCGCTCCGCCACAATCTTGTTGATCAGCAGCGGGTTCTGTTTCAGGATCGCGCCTTCACCTCGCATCCGTTCTGCATCCGCCACCGCCGTAACTCGAATACGATCCGCTTCCGCCTCCGCCAGCAGCTTGCGCCGCTCCATTTCTGCCTTGCTGTCGATCACCTTGGCCTCAGCCTGGGCCTCCGCGTTCTTGACCGTCGTCTCCTTACGCGCCTCGGCTTCCAGCTTCGATTGCTCGATCTGTTTCTGTTTCAGCGGAAGTGTGTACTGCATGGCATCGGCTTCGCCTTTAGCTTGCAGTACCCGTACCTGCGCTTCTCCCTCCGCCTGCTTCACCTGCCGGGCTTTGGTGGCTTCCGCTTGCAGTTCTGCGATGCGTACCTGCTTTTCTTGTAGCTCGGTTTCGACCCCCATGCGGTCGTTTTCCTGCTCCTTGAGCAGCAGGCTCTCCAGACCCTGAGCATATTCAGGCGGCAGCTGGATATCGCGCAGCATGACTTCCTTGACTACGATTCCGTCCGCCGCCAGCTTCTGCGAGATGACGTCGGCAGCGCGCTTGCGTACTTCCTCGCGCTTCGCGGCAAAGACGTCGCGAACGGTGTAGTTAGGCACCAGTTCCCGCCAGGCGCTGGCGACAACCGCAGGCACAATTTCCTTTTCCACCGGCTGCGGCAGGTTGGCTTGAATGTAATCCAGATGCTTGGGATCGAGCCGATAGCGAACCGTGATCGCGAGGCCGAGCGTGAGCCCTTCTTTGGCCTGGACATTCAGCGCCTCCGGCTTCTTGCCGGCAACCGCAGCCTCGACCGAGCCGGTGGTAAATAACTGGTCACGAGTGTCGAACAGGACCACGCTCTCCGCCAGCGGCGTAATAAAATGCGCTCCCGGATACAGCGTGCCCGCCAGAGTGCCGCTGGTCTGGCTCACCCGAACTCCAGCCATCCCGCTCGGAACCACGACAATTCCAAATGCCAGCAAGATTGGCCCCCACGCCAGCAACGCCAGTCCCAGCGCACCCCGCCAACGGACATGCGGTGTCGCAGGCTGAGGCTCGCTTTCGCCCTCGGCTGCCCTCACACCGAAGCGCGCCCGCCGTCCGACAAAAAGATCATAGGTAAGAGTTCCTGCGGCCGTCGCAATCATGGCGATGCCGCCCCAGGTGAGCAAATATTTCAGAAACAACATACGGTCTCCTTCATGGTCTAACGCGGTTGTCGGGACTCAACCCGCACCGCTTGCCGGACAAAGAGCGCCACCAGGACCTTGCCGAAGATGAACTCCTCCACCAGGATCGCGAACGCCAGCGAGAATGCCATCCCGCCGATTACGCTGATTGCTGTCATGAGGAATTCCATCTGGATGCTCCTTCGCTCGTGCCGCCATCTCAGTGGCACGCGAAAAGCCAAGCTCTAAACAATTGACCAGTTGGGAGTTCGCAAGCACGGGACTGGGACGAAAGCGTGTGTGATCAAACACACTGTGGGTAACCGAACACAGGGGAAGGGCTAGGGACGAGTCACAAGTAATGCTGGTCGCCGGCGCAGGGCGAGGCGGGGACAGGTCTGATTCGTTGGCTCGCGCCTACGGCCAGCGCTTGGCGGTGTCTTCCCATCCCACGGCGCGCGTCGCTGGCTGAGGATTGGTGTTCGCCGCGGGTTGCGTCATACGGATGGGCTGCTGTGCCGTGATGGCCGGTTTATTGTTCGTGGCCTCGGCCAGCATTTCTTTGTCTTCCGACAGCAGCGGCGCCGCTACTCGAAGCGCCTCTACTTCTTTTTCAAGTCTCGCCAACTCGAGTTCCTTCTGGCGAAGAACTTCATAGACATTTTTCATACGTAAGCACCCTTTGCCAACGTGTGTTGAAGATATTGGCCGCACTTTAGCAGGTATGGCGCGTTTGTCAAGGCCCGAAAAGATACCTGCCTTAGTGATGACGAAGCTCTCGCCAAGCCAGCGCTTCCCCCAGACCTGGTCAAGGCCTGAATTTGGTATTGGGGTGTAGCATGGACGCTCCATGGAGCGATCAGTTCCTCCCGGCCGTTCGCGATGGAAAAGCGTCCTCCTCGTTGTTCCACCAATCCGGAATGGTATAGGCGAGAACCCGTGAAAGCGGTTTCGGCCGTTCGCGTTCCCATCCTGATCGGATACAAGCACAACGCGCTCTATCAAGAACCCACCGAGCGGTGGTGGTCATCAGCTCTTGCTTTCGTGCATGCACCGTCGCGCCTCCCAATCGTGGCCGCTCCGGCAATCTCTCGCTAGGCGGCTCCATTTGCAGCCATTCGTCCCAGTAATTTAGGAATCTGAATTAACCTTTCTCGAATCTTAGCGTCTAAGTTATCAATAGGTTAGGGTACGCCCTAGACACCTATTTCGTCCCAGAAGTGGACAAGAAATGTGCGGTTTTGCAAACCGAAACTGTCCTGGGAACGATCTGGCTCTGGTTTGCGTATCCCCGAACACGGGGTGGTGTGCGACAGCCAACAGTGGCCGCGCATGCGGCTCTGCGTAGCAGTCTGGAGGCAGTTATGCAGGACGGTAAGAACGGCAGCAATGGAGCAGGAGCAAGCGGCGCGAGTCTTCTAGCCAGCGATTCTCATGTTCAGGAAGTGGTCAAGACTGCGCATGAGGAACTACGTCAGCTCATGAAACAACGTGCCGACATCATGAAACGTATCGGCACTCTGAAGCAGACCATCGCGGGATTGGCGAACTTGTTTGGAGATGAGATCCTGGGCGAAGATTTGCTCGAACTGGTGGACCGGAAAACCGGAGGGCGTCAGCCAGGCTTCACCAAAGCCTGCCGCATGGTGTTGATGGAGGCCGGGCGTGCCCTCAGTGTGCGCGAAGTCTGCCAGCAAATTCAGGATCGCATGCCCGCAGTGCTGCTTCGTCACAAAGATCCGCTTGCCTCCGTCACCACCGTCCTCAACCGGCTGGTGGATTACGGAGAGGCGCAGAGTGAAGTGCGGGAAAACGGACGACGCGCCTGGCAGTGGGTGTCGGAACCTACACCCAGCAGCTTTGGACCGGTGCCCGTCCAGGCACAGTCCATTTCTGAACTGTGAGTTCTGACCTGTTTGCCGATCATGGTCATGAACTCCTCGGCGTTGCGGACTCCGCACGCCGCGTAGGGCCGATATTTAGAGGTTTTGCAGAAGCTCGTCGAAGTTCCGTTGCCCCATCTCGAGAAAAAGAAAACTCGCGGCGGTCTTCAGCCGGTCGTAGCTTTCCAGACCGAAAATGCCGCCCACCTCGCGCAACTCGTAGAGGCTGGGCGCGGGAAGCACTTGCCAGGAATCCAGCCGGATCAACAACCACAAACGCAGCTTGATCGTAGTCAGTAAAGAGTAAAGACGCACTTCCACCGCGAGCTGCTGCAGGTCGCGAGCCAGCAGCGCAGCCTGTTCGTCGCCGACTTCCGCCTCGCGGTTGGCCCAGTCGATCAGCACGGCTGCGTTATGCGCCATGCGCTGTACGAAAGCAACATAAAGATGAATGCGCTTGCGCTGCATTCTGCGGAAATCCTTGCGGCTGAGGTCGCAGCGCAGGTGGGTCTCGATGTTGGCATCGAGCAGGCTCTCGGCCTTTTCCAAATCCACGGGGAGCAGGAAGTCCACCACATCTTCGGCGGTGCGATCGGGGAAGTGAAACCAAATCCAGGCTGCGATCACCACGCAGCTCATGAAGCCCGCGGTAATCATCAAGTTCCACAGAATCGTTACCATCATGGTCGCCTTACCCTCCGTACAATCTCTTTGTAGCGGCCCATTTCTTGCGCTGACAGCGGAGGCTGTTCAGCGCGAGGAGGTTCTGTTTTGGACGGAACGCTGAAATACCAAAGCCAAATCAAGACTGCAATACTGTACGTGATGATGGAGACCAATCCCCACAAGAATTTGAATTTTGTTCCGAATTCGTAAAATTTCGAAGTGGTGAACAGCGCCACGGTCGCGTGCAGCCCGTAACCCGCACAAATACCAAAGGCTTGCTGCCGCCAGCGCAGTCCAAACAGCAGCACCATGGTCACCAGGAGTGCAAACATAGCCACTTGCAATAGCCTTAGTCCCAGTTCAGCCCCTACGATCCAGGCTGCTCCGCCACTTTGCAGGCCGCTGGGTACGGAAAGGCTTCGCGAGATCGTTAACCCCAAGGACAAGAGCACGGCCAGGGGAAATATGGGAGGAAACCACCACAGCCGGCTGAAATTGCGGAACACGTTGCGGAAGACCTCGTACATCACCGCAATTCCCAGCAGAGAGCCGACGGCCTGGGTGCTCCAATAAACGCTGGAATAGATGGAATGGTGGTTGCGAACCGAGAAGCGGCTGATGCCGGCAATAACGGCAAAAAGCGTGTAAGCGAAAAACCACGGAAACGTCCGAAAACTTTGCTTTCGGATCAGCACCCACAGCAGTGCTGCCTGAAGCGGCAACTCTCCCCACCACAGGATGAAATTCAGCAAATTCATGGCTTGTGAGCAGCTTAAACCAACCGCTCACAAGCCACCAAGACAACTTTCTCTGGGGTAACCAGCAATTCACTACAGCAAATGAATCGGTGCCACAAACATCGACGGCGCAACTGGCGACGACACTTCAGCCTTGGGCGGCCAATCGGGGGGTGGCCCGGGGCCGTCGGCTAATTTGGGTGGCCAGTCAGGGGGTGGTCCAGGACCGTCGGCCATCGCAGGGGTTGCGCAGGTGGCCAGCATGAATGCTGCCGCCAGCGTAATTGCTAGTATCGTACGTTTCATTGTGCTCTCCTTGTTGTGAGGTTTGGCCTTCCCCGGAGTGCAACTCAGACTGGGGGAGTCCCTTATTGGCACAGAAGGATAGCGCGCCGGAGGGCTTTTCGGCGTGGAATCACAAATTTGTTTTGGGGGGCGGAATGGGGGTTTCCAAAGGCCTCACGCGAGGTCCTGGATTTATGACTACGAGAGATCTTCGAAAAACCTACCGTAGGCAAGCCTCGCCGCAGGCTAAACCTTTGTAGTTCAGTAGTTTACCGACTGGCTAAGCCGAGTCCAGGCATTCCTACTCAGGAGGCAAAAGCATGCCTTTCTCCAGGTGCCGGGTGACATGCGCATAGGACGCAGCATGGGGATCGTGGGTCACCATCACAACCGTCTTGTGGAAATCTTCGTTCAATCGCTTCAAGATCTCGAGAATCTCCGTCGCCGAATGACTGTCGAGATCGCCGGTCGGTTCATCCGCCAGCAGCAAAGTTGGGTCGCTCACAATAGCGCGCGCGATGGCAACTCTTTGTTCTTGTCCGCCGGAAAGCTGCTTGGGAAGGTGATGGACCCGCTCCTCCAGCCCCACCAGCTTCAGTGCCGTCATCACGTGATCGCGGCGCTGCTGCGAGTTCAGCTTGGTGAGCAGAAGCGGCAACTCAACGTTCTCAAACGCGGTGAGCACGGGAATCAAATTGAAGGTCTGGAACACATAGCCAATGTGCTCATTGCGCCAGCGCGCTGCCTGGCCGTCGTTGAAGCGGAATACGTTTTCGCCCAACACCAGCAACTCTCCGGATGTCGGCCGGTCAATGGCCGCAATCATGTTCAGCAACGTCGTCTTGCCTGAGCCGGAGGGGCCCATGAGCGCGATAAATTCTCCGCCGCCGATCTCAATGGAAACATCGTCGAGCGCCCGCACCTCAAAGGCGTCGCGCTTGAAAATCTTGCTGACGTTGCGGACCTGGACCACTTTGGTTTGCGTAGCAGTATTCGTCATTGTCGCTGTGCTCATGACTGTCCCTTGATCTTGATTTTATCGCCATCTTTCAAATTCGCTGGAGCGTTAGTGATGACGCTTTCTCCGCCTACCAACCCCTGCACCAGAAAGCCGCCGCTGCGCTGAGAAATGACTTGAACTTCGCGTCGCAACGCTTTCCCGTTGAACGCCAGTAGAACCATCTTCTTGCCATCGCGGTCACGGATTGCTCCAGTCGGCACCAGAACCCCCGATGACTGCGTTCCAACTGTCTTCTTGGTGTCATCCGCCAGGAATCTCACCGTCGCGTTCATCTCCGGACGCAAGTATTGGTCGGGATTGAGAATCTGTACCTTGACCTGCACGGTTGCCTTCTGACGATTGGCCTCGGGAGAGATTTCGTGGATCTCGCCATCGTACTTGCGGTCGGGGTAGGCATCGACCGATAGCACGGCCTTTTGCTTGGCCGACAACTTGGCGAAATCGTCCTGCGCGATATCAAGCTCCACCTGAAGATCGTTGAGATCCGCGAGCGCGACCACCTGGCCTTGCGGCCCGCCTTCAGCGCCGCTGGCGAACTGCGCCGTCACCAATTCGCCTTTCTCAGCGGTGCGTTCCAGAATCGTTCCCGTTACTGGCGCGCGAATCAACGTCGCATCCAGCATCGACTTCGCATAAGCTGCCTGCCCTTCGGCTTGCAGCAATGCTCCCTTGGCCCGGCTGATTTCCTCTTGCCGTGGGCCAATCTTCATCAACTCGAAGCTTTTCTGGAGCGAATTCACCCGCTGCTGATCGGAATCAAACTTGGCGGTTGCATCGTCAAACACCTGCTTGGATAAGACTCCCTGCGCCCACAACTCGCGATTACGGTCGAGCGTAATCTTGTCATTTACCAAAGTCGCTCGGGCCTCGTCGAGGTTGTGTTGCGCTTGCGCAATCTCCTCCGTCCGCGAGCCATTATGCAGTTCTTGCAGATAAGCGCGCGCGCTGTCGGCTGCGCCTTCCGCCTGTTGATACTGGGCGCGGAATTCATCATCTTCCAGCCGCACCAGTACCTGGCCCTCTTTCACGTGATCGCCTTTTTCCACGCCGATCCACGCCACGCGCCCGGTCACCTTGGAGTTCACATTGATCTTGTGGTGAGGCACGATGTAGCCGCTGGCAGTGAGCACCGAACCGCCCACATCGGCGGTGTTTTCCGCAGCGGCACGAACAACTTCCACTTCCGGCGCGTCCGGCGATAACAACCGATACGCGAACGTGCCCAGGCTCAGCACAGCTACCAGAGCAATTCCAACGATGATGTAGCGGCGAGCCCATCCCGCTGGCTCTCCCGTCGGCGGCGCCGAGCGGTCGATCCGCAAGCCCTGCAAGTCCGCGTGTTTGGTGTCCAATGGCATAAACCAGTTAAGTCTGAACCTCTGTGTACCTCAGTGCCCTCTGTGGTTATCGCCTTTTCTAGCCTGCGGAAAAAGACTAATCCCGCAACGCAACCAGGATCTCCCGCCGCGCCGCATGCCAAGCCGGCGCAATCCCGCCAAACAGTCCCATGATGATGGCAAATACCACTGCCGAAATCACCACATTCGGCGTCATCCGCAAACTGAACACCGCTTCGCTGAATGTCACCGGATTGTTTGTCCCCGTCGTCATTCCATTGAATGGCAGCATCAAAACAATGCCCACCGCCGCCCCCAGCATCGACAACAACACCGACTCGAAAACAAACGAAGTCAGAATGCTCGACCGCGAAAAACCAATCACTCGTAACGTCGCAATCTCGCGCGACCGATATGCCACCGCCGCATACATCGTATTCATCGCCGCAAAGCAAGAACCAATCGCCATGATGATCGCTACCAGGGTGCCTACAAACTTGATCGGACTGCCACTGCTGGTCTGTTTCGCCCAATACTCGGTTTCCAGCATTCCGTTCAGCTTCAGCCGCTGATCATCGCTGACCCGGTTCTTCAATGCATCCGCTGAAACCGCATCCGTAGCGCGAATCAGCGCCGAGTTATAGGTAGGCCGGTCGAAGTCCGACGACAACTGATTGATGTCTCCCCAGATTTCCGAATCGTGCGCGCTGCCGCCAGTATCGAAGATGCCAACCACATTCCACGGGCCTTTGCCGATCCACATGCTGTCGCCAATGTTCGCCTGCGCAAACCGGCTGTGGATCGACTTGCTCACCACAATCTCGCGCTGCCCTGGCGTGAACCATCGTCCCGCCACCAGTTTCACCTCCGGACGCATCGCAATCCCGGTCGGCGTCAGGAATCGCACCGTAACGTTCGTCTCTCCAGTGCCGTCATTCCGCGGAAGCACGACTACCAACAAATCCTCGCCCGATACCAGCGCTTGACCTTGCGCATCGCGCGCAACTCCCGGCAGCTCCTTCATAATCGGAAGCGAATCTCGATCCACGCCGCCCGCCGAAAGCTCCGCCGTCGCTCCCTTGCGCAGCACCAGCACATTCAGCGGATCGCCGCTGCCCTTGAACGCCGCATTCAACCCCGCCAGCAGTGCCATAATAAAGATCGCCGTAGTGACCGTCAGCGCAATGCCTAGCGATGTCATCACGGTGGCACTCTTGCGCAGCGTCAGGTTGCGAATGTTGTATTGGATGGGCACTGCCATAATTTTCTCCGCCTAACTCCGCTCTAACCAATATGCCGCAAACCATCCACAATGTTCCCGCGCGAAGCGTTATAAGCCGGTACGAACGAACTGAGTGCGCCCACTGTCGCTCCCACCAGTACCGCCACCACCACCGTCGCCACGTTCGGCTTCACTCCGCCCATCATGAGGCCTATCCCCGGAGCATGTGACATCAGGAAAATAACTCCCGAAGCTCCTACTGCTCCCAGCAACCCGCCCACCGCAGCCAGTGTCACCGCTTCACTCATGAATAATCCCAGCACCGCTCCGCGAGTGAAGCCCAGTGTCTTCAGCAACGCGACTTCACGTGTCCGTTCGCGGATCGACATCGCCATGGTGTTCGCCGAAACCAACAATGTCGCAAACACCACTGCTGCGCAGATGCTGAGAATGAATGCCTTCACATTGCCCAGCATGGCAATCCAATCGAGATTAAAAGCCTTCTCGCTCTCCGACTTGGTTGGCCGGTCGGTATTACGGAAGGCCGCGTCAATGTCTTTGGCCACCTGCGGCACAGCCGTCGGAGAATCCGCCAGCACCCCAAAGAACCCGACCAGACCTTTAATTCGCGCATAGCCTTCGTCCATGTATGTGTTGTTGAAATACAGCGTTTCCGTGGCTTGCGGCGCGGTGTAGATTCCCCGCAGCGTGAGCTCCAGATTCAGCGGGAAGATCGTCCCCTTGATGGGAATGCGATCGCCAATCTTCCAGCCATGCTTCGCTGCCAGCTCGGCGTCCGCCACACACCCGGCGCGGTCCTTCTGCCACGCCTCCAACTGGTCGGGAGGAATATGGAAGTCGGTCATCACTAGAAACAGTTCCTGCGGATCAGTCCCAAACTGCGCGAAGAAGTTCTCCGGCTTGTCATCTTTATATTGCCCGCCAAACCAGCTTTCATTGACCACCTGCTTCACTCCCGGTATCGACCGGATTCTCTCGCGGTAAGAAATAGGCAGGAACTGGGCGAGCGAAACCTTGTGACGCACAATCAGCCGCTGCGCCGATTCCGCGCTGCCATCGGATAGATAGAACGCCCGCCAAATAGTCATCATTACGGTCAGCAGCAACAGGGAAAAGCCGATGCTCAGCAGCGTCAGGATGCTGCGGCGCTTGTTGCGGAAGGCATTTTTTCTGACAAAACTGACCAGGGTCATGAGTGAACTCCAGAAACTCTAGAAACCGATACCTGTAGAAAGAGAACGTCCAACGCCACCGCTGCGGGACTCGCGATTCCCTCCAGCATAGCCGATGCCCCCGAACCCGGACAACGACCTTTAACAACCTTTTACAACTTGAATGCTAGCTCCCAGCCATTCCCCACGCCAGTGGAGATCGTCACCGCACCGCAATGACAAATGTCACCCGCTGCTTCTTCCCTCTATTAACGAGTGGAAGGAAAAAAGGTTACGCGAGCGGCGGTGCCTGGCCCGGAGCTCGTGTGGGGCGGACGCTCCTATCCGCCGCTACTGCGCTCAAGATGACAGGGCGTCGATGGCTCGGGCTTGAGTGTGCCACCCTCCGATTTGACAATAGTTTTACAAATCGATGATACGCACCCGAGAAAAATGAGGTACGGTTACGTTTCGTTGGAGGCAATCGCCGCCATACCCGACTACCGGAGGAACTTATGCCACTGACTACCAGACAGCCTCTTTCCCTCTTTGTTGTAGCCATCCTAATGTTCGCGGCCAATTACGCGGCCGCCCAGGCTGGGTCTCTTGATCCGTCCTTTGGCACCAATGGCATCGTGGCCACTTCGCTGCGGGCAACCAACGCCGTCGCGCTCCAGAGCGACGGCAAGATCGTCCTCGGTGGCGTCGGAGTCTTTAACAATGGGCTTTCTGACACGCTGATCCGCCTGAACACCAACGGTTCGCTAGACACCAGCTTCGGCACGGGTGGCGTTGCTAACTTCACACCTGGCAATACAGCTGCCGCCAATGGGTTTTTCGCAATGGCGATCCAGCCCAACGGCGAGATTGTTGCGGCTGAGGTCACGACCACCGAGCAAGGCGGCTATTTCAACTTTGTACAAGTGGCGCGCGTTGAAAGCAATGGCAGCCTCGACACCTCTTTCGGCAACGGGGGATTCACCACAACCACCGCTATTGTGTTTACCCCTTACGACATTTCCGGCACGCGGGCTTTGGCGCTGGCGCTCCAGAGCAACGGGTCGATTCTGGTGGCGTCCGCCTACTCGAATCTGATGGCACGATTTACCTACAACGGGCAACTGGATACAACCTTTGGCAGCGGAGGACTGGTAAACCTGGCGGATCAGGGGCCAAACACCTCCTTCGCGCCGACGCAAATTGTGGTGCAAGCCAACGGCAAGATACTGGTCGCCTCTGGCGGCGTTACACCAACGCCGCTGGTACAGGCCGGGACCATCAGCCTCTACAACTCGAACGGCTCACTGGATAACGCGCTTGGCTCAGCGGGTACTGCGGCATCCGTGGCTTCGGCCTCGGCGCTCTTGCAGCAGACTGACGGTAAGGTTGTGGTCGCCGGATCGCTTACCAGCAAACTCAATCTGCCTCCGGCAAGCAGCGCTGTCGGATTTGGTTTGGTGCGCTACACCTCGAGCGGTGTCATCGACAAGAGCTTCGGCAAAGGCGGAGTTGCGGTTGCGGATTTCGGGACAAACGCACCGCTGTCAGGCGCCTTCGCCGTCGCCATTCAATCGAACGGCGAACTGGTGGCGGGCGGGGCGGCCGCGCAAGGCCCGTTTAACCTCAGCTTCAACTCGCCTTTCGCCCTCGCGCGGTTTACTACTTCAGGTGCGTTGGACACTTCTTTCGGCTCGGGGGGATTGGTCACGACAACCCTGGTAAGTGGGAGTACAAACGTGTATTCGTATGTGAACGGATTGGCCATCCAAAGCGATGGCAAGATCGTTGCCGCCGGCAACACGCTCGTGGGTCAGGGATTCGAAGCCGGTACCGGCGCCTACGTGGCCCGATATCTGGCGCAGTGATTCTAGGCAGCCTCTCTCTGACGATGGTTTTATTGCTACCGGGATGAGCGTCGTGAGTATTGGGATCACCGTGAAAGGGCACGGCTTCAGCCGTGCCGCAAAACTCCCCACTCCGATGAAGCCCCCGGCACAATCCCACAGCACCTCGGCTTATGCAGGGCTGACACCGCTCTGCGCTCGACAAGCCGAGGGAAACGTCCCGTCTGTCCCCGAGTTCTTCGAAATCAGGGATCGCAAAATTCACACTTGACATTGCCCGATAATCCACTACCATACGGTTGTGGATAAATTGGGTACAACGTTTGCGGCCTTGTCTGATCCAACCCGGCGGGCCATGATCGAACGACTCTCCCATGGGCCGGCCTCTGTGCATGGATTGACGGAACCGTTTGTACTCTCGCAGCAGATGATTTCAAAACATATTGCCTACCTGGTGCGGGCGCGGATTGTGATCAAGACGAAGCGTGGGCGAGAGAGTGTGTGCACGCTGAGGCCAGAGGCGATTAAGACAGTCAGGGACTGGGCGTTTAGCTATCGCCGATTCTGGGAAGAGAGCTTCGACAAACTGGATGTAGTTGTAAAGCAAATGAAGAAAGAGGAGTCCGGAGATGACAAAAAGCACGGTGAACGAGACAGAGCGGATGGTCGTCACAAGAGTTTTTGATGCCCCACGCGAATTGGTTTGGAAGGCGTGGACAGACCCGAAATATGTGATGCAGTGGTGGGGGCCGAAGGGTTTTACTGCATCTGTTTGCAAGATGGATTTTCGCGTGGGAGGAAAATTTCTCATCTGCACGAGAACGCCGGATGGACAGGATTTCTGGCATGGCGGTGAATACCATGAGATTGTTCCGCACGAGAAGATCATTTCCTCCATGTACTTTTCGGACTCGGAGGGAAACAAGGTTGAGCCTGCACAATTGGGAATAGAACATGAGGCTATAGAAGGTGCGCACGACGTGATTCTGTTTGAGGATCTTGGAAACGGCCAGACGAAACTCACCTTCATTGGAAATGAAACCATGGAGAGCGCGAAAGATAGCGGTCAACTGGAGGGCATGAACCAGGTACTCGATAAAGTTGTCGCAGTTGTTACGAAGCTAGCGCAGGCGAAATAACAAGCTGAAGCTTTGATTGCGAAACTCAATCGTGGAGAAAGAAATGAAAAAAATACCGTTTCTCGCTATCGTCCTGCTGGCATTCGCATTTCCTGCCCATGCCCAGGACGCGATGAAGAAAGATGCAGCCGTCAAACCTGCCGACCCCGAATTGAAGGTCGTGCTGGATTCCTGGAACGAGGTTGGCCGCAAACTCATCGCCATGGCCGAGGATTTTCCTGAGGACAAATACGACTTCAAGCCCACGCCGGCGGAACGCAGCTTCGCAGAGCAGTTGCTGCATGCGGCAGGAGCAAACTATTTCTTCATCAATCCCGTCATGGGGAAGGCGCAACAAGCAGCAGAAGATCCCAAGCGCGACCAATACAAATCCAAGGCCGACATCGTTGCGTTCGTCAAGAAATCCTTCGCCGATGGCGCAGCCGCCATCCAGTCGAAAGGCGAAAAAGGCCTGACGACGGAGGTTGTTTATTACCCTGGCCAGAAAGCGCGTGTTCTCGACATAGCGTACGGCATCATCGAGCATAGCGGTGAGCACTACGGCCAGCTCGTTGTGTACTACCGCCTCGCAGGCCTTGTGCCGCCGGAGTCGCGGCCCAAGAAGTAAAGCTCAAGAGACCAGGTACCCCGTCCTTATGGCGCGCCGTTTGCGCGAATGGGCGGGTGGCCCATGCTTCGCGTACTTTGCGAAGAGCCTGCCCTGAGTGCCCATGGTCCTTTAGCCCACCAACGGAAATGAAAATCCCGGGTGCCCCATTTCTCGCGCGTTGTTTGCGCGAGAAGCGGGGATTTTCGACAGAGCGAAGTCGAAGGGGCGGGTACGACGACGGCAGCCACAACGGGTAGTGTAGAACGCACAAAAGTTGCGCAGGCAGCATCGCCGCCTACCCCTTCGGCATGCTCAGGGCAGGCTCTTCCAAAAAACGCAAGGATGGGCACCCTCCGTGGGAATGATGCAATGCAAAGATGAGCCGCCCACGTTTTCATTCTAAGCCGCAAGCCCATATCTTATTGCCGCTTCAAGCGTATCGATGTTTATATCCATTAGAGCTTTAAACCGAATGCAATATCCGGTCACGCTCGCCTTGCCTAGTTTTTTTCCATACGTTTTGGCCAGGTACTTCTTATCTTTGAGACCAAGAATATAAACAGAGATTCCGGTTTTGTTTCCGCTCACGCCAATTTGAAAAAACTCTCTACTTTTTCCATTGGCATATTTTATTGTGTGAAATCCATATCCAATCGTAGGGTTGGTAACAGTATGATTCTTGCTATCTTTACCATCGAAGAACCATAATTTGCATTTTGGTGACACTTGAAGCGTGAGCCGATGCAACTCGCGCATGTCACTGCGTTTTGACTCCGGCTGGCTGGTAATATAGTTCTCGATTTGTTCTTGTACGTCCATAATGTTCTGCTCCCAAGCTGCGCGCACGAGATTATACGACGTTTAATCCTTCTCCCCGTTGCAAGGGCGGT
>Ga0070765_100000547_pt1 | contig 22679 bp, 24 predicted proteins | sample HubBroMetageWFT5_FD_71516 | JGI IMG/M metagenome (GOLD analysis project Ga0070765, IMG submission 71516) | Warmed and freeze-thawed soil microbial communities from the Hubbard Brook experimental Forest, New Hampshire - Hubbard Brook CCASE Soil... | ecosystem: Environmental > Terrestrial > Soil... | reverse complement strand
GACGCCGGCACGAGCCGTAAGTACGGCGGCACGGGCCTGGGACTGGCGATCAGCCGCGAACTAGCTAGCCTTCTGGGAGGAGAAATCCAGTTACGCAGCGCCCCGGGACGCGGCAGCACATTTACTCTCTACTTGCCGCAAACGTATGTCGGACCTTCCACGTCGAGCGTTGCCCCGACAGAGGGAAGATTCCGATCGTCCGTTTCGCCGGTTCAATTGGCGGCAGCCGGCGTCGCAGAGCATCCGGTCGAGAAGATTGCAGACGACCGGGACAATCTGCTACCCGATGATGCAGTCCTGCTGATCGTTGAGGACGACCTGCACTATGCGCGGGTGTTGTGCGACCTCTCTCGCGACAAGGGCTTTAAAGTTCTTGTAGCCACTCGAGGTGCGGAAGCCCTGGCGTTGGCCAAAGAATATCATCCGACCGCGGTCTCACTGGATGTTTTCCTGCCCGACATGCTGGGCTGGACGGTTCTAAACCATTTGAAGCAGGATCCGTCCACGCGGCACATACCGGTTCAGATGTTGACGCTGGACGAAGATCGGCACCACGGTTTGGCGCGCGGCGCGTTTGCATTTGTTACAAAGCCGACCACGCCTGAAGGGTTGGAAGCCGCATTAGCCCGCATCAAGGAATACTCCGCTCCTCGTCGCAAGCGATTGCTGGTGGTGGAAGACAATCCTGCGGAGCAGCTCAGCATCAAGGAATTGCTGGGTTATGAGGACATTGACGTCACCGTAGTTGCCACCGGCGCCGAGGCCGTCGAGATTGTCGGCGAGCAGGCGTTCGACTGTGTGGTTCTTGATCTTCGTCTGCCTGACATATCAGGCTTCGATGTATTGGAGCGCTTCCGTGACACTCCGTCGCTGGGCGACTTGCCGGTTGTAGTTTTTACCGGCAAGGAACTTTCTCCGGACGAGGATGCCCGGTTGCATTCGCTGGCGCGCAGCGTTGTTGTAAAAGGGGTGGAATCGCCGGAGCGCCTGCTAGACGAGACCGCTTTGTTTCTGCACCGTGTCGTCGCTGATCTTCCTGTGGAAAAACAGCGGCTGCTCGACCGTTTGCACCACTCCGACGATGCCCTGGTGGGGAAGAAAGTGCTCGTAGTGGACGATGACATACGCAACATCTTCGCCCTTAGCAGTGTTATTGAGCGCAGGGGCATGACCGTGATCACTGCGGGAACCGGACGGGAAGCGATCGCCAAGCTCGAGTCGACGCCGGATATCGCGATCGTATTGATGGACATTATGATGCCCGAAATGGACGGCTACGAGACCATGCAGGTGATCCGGCAAAACTCTTCGTTCCGGCGCTTGCCGATCATTGCCCTAACAGCTAAAGCGATGAAGGGGGATCGCGAGAAATGTCTTGAGGCCGGAGCTTCGGAGTATCTGGCCAAACCGGTCAATACCGAGCAACTGCTCTCGTCGCTGCGCATGTGGCTCCATCGATAGCAGTGGGCGCGCTGTAGAGGTGGGGCGACCGAGACCTGGATAGAGAGGAAATGTAGGTCATGAGCGCGAACGAAAGAGTCAACATCCTGATGGTGGATGATCAGCCGGCCAAGCTGCTGAGTTATGAGGTCATGCTCGGTGGACTAGGCGAGAACCTGATCAAAGCCACTTCCGCGAAGGAGGCTCTCGATGCTCTGCTGAAAAACGACGTTGCCGTGGTCCTGATGGATGTGAGCATGCCCGAGCTTGATGGCTTTCAATTGGCGGCGATGATTCGCCAGCATCCACGTTTTCAGAGAACGGCAATCATTTTCGTATCGGCGGTGCATCTGACCGATCTGGATCAGCTCAAGGGATATGAGCACGGCGCCGTCGACTACATCTCCGTTCCGGTGGTGGCAGAACTCCTGCGCGCGAAAGTCAGGGTCTTTGCTGAGTTGCACCGCAAAACGCGTCTGCTCGAAACGCTGAATCGCGAACTGGAGCAGCGCGTGCACGAGCGCACCGAGGAACTGGCTCGCAAAGCGGAATTGCTCCTGCGACTCAACACGGAGCTGATAGGAAGGAATCAGGAACTCGACGCGATTATTCATACCGCGCCGGACATAATCTTCAGCCGCAAGGCTGACGGTTCCAGGGATTACATTAGCGACCGGTTTTACGACTTTACCGGCGCACTTCCCGGTTCGGCGAATGGTTTCGGGTGGTTGGATTATGTACACCCAGAAGATAAACACAAGGCGATGGAGGACTGGATGCGCTGCGTTGAATCGGGGGCAAACTACGAAGTGGAATATCGCCTCCGCTCTGGAGACGGGTCCTATCGATGGTTCCGCGCTCGCGCGCTTCCCATTCGAGATGACGGAAAAATCGTGAAATGGTACGGAACCTGTTCCGACATTCAGGACAGCAAACTACTGGAGCAGTCGATTCGCGACAACGCGTCAGAACTGGAAAGAATGGTCGATCGGAGGACGGACGAATTGCGCCGCCTGTCGATCCGGCTCATGACGATGCAGGATCAGGAACGCCGCCGGCTGGCGCGCGACCTGCACGACGGGTTAGGACAGGAACTCGCCGTGGCCAAGATGGTGCTGGACAAAATGATCCTGCAAAAATCTGCAAAACCGCCAGAGGAAGAGTGGGCCCAAGCCAGCAGCATTGTAGATCGCGCCATTCAGCAGGTTCGCACCATGTCTCACCTTTTGCATCCCCCCTTGCTCGACGAAGTTGGTTTGCTCTCGGCGCTTTCCTGGTATGTGGAGGGGATCACGAAGCGCAGCGGCATTGAGACGTCTCTCGAGGTCCAGCCTCGCGATTTTCCGCGGCTCTCGGCGGACGTAGAGACTGCCGTTTTTCGAATCGTTCAGGAAGCACTGACCAATGTCTTTCGGCATTCAGAAGCAAGCAAGGTGTGGATTACCTTGACGCAAAACGAAGAGAATATCGTGGTTGCCGTGCGAGATGATGGCAAGGGAGTCGACAAGAAAATTGCCGAACTGCAACCCGACAGCGTTGGTGTTGGCATCGGCGGCATGAAACAGCGCGCCAGGGAATTTGGCGGTGATCTACGGTTGACGAATGCCCACCCCGGCACCCTCGTCGAGCTCACGATTCCACTTCGTTTGGTGTTGCGAGAACCGCATCCCGTTCTGACGTCCTGAACCCGAGATGTTGTTGATAGCACGGTTTCGATTTTCGTCCATCCATACTGCCGAGACTGCACTCGCCGAAGTGACCGGCCACAGAGGCCTGTAGACCGCTAGAAGGATTCCCCTAGTTCTTCCTTACATACTGCTTCGCTTTACAGCGAAAACCGGATGGAACGAGGACCATCGCAAGGCTAACGTTGAGCTCGCAGGAAAATTCAAACAGTTGCTCGCTTCGAGCACGGAAGAGGTCCGCTTATGAAAAGAACAGGTTCCGCATTGCCGAGATGTCTTCTAGTACTCGGTGCTGGTCTTCTGCTCTGCGCCGGTATGGCATGGTCTGCTGATGACAAAGATCAGTCTGACATAGACAAACGTCTCGATGCATCCGCCAAGGTTTTGAATGAAATTATGGCTACTCCGGACAAAGCAATTCCTGACAAGGTGATGAGCGATGCGAAGTGTGTCGCCGTCATCCCCTCCATGCTGAAGATTGCCGTCGGTGTCGGAGGCAGTCACGGCAAAGGCGTCGCTACGTGCCGGACGGAAGGCGGCCTCTGGAGCGCTCCCGCACCGATCACCATGGCAGGTGGAAGCTGGGGATTGCAGCTGGGCGGTCAGGCTGTCGATGTTGTCATGATTGTGACCAATGACGACGGAATGCAACATCTGATATCGAGCCACTTCAAGCTGGGCGCGGATGCTTCGGCGGCCGCGGGCCCCGTGGGGCGCGACGCCGGCGCCGACACAGACTGGAAAATGAGGGCAGAAGTGCTGACTTACTCACGAGCACGAGGCATCTTTGCGGGAATCGACCTGAACGGCTCCGTGGTTACGCAAGACAAAGATGAAACTCGACTTCTCTACGGCCGTTTCGTTCCGTTTGCCGATATCCTCGACGGAAAAGTCCGCCCCAGGGAGGCGAGCGAATCGTTCCTGTCGGCGATCAGGCGTTATTCGGGGCAAGCTAGGGAACATGGCGAACTGAAACCCTCGGCGGGAACTCCAGTCGCCGCGAGCCGGTAGAACGAAGGAAATATGACGGCTCTATGTGAGGCCCAGTTTGTTCTGCAAGCCGGGCCTCGTATCTTCAACCAAGGAAGAACAAAAATAAACGGGAGGCTTTCATGTCGACGATTCTACTCATTGTGCTCGTGCTGTTGTTACTCGGCGCGCTGCCGACCTGGCCCTACAGCAGATCTTGGGGCTATTACCCTAGCGGCGGACTCGGTCTGGTGGTCGTGGTCTTACTTGTATTGCTGGTGGCTGGGCGGCTTTAAGTCGTCTGGCTGTTTCTGTGGAAGCCTGGCACACCGGTTAGCGAGTGGTGGGAGCGTAGCTCCCACCACTTTTCATTCTTAACAACGGTTGTTGTAGCCATTTTTATTCGAGCGGCCCTTCTTTCGTAAAGTTGCTTCGCCTTGCCGCGCCAGAGAATAAGGCGGCGTTCCCTTCCCAAGTTGTACAGCAAGTCTGGCAATCAATTACAGGAGCATCCTGATGGGCCGAGAACCACGGGGCCGTTACTCTCGGCATGGAAGTTGGAGGCTCCAGAATCATCGAGAGCGAGACCAAGACTAGCGAGACCAGGACTCTAGTTTGATCGGAGGAGACTACAGTGGCGACTTGCGTAATTTCCGCGACGGAAGCAAATCTGATTCCGGGCAAGCCGGAAGCCCACCGAGATGAAACCGAACACAGCCTCGTTCAGCGCGCACAGCGCGGCGACGAGCATGCTTTTGCCAAGCTCTTTCAGCTTCACAAAAAGCGCGTGTATTCCGTTTGTCTGTTAATGACGAAAGATCTGGCTGAAGCGGAAGACCTGACGCAAGAGGCGTTTCTGCAGGTCTTTCGCAGTGTGGGCTCGTTTCGAGGAGACTCTGCCTTTTCCACGTGGCTTTATCGGGTTGCCGTGAACACAGTGCTGATGAAGCTGCGTCGCCGCAAGACTCCGCCCACAGTGTCCCTTGACGAGCCGGTGCCGTCAGAGTCATCGACCTCCCTACGGCGCGACGTCGGAAATGCCGACCCGCGCCTTTCTGGTGCGATCGACCGCATTGCATTGCGCCGTGCGATGAGCGAACTTCCCGACGGCTGCCGGAAGATTTTCGTTCTGCACGAGGTGGAAGGATACCAGCACAATGAGATCGCCCAAATGCTGGACTGCTCAGTCGGCAATTCAAAATCGCAACTGCACAAGGCAAAGATAAAGATGAAGATGCGTGACCTCCTGTTTCCGAAGCGGAGAGTGTTGCGGCGCGCTGCAGGTAACCATGCCATTCCAAACCCGAGTCTGGACTGCGCAGATCGCTCCTTGGAGCCTACTGAGTTTACGGTATTGCAGGCACGCGGCTGAACGCCTACTGTCCTAGGGAGAACATGGGAGGAAACCGATGCCAGGGAGAAAACATCTTCGTGGTGTGAGCGCGAAGGAGCAGCGGGAGTACGAACATATCAAGGTAAGCGCACAGCGGTCTGGACGGTACGGTGACCGCGCAAAGGAAGTCGCCGCCCGTACCGTGCTGAAGAGGCATAAAGCGGAAGGCCACAGCAAGGGGCGGTGAAATGAATGCAGGCGAGGTCCGGCGGCGTCTTGTCTAGCCAAAGTCACAGCCGCGGTTAAATTTTGAGTGCTGAGAGGAAGTGCCGCTTGGTTCGAATACTTGTGGTAGACGACAACCCGGCGGTTCGGCACTATCTCCGAGCTCTCCTCGAGCAGCAAAGCGCCTGGCAGGTTTGCTACGAGGCGCGGACCGGAAAAGAAGCGCTACAACGGGTAGAAAAGAATCAGCCCGACATGATTCTGCTGGATTTTCAGATGCCGGATATAAACGGTCTTGATGTAGCACGGCAGATCACGAGGCTCTTTCCCGAAATTCCCATCCTGATGGTCACGATTCATCTGTCCAAACAGCTAGCGGAGGAAGCCCGCAAGGTTGGCATCCGTGGAGCCTGCGCGAAATCAGACGTCGGCTCCATTGTCGAGGCAGTCGACGCACTTTTGCATGCTGGAACCTATTTCCCATCAACAGGTTCGACCGGCAACTAGGATCTCATTGGAAAGCCAAAATACAGGATTCCCTGTATTCGAGGCGCAGTGCTACCATGCTACTTTCTAACGTTGCCTCACTTGGAAGGTTCTCTTCCGCCGGGGGCGAGCGGACACCAGTAAGCAAGAACGAGGCAGAGTTGAAACTAGAGTCGGCCGTGAAGGGTAAGGAATGAGTCTTACGAGGCTGCCTCAGAGAGCCAGCAACCTTATGGCCGTCCGCATCCTGTTGGTGGATGATCATCCAATCGTGAGGCAGGGCCTGCGGACTCTATTGGAAGGCCGGTCCGGCTGGGAAGTTGTCGGAGAGGCCTCGGATGGAATCGAGGCCCTGGATAAGGTCGAGACTTTGCAGCCAGACATCGTGGTGCTCGATGTCACGATGCCTCGAATGAATGGCTTGGAAGCGTGCCGGCTAATTCAAAAGCGGCAATCGGGCAGTGCTCTCGAGGTTTTGTTCGTGACGCAGCATGATTCTCCGCAGATGATGCGCGAGGCTCTGGATGCCGGGGCAAGAGGGTATGTGGTGAAGTCGAATGCCGCCCGGGATTTGCTGGAGGCGGTAGAGGCTGTAAGTCAGCATCGAATTTTTACGGCATTGGCGCGAAGCCCGAATGCTTCGTGTTGAATTCTGCCCGACCAGTAGTACGAGTTATCTATCTCTCAGGCTGCACGTGGAGGGTTTATGAAACTGCGTATCTTGTTGGCCGATGATCACGAAATCGTGCGCCGAGGCTTGTGTTCGCTTCTCCAGAAACAGGAACAATGGGAAGTATGCGGAGAAGCATCCGATGGCCGCCAGGCGGTCGAAATGGCCAAACAGTTGAAGCCCGATGTGGTAATCGTGGACATTGGCATGCCACACCTCAACGGGTTGGACACTACGCGCCAGCTGATGCAGCATGACCCCAACTTCAAAGTCATCGTTTTGACCATCACCGACTCCGATCAAGTTATTCGTGAGGCTCTGGACGCTGGGGCGCGCGGCTTTGTGCTCAAATCCGACGCAGCTCGCGACCTGGTGGCCGCGGTCGAAGCCCTACAGAGCAAGCGGATGTTCTTCACGCCGCGAGTAAACGATCTGGTGTTGGCGGGCTTTCTTGAGAAAGGACATGCCATGTCCCGAAACGAGCCGCCGGATCTGCCGACACTGACTGCCCGCGAGCGTGAAGTGACACAGCTTCTCGCCGAAGGGAAAAGTTCCAAGGAAGTGGCTGTGCTGTTGAACTTGAGCACCAAGACCGTGGAAACTCACCGCAGCAACATCATGCGGAAGCTCAGTCTGCACTCCATCCGCGATCTGGTTGTGTATGCAATCAAGAACAACATCATCCAGGTTCAGATGCCACAGCTCCGTGGCACGCCTGAGACCACGGTAGCTTAGCGTCCGAAGCCTGAGATTATTTCGCTGCGTTTCTCAGCCACGCTCGGTTGTGAGCCAGGGCCGTTCCAATCTGCGCACCGCGATATTCCGCGTACAGCGCGGGGCTCGCGGCCCGCACCCAGGAAAAACTTACATCACATATCTCTCCGGATTCTTAACCCAAAACATTGGAATTCAAGGAATTACGAGGTTGGCAATCTCCGTGCTTATTAAATCCGTGCTTGCTAAATCAACGTCGCCTCAGATTGTCTCCAGCGAGATCTCGTGTTGGAGATCCCACCAGCCCTGTATCGGGAGGTGAAGCTTGAGTGTGCTTCGAATCCTTATCGCGGACGATCACGAGGTGGCCAGGCAAGGCATTCGCTCCCTACTGGAGAGCCATGCGGAATGGGAGGTTTGTGGGGAGGCCAGAGATGGCCGCGAAGCCGTCGAGTATGCCAGCAGTTTGAAGCCGGACGTTCTGTTGCTGGACATCGGAATGCCTAACCTGAACGGCCTGGACGCGGCGCGGCAGATTCTTGCGACGACACCTGAAGCTCGCATTCTGATCCTGACCGTACACGATTCGGAACAGGTGGTGCGGGAGGTGCTGGCTGTCGGAGCGCGAGGCTTCCTACTGAAGTCGGATGCTGGCCGCGACCTGCTGGCTGCCGTCGAGGCGCTGCAGCACCGGCGAACATTCTTCACTTCAAGTGTGGCGCAGATGATGCTCGATGGTTACCTGCGTCCGGAGGACGAGGGCGACGCTGCCCGACAATGTGTTTTGACGCCACGGGAACGAGAGGTGATTCAACTCGTCGCCGAAGGAAAGACTACCAAGGAAATTGCCACGGCTCTTAGTCTCAGCGTCAAGACAGCGGAAACTCACCGGACCAACCTGATGCGGAAGCTCGATCTGCATTCGGTTGCGGCCCTTACCCTCTATGCGGTACGGAATGGGATTGTTCAGATCTATTGAAGTTCAGATCTATTGAATAGGACCGGGGCTCCCGAGTGTCATCGAGACAGTCCTCGGCAAGTAAAGCTAGATTGGGCCTTCGCTAGAGGCTTTACTGGATACCAGCAACACGGCAGTGTACGTAAACTCCAGGGCAGTTGATTTCGCACGAACACGGCTTCCATGAAAGGAATGACTATGCTGTGGACTATCGCGGTGTTGCTCTTGATCCTCTGGTTGTTAGGTATGGTCAGCTCGTACACGCTGGGCGGATTCATTCATATTCTGCTGGTCTTGGCAGTGATCGCGGTCCTGATCCGCCTGATCCAAGGCCGAAGCCCGGTGCTCTGAGTTAATGGAGCGCCAAACACTGAAGCAATCGTCGGCGCTTTGAAGACGTTGAGACACAAATCCAGGAGGAACAGTCATGGATAAAGATCAAGTCAACGGTAAGGTTAAGGACGTGGCTGGCCGTATCGAGCGTCAGGCTGGAGAATGGACCGGAGATAAAGAGAAAGAGGTGGATGGGGCGTTAAAACAAGTTGAGGGAAAGTTGCAGAACGCCTGGGGCAACGCGAAAAACGCCGGAAGAAGGGCAACTGACAAGAAGTCGAATAAGGACAACGAGCTCGTCGACGACTCACGTGAAACAGAGATCGAAAGAGAAAATGAAGAAGAAGTTCGCTCACAGCGCAAGGTGAGCTAGTTATCATTTATCAGTGCGTAGCCTCAGCGTAATCATTTCAGACTCTGCATCTGTTCTTAGAGACCCCCCAAGAGATTGAAGCCCTCGTCCGCAATATTGCATATGTTCATTTTTTGCGAAGCTCGCTCAAACTTTCCACAATAGAGCCAGAGCCCGAGCCGCGTCCGTCAAGGCGCGCTTCTCAGCACTGGCTTGGGTGATTCCCAAGAGTCTTGCGCGCTGAACGATTGGAGTCCGATATTGAAGCCTTTTCTTGGCCGCGAGATCAGACTCATGAATCTCGCACACGGCTGTTTCAAATACACGTCTCAGGTCTTCTGCGGACGGCGGCCGGCGTGCTTCGATGTGGTGCCCTGCTATCTTGTATGCCATTGGAGAGAACTCAACTTTCTGCACTCTCCGGACTGTACGGTGGCGCTTGCAAACCGGCAATACTGTGGTGCCCCGGTTATCGTGCGAAGATTTACCTACTTGTCACAGCGGGCAGTCGTAGGGGTCTCTGCGGGGACAACCAAGACCACCTCACGAATAACCTGATCAAGAACTGAGTTTGCTTTATGCCGCCGGTTTGCGTCGGGACGATTTGCCCATCAGCGGCTTGCGCTGCTTGTTTACTGTGACCCCACTCTTCATCCGATGGGTCCTACCGGCACGAGTCCGCAAGCGCTCCCGAGGTGCACTGATACCAGTTGCCTCGCGGACCTTCGCTGTAGCGGTTTCAGGGAATGCCGCAAAGCTTTCAGTTAGCTCCTGGGTCGCCTTGGTGAGCGTACCGGCTGCGTGACCAAGTTTCCGGGCGACGGTATTTAGGAGAGGCTCTCGAGTTGCCTTACGTTTCCGTGCTTTCATTTGGGCTCCCTCGAAAAGAGTTCGGTGTTAAACGTGTCGTGTCGTGCCTGCGATCCTCATACTCGATTGAGAATGAAGTCCCGGCCCCGCAGGGCCGGGACTTCCAAAGCATCAGCGGTCATTCGTCATTCATCGAAGAAGAACTACGAAGCGCGACGCTGACGGTCGCGGTTCTCGTCCTCTTCGTCCTGGGTCTGGCCGCCCTTCTTCGGTTGATATTGGCCGGACTGGCCGCTCTGTTGGCCTTGGCCAGACTGGCCCTGCTGACCGGACTGACCGCCTTGCTGCCCCTGTCCGGATTGGCCACCCTGCTGATTTTTCTTCTCCATGTCGTCTGCCATAAAGATTCCTCCTGAGAAAGCGTGGGCTTTCCCACGCCTCCAAAATTTGTTGTCATCTAGAACTTAGTTGCTGCAGAGGATTGCAAAGGTTGGGAAAGATTCTTGCGGCACTACAAGTGAAGAGCCCTCCGGTCTGCAGATTCTTGCGCCGCAGAAAAGAGGGCTCTTCTTGCTAACAATCAACGTGCACTGGCGTCAGAGCACGACCGTAATTGCGATCTGAACGCCGGGGTGCAGCAGATCAAACAGGAAGTATTGGCCGTCTATGTAGTCGATATAGCATTGATCCGTATACGCCCAGCCAACTGGCCAGGGATCAACGATGGTGAACCAATAGCCCGAGTACTGGAAGCGTGGCTGACCGTTGACAACAGTTGTCTTGTTGATGACGAGCGTGTGCTGACGTCCGAAATGAGCGCGGAACTTATCGTCGGGAATCCGGCCATGTTGGTTGTCGGCATGCTGCGCCTGCTCCGCTTGCTTGGACGGCTTGGCGTCTTCCCGATTTTCAGGCTTGCTCTCGTCTCGGGGAGGCTTAGCGTCGTCTTGCTTTGGAGGCTTAACGTCATCCTGCTTTGGAGGTTTCATTTCTTCTTGCCGCGGAGGCGCCGCTTCGTCGTGCGCCGGTTTGGTTGCTTCGGGGCGTGGTTCTTCCTGGGGAGGCTTCGCATCATTTTGCTGGTCTTGTGCATAGATCAGCGCGCTGCCTCCGAGAAGGGAAATCAAAACAAACATCCTGGCCACTCGGGTGAGTTTCATAGTTTATCTCCTTTCACTACCTGCATAAGCCTGACTTTAATCTGAGCTTTCTCCATCGATGACGGCAGGCTTTTGGCCGGCATCAAGCTATCGCTCTGAACCGCACGCTTAGACACCGCTGCCTCGGTGCGAGAGATGGGTGGCGAGTGAAATCACGAAGAACACCAGAAAAATGAAAAACAGGAGCTTCGCGATTCCCGCGGCCGCTATTGCGATGCCGGTAAAACCCAAGACCCCGGCGATCAATGCGAATACAAGGAACATCAGCGTCCAGTAAAGCATGTGGCCTCCTTCCAGCCGATTGTGCTAGCAGAACTCTAGCCGCGAAGTACGAACGGGCAAATCCCATTCAGTCTGTATTTCGTGATTCCACGCGCTGTAAAGATGTGAGGGATGAATCTGTAAACATGAAGAGCAGGTGCCCGGTGTCCCCCCTTTAGGAACCAGCACCTGCTCGATGGAGCGTTTGTCAGTAGAACCAGCCTAATGGAACTGTGCCATTCGCTCCCATACTGTAAATCTGGTATCTCGGGGGAGAGTTCCTCTAGGCGGCACGAGTTGCGACCTCTTCGGTGTTGTTCACGGGGCACATCAGTTAACATGTTCGAGGTGGAGAAGCTCCCGCAGTTATTTACCTATGAACCGCGCCATCCCGCTGATCGCTACTCCATCTTCATCCGGTCCCTCAGAGGCCTCCAAACGGCTCCTGCCGTGGCTCGTTGCTGTCGCTTTCTTTATGGAGTCGTTAGATACAACGATTCTCAATACGGCCGTTCCCGCCATCTCTTCCGCCCTCGGCGTCGCTCCTCTCAGCATGAAGGCGGTGCTGGCAAGCTATACGCTCAGCCTGGCGGTCTTCATCCCAATCAGTGGCTGGATGGCGGACCGGTTCGGAACCCGTCGTGTATTCGCATCTGCGATTGGTCTATTCACCTTAGGGTCCTTTCTATGCGGAATATCAAGCAACATCCACGTGCTGGTCGGTTGCCGCATCTTGCAAGGATGCGGCGGCGCAATGATGGTGCCCGTGGGCCGGCTCACCCTGGTGCGTACATTTGCCAAGTCAGATCTGCTGCGCGTTATGAGCTTTGTTTCTATACCAGCCCTGGTGGCACCCATGCTCGGACCCATCGCCGGAGGTCTCATCGTCGGGTACCTTCACTGGCGTGTCATTTTCTTCCTTAATATTCCAATTGGACTCACGGGTTTGATCCTCGTCTATATGCATTTGCCGGACTACCGCGAAGAGCGGACCCCTCCGCTTGATGTTGTCGGGCTCATTCTCTTCGGTTCTGGAGTCGCATTGCTGTCTTATGTGCTGGAGATATTCGGCGAGCACGCTCTGAGCGCAGGCGCGATGGCCGGATTGCTGGCCTTGTCCATTGCCTTGCTTGCTGGATACGGAATCCATGGGAGCAGTCTTCCCTTTCCTTTGCTGAAGCTCAAGCTATTCAGCATTCGCACGTTCCGCGCCGCCGTGAGCGGCAGCTTCTTCACTCGCCTTGGAATCGGTGGAGTGCCATTTCTCCTGCCACTCCTCTACCAGGTCGGCTTGGGCTTCACCCCGATCCAGTCCGGTCTGCTGGTCATGCCCCAGGCAATAGCCTCCATGAGCATGAAGGCAATGATGCCACGAATTCTCCGTCGTGTCGGGTATCGCGGCGTCCTCATCTCCAACACTTTAGTTCTTGGGGTCCTTCTGATGGTGTTTGCAACGATCGGGCTGCGCACGCCTGTATGGGCCATCGTGCTGGAAGCTTTCCTTTATGGAGCGTTCACGTCGCTGCAATACACAAGCATGAATACGCTCGTATTCGCTGACATAGCCGAAAAAGACGCCAGCAGCGCCAGTTCCATCGCAAGCACCGCGCAGCAGATGTCGATTAGCTTCGGCGTAGCGGCGGCGGGGCTAGCCACAGCGTTTTTCATTCCAGGCGGGCACTCCACCCCGACTGAAATGATTCACGGAATCCATAAGGCTCTAATTGCTCTCGGGATATTGACCATCTTGTCGACGACTGTCTTCCGCAGTTTGAGGAGCGGCGATGGCGACGATGTGAGCCTGCATAAGGTTCTTCACCCTGAAGGATGACCCAACTTATCGACATCCACCGAGTCAGCCAGATGCGGCACTCCCGGATCTCCATCCGGTCTCACAAAGGAGAGATGGTGTTTAGTTTCTCACCAGGACGTCTTCCGCAAGCTCCCCAGACTCCGGAACAGATTTAAGAGTTGAACAGATGTCACAGTCTCCAACCAATACGTGAGAGCAATCTTTGCTGGCGCCTGGCTCTGCGTCGAGTTCCGCGGCCAGTTGAGATTTTAGGCCACGCGCTGCATTCTCGAATTCAGCTTTGGCCCGCGCCACGTGGGCCAGCATTGTATGCAGCCGCTTCGGGCCTAGCACCAGGAGCCCAAGGATGAGTACGAACAGGATTTCCGTGCCAAAACCCACGATTCACCCCTTGGTTGCTTTTTGGTCGTTAACGGTGGTTGTTATGGCGGCTGGCTTCTCTTCGTCGGCTTTGATGGCTGACTTGAAACCACGGATGCCCTCTCCGATTCCCTTGCCCAGCTCGGGAAGTTTCTTGGGTCCGAACACCAGCAAGGCAATTCCGAAAATAATCAGCAGATGCATCGGTTGGAACAGACCTTCTAACATATATATGCTCCTCAAGTTCTCGTCGAAAGACGTGCAAACTACACGTGGTCGGTGAAAGGCAGGCGCCGCGACCCATTTGTCAGCTACGGCGCCCCCACTTACAACAAGCGATCCGCATAAGGCGGACAGTCAGTGTCCCTGTTACGGCGCTAAGCGCACAGCAGAATCGGCTGCGACAGCCATCGCTTGCAGTTCGGTGAGGAACTGCTTGCTCTGGCCGATGAACAGTCCATCTGCGGTGAAGCTTTTGATCGTCGCCACCGCGCCCCCAAATTTGTCGGTCAGCGGACGAATGATCGAGACACGGGGAAGGTTGGGCCTGAATTCAGTGGGGACTGGAAAGATCAGGCTGGGCTGAATCAGCGGATTGAGTGGGCTGAAAAAATTGGGAAATCTCAGGCCGGATATTGGGTCTGTAAACGGCGCCACCATGGGTTGCACTCCGTTACCCGCAAAATCCACCCATTCCAGAAAGTGCGCGATCTCATCTCCTCCAATGCCGAGGGTGATCTCAAGCACTTCTGGATCCGTCACCTTTTGACTCATGGCGGCGTAAAGGCTGGAGCCGCCTTGCTCGATGTATCCGAAGTGAAAGGCTGCGACATTGGCGATCGCCTGGATATGGTCATTGCCAAGAAAGTTGGGATTCGACCTGCCCTCAAAATCAGCATCCGTCCGGGGAATGGCGGTAACCCCTTTGAGAGTGATCGCCTGAGGAAACGTTGCGCCAAGGTCCGGATTCGTAGCGCTGCGATAGCGAACGAACCAACTGGTGTCGACGTCGAGATTCATGAGGTTGGTTAGGCGCCCGATGCCGGTTGATCCCGTAGCCGTGCTCCCCGGCAAAGTTTCGAACTCGTCAAAGTTGACTGGCTCGGCTCCTTTGGACTCAAGATAGGCATTCAGGAAGGTGGCGTGGGTGATTTCATCCGCAGTGTTGCTGCTTATATATTGCGGGCCATCGGAATCGAGATTCGACAAGGCTACCTGATAGTTGTTCAACGCGGGGTTCGGGTCAACCTCAATCGGTGGATTCGTGCCGATACCGCCCAGTTCCGCGTACTGTGTCCAAAGGTCCGACTCGATCAGTTCTGCCGCCGCTAGAAAACGGAGGATGGCGATATCGCCCTTATTGAGGGCACTGCTTGTTTGAGGCTGGGCTTGTGCACGGGCCAGAGGTCCAGTTGCTAACAACCCGGCGCCCACTGCTGCGCCTCCTGCCAGAAGACCACCTTTCAGAAACGAACGGCGATCGACTGGACGACTAATGCTGTAGGGGTGAAGCTTTTTCTTCATGTTCGTGCTCCAATTCCTTTGCTTGTAATTTTGTTCCAGCAGTACTGTGCCTTAGACGCGACGGTCAACGACGAGATACATCAACGATGTCATTTGATTGTCAACTCTTCGGAACGCGGCGGTGACAAATACAAATGTTGGAGAGAGAGAGAGTCATGTTGAACATAGGCACGCGATGTGATATCTCGATTTTCCGCGGCTGCGATTTCTCCCTCTGTATGTAAAACTCCACAAGTTCGCCGTTATTCCCGAATCGCACGCAAAATTATCTGCAATGGAATAGTTTCTGGAGAAGCTAGTGAGAGGACGACATAGAGGCGGCCACGCAGGGAGGCCGCCTCTATGAAGCGTTTTGATTAGAAGACTCTCTTCACTTCAGAAGATCATCTTCAAACCGAAAAGCAGTTGCCGCCGTCCGATGCCGTCGGTGTTGATGTTGCCGGCAAACGTACCGCCGCCGTTGGAATTGAAGGCCGTGCTCAGGTACTTCCCTGTGGCGACGTCGTCCAACACCGGATCGGGAACACCAAGAAACTGTGTGTTCATGATGTTGAACGCCTGTGCCTGGAATTGAGCCGTTACCCGCTCGTTGATCTTGATGTTCTTGAATACTCCGAGATTGTCGGTACTGATAGGCTGCCCACGGAGCGTGTTGCGGCCTACTCCCGCGTATGGTGTGCCTACGACCTTGGCCGCAGTCGGATCGTTGTGAATCCAGTGTGCGCCAGTAATGGGTGTGACGGCGCATTGGCTTTGTCCACCGCCAGTTCCAAGGCATGGGTCCGTGAAACTAACCAGTGTGCCAAAGGGCGCGCCGACACCCCCGGCAGTAGGACAGGTTGCCAGAGTTCCGTCGCAATATTGCCCCACCGATGCAATCGGCAAACTAGCATTGCTCAGGATAGGACGACACGCATCAAATTGTCCGCCAAAATCTGCGGCCGGATCGCAGAGGCTGCCGGTCGCGTAACGCTGGATTGCGGTGAAAGGCTGTCCTGATGTGTAACGATAGGTGGTGTTAACCTGCCACCCGCCCAGCAAGTGTCCCGCATAGCCGTGCTGGCCTTTGTAAAAGGGCAAATCGTAGACGATGGCCACGCCGACTACATGCGGGAAATCCGTCCCTGAGTTACCCCGTTCCGGTGCGCCGGGCGCGAAGGGATCCTGCGCATACGCTAGCGTATTGCCGCCCGCAAGCGTGCTGAAAACCTCGCTGGCATTGTCGATTGCCTTGCTATAGGTATAAGAAGCAGTGGCGCTCACGCCGTGCCAGGCGGCAATTCGCAGTTGGCTCTGTAATCCATTGTAGTTTGACGATGCCGTGTTGGCATACTGAGTCACGTTGGTGAAGTTACAGTTGACATATCCTTCTGCGAAACCTGGCGCCCCCGATGTTGCACAAGGCGTCAAGCCAGCGGGGATCACGTTCCGAAACCCTGCCTGGATGAGTGGGCCCAGGGCTGGATTTCCGTTCAGTTCCTGGAACTCGTGGACGGCATGGTTGCCCACATAGCGTACCTCGCCAACGATCCGGCTAGTGAAAGAGCGCTGCAGGCCGATATTCCATTGCTCGGAATAGGGGTTGCGGAAGTTCGAGGGTACCTGCGTCTGGTTGGCTAAGCCTGGGTTCCCCGTTGGCGCCAAGGGCTGCAAGAATGGGATTACCTGGGTTCCGAAAAATCCAGTAGTAGGCAAGCCCGTGGACTGTCCACCTACGACCGGGCCCAACGTGGCTAAGTTCACCGAGGGCGCGGAGGTTGCCACATTCAAGAACAGGTTGTAGAACGCCGGATCGTACGCTAAGCGAAAGCCACCGCGGAGGACTGTCTTTTCGTCGCCTAGGATTTTCGGAGTCCAGGCAAAGCCCACCACCGGAGCAAAGTTGTGCAACTGGTTGGGCACGGACGGCACAGTGGTCTGACTTAGCGGAAGGTTTGTAGACCACAGTGGGAGTGCTCCCGTTTCTTGGGCGACCGACCTTTGGTTCAGCAGATTGATGGCCTGTTGATACCAGTCCCAGCGCAGGCCCAAATTCAAAGTCAGGTTGCTTTTCACCTTCCAATCGTCCTGCACGTAAAGTCCGAGATCCCACTCTGAAAACGGAAGAATGGGGCTGCCCAGTGCGATTTGTGTCTCCTCGGGATTGTTAGCGATAAGGTCGCTGAAACTCGGGAATACGAATAGCCCGTTGTTTAACGGAAGAAATACGTTGGGGGAACGCTGCTGGTCAAGCTCGCCGCCGAACTTGATGGCATGATGGCCTTTCAGCATCGACGCATTATCCTGTAACTGGTATACGTTGATGATGCGCCCTTGAGGAAACCCAGCCTCCACGCCGAAGCTCACCGCATCCTGCGCGGCTGACCCGATGAGAGCCACGTCGGTAGGGCAATCGGTGGGACTGTTGGAACTGCAAGTTGGGAAGGATTGCTCCTGGAAGAAAACGCTGGAGCGCGAATAACTGAAGCGAACCTGATTTACGAATGCATTGCTGAAGGTGCGTGCCCAGTCCAAGCCGATTTGCTGGCTCAGAGCGGGAATATCCTGATAGTCACCCACGTCGATCCCGTTTCCATCGTTGACGCCGCCATTAAATGTCTTCTGGTAGACATAGCGGGCAAAGAAGTTATCCTTATCGGTCAACTTGAAGTCGACTCGTCCTGTGGCTTCATAGTCGTTAAACGGCCCAGGTACGAAACGTGAGATGCTGCCAAATTGAATGGGGGTACAGCCGTTCGTGCCGGCGCTTCCTGCACCGCATGGAAAAGCAACCCCTGTGGCGGGATCAACCTGGTTTGTCACCAGAACATTCTGCACGTTCGAGAAGGTCGGATTACCTGCAGTGACCGCATTCGGTCCAATAGTGCTCTCAATCAGGCCAATCGGACTACCGGGGAAAGCCGCCTGCAACTGCGTTACGCCCGTCGGCGTGGGTACAAGATTGGGCGCCGAGGAACTGGGGGAGCCGGCAAAACGCTGGCGCTCTATATTGCTTGAACCGAAAAACCAGATTTTGTCTTTCTTGATCGGTCCGCCTATGCTGCCGCCAAAGCGGTTGTCGACAAAGCCCGGAACTGTGGGCTCAGTGCAACCCGTAGAGGTAGATACTCCCGGGGGACAAAACCCGAACAACGGACTTTTCTCCTGGTTTTCCAACGAATCAAATATTGAACCCTGCCAGAACTCATACCCCGTGCCGTGGAATTGATTCGTACCCGATTTCGTGACGTAGTTCACGACTGCCCCGGTGTTGCGGCCAAACTGGGCGTCGTAGTTGGTGACGACCTGCACCTGGTCGATGGCGTCCTGGTTGCCGAAGTCAATTGAGGGGCCAGCGATGGAGTTATCGTTGTTGCTTTGCCCGTCGATCTGGAAGTTGTTGGAGCGGGCGCGCTCACCGTTTACGGACATCTCGGCGCCGTTGTTGTTGCTGAAACTGGCATCGCCTGCGGTGGCGACACCGGGAATGAACAGCGCCAGCGAGTCAAATGTGTTCCCCACCGGAAGGCTGGTTACCTTTTCTGAGCTGAAGGTCTCCGAGATCTGGTCCGAAGTGGACTCGACCAGCGGCGGAGCGCTTTCTACTGTGACCGTTTCCGAGGCCGAGCCCAATTGCAACTTGATGACGGCTAGCGCAGTATCCTGACCCACTTGCACAAAAAGATTGCTGGCCTCATAAGGCTGAAAGTTGCCGGCTTCAATGCGAAGGCTGTACGCGCCGGGCGGCAAATTCCGCAGCGCAACAAGACCTGCTGAGTTTGTTTCTGTTTTGAACTCCCGGTTCGTATCCAGTTGCTTGGCAGACACTTTGGCACCAACCACAACCGCGCCCTGAGGATCCTGCACAACGGCTGAGATGGATCCCGTGACGATCCCCTGAGCAAGAACAAATATAGACCCGAAGACTATTAGTCCCAGAACCAATACCGAAGCAAATCTAACCCCGAAACTAGCAGTGGACCATTGCTGACCGCCATCTTTCATACTAATGCTCCAGTTTGCTTATGATTTTGTTCCAGCAGTAACCGTAGACGCAGGAAGAGGACGAAGAGTTACACGAGAAATGTAATTTGATTGTCAATTCTTGTAACTGCCCACAACAATCGCGCCAGGATATTTGGATCTCGGAGTGATTTGACAAATGACACCAGACACGTTCATCGCAACTTTAGGCGGAGTCGGTTGCGCGCTCACGCCTGGGATTCACCATCCATGCCACTCCCATACTGATGGCATACAGCGCGATCATGGGAGCTGCAAAAAGGCACATGTTCAGGATGTCAGCCGTGGGTGTGACGATTGCGGCGATAATAAAAATGACAAGGACTGAATATCGCAGATTGCGCCACATCCACCGGGCGGTTATGAGGCGCATCAAAGCCAGAAAGAAAACGAGAATTGGCATTTCGAAAATCAGTCCGAGGCCGACGGTGATTGTCACAAACAGCTTCGTATATTCTCCGATCGTTATCATCGGTTGAAAGCGCTGTCCGTAACCGATCAAGAACTCCAGGGACGCCGGGTAGACCACCTTGTAGCCAAAAAGACCTCCGGCAATGAACAAAGCGACTGTGCTGAGTAAGAACGGCATAACATACCGTTTTTCCTTGCGATACAATCCGGGGGCGATGAACAGCCACAACTGATAGAACACAAGTGGAGACGCTACAAACAGTCCACCTACAAGCGCCACCTCAAGATAAAGATTGAAGGGCTCAGTTGGGTTTAAATACACCAACCCTCCGCCGATGCCGTGGTGACGGAGCGCTCCAATAATAGGTTGCTGCATCAAACCGAAAATACGGTCTGCAAAAGCCCAGCACGAGACAAAACCGACCAGTACCCCAATGACCGAAAAGATGATTCGTTTTCTCAACTCCTCCAGATGAGCCAAAAGAGGCATGGACCGTGTGTGTAATGAGGGCAAGAACGCAGTCGCATCAGTCATGGAACGCCTCTAGCGGCCTCGGGCGCACCGAAGTGCGCCCGAGGCCTGGGGTGTTTTGTATTAGTTGATGGAGACGGTGACAGCGGCGGTCTGGCTCAGAGAGCCGGATGTGCCCGTCACCATCACGGTGACTTGTTGAGATGACGGCATGGATGTGTTTGAATTGCTGCTGCTACCGCATCCCAGGGCGAACAGGGAAACGAACAGCAGTAGGCCCAGCAGGCTCATCCACGCAATGCTCTTGCGAGTAAACGGTTTGCGTTTGCGAGTTGAGAACAGCGTTCCGAAAAGCCCCAGACCGGGCAGCAGGGCCATCATGCCGGGCAATTTGTAGCCCGTAGGCGGCGGCGTCGAAACGGCAGAAATGGTTAAGGTCGAGGACGAAGTGCTTCCGGGTGAGATTGTTGAAGGATTGAAAGCACAGGTCAAACCAGAGGGCGCCGCACAGGTAAGAGTAATCTGACTATTGAATCCGCCGACCGCGGCCGCGCTGACCATGACGTTAGCCGAACCACCCGGATTGACAGTTGCGCTCTGCGCCGAGAGACTCAGAGTGAAACTAGGAGCGCCGACCGCAGCCGCGGGGACCAGGCTGGCGAACACGCTGTTTGCGCCGCCAGCGGTGAAATAAAGAGTACCAAGATTGCCGGGATTATTATTTGCGCCGCCGCCTCCGCCGAACACCATATCCCACAAGCCCCGATTCACCAGCACGTTGCCGGCAGAGTCGGTGAGCTGGCCGAGAAATTTCCCGGTCGTATCGAACGCGCTCATGGTGCCATCGCCGAAGTTTCCCACAAGGATATCGCCTCCAAACGCTCCGAAGCTCGTGGGAGCTTGTGCCACGCCCCAGGGCGCGTTAAGGTTGTTTGTGGCGCCAGCGGCGACGAAGGTGCTCACGAAGTCGCCGTTGGTGTCGAAGATATCTACCTGTCCCAGGCCGGCGCCGGGCATGGCATTATGCTTGGCAGCATTCTGCATGGCGTAAGCGATGTAGACCTGGTTATTGATTATGTGGATGCCGTGGGGAGCGAAACCCGCAGGAAGTTTGGGATCAGTGAACGAACCGGCCAACGAGGTTAGGTTGAAGTTCGAGTCGTACACGTCGACTTTGCCGCTGTTAAAGTTTGCCGCCAAAAGGTTGGTACCCAGCAAGGCGAGGCTCGTGTAAACCGCGCCACTGGCGGAATTATCTTTGCCGACGATTGCGGTGTTGCTGGATCCGTTCCAGTAGACGACGAGACCGTCCTCAGTGTCAAAAATGAAAGATCCGCCGAAGAAGGAGGAGCCGCTGGCGTTGCCCACGGTTCCTGTCGGGCAACCGGGGCTGCAATTTCCGTTTGGATTGCTTGAGGCCACCGGTATGGTCACGACCAGCCCAGTATCTTTGTTGCCATTTTGGTCATAGAGCGTGGAGACGCCGCTGACATTGTCGGCGATCCAAAAGTCATCCCCGGGCAGAACTGAGATTCCCCAGGGGTTTAACAGTTGAGTGTCTGTGTTGGCGGCTATCCCGGCGGTGTTGGAAACCAGGTTGGTCTGTGAAAAGCCTGCCTGCTGAGCCCACAACCCCGACGGAATCGTCAACGTCATGAGCAGCCCGAATAGTAAGAGTGCTTTCTTCAAGTTGTCCTCCCTAACTTTCTTTATGATTTATACGACGTTGCCGAATACCGTTGTTTCCTTTTCTACCGTCAAGCTGTTGTTGCAGAAAAAGGGGAATTCGGGTCGACTAACCTACTTCTTATCCCGAACTCCCCACAACTGCATGAATGCTGATGTGGTCCTCGACTTATTTAGTGCCAGAGACGGACATAGTACCTTGATCCTTCGTCTGCGCCAGCACGGCCATCGCTCGTGGTAAGCCGAAGGTATAAGTGCCTCCCGGTGTGTCAACCTCGCTCAGAAAGTACTTGCCCCCTACCTGTTCAAAGCTAAGCTTTGGATGCTCAGCAGGAGTTCCATCGACAACCTGAGGAAGCACAAGCACGCCGTTGCCGAAGCTGCGGATCGCTATGCCAGAAGATGCGTCAACAGAGAGACGGCCAACCGTGTATGTTCCCGCAGGCAGCGTCGTACCTCCAGCGACAAACTCAAACGGAACTTTCACGCGAACCCCCTCGGTGTCCTGAGCGTGGGCACTTATGCCTACTCCGATCACGCACGTTAAAGTGAGCACTGCTACTAAATACGATTTCTTCATGATTTCTCCTTATTGAAATAGTGTTACCCGATTCATTAGTGATAACTGCGCTCGTGAGACTTTATTCCACAAGCCTGTCATTAGCCTCACTTATCAACTGTCGTCACAATGTATAAGAGTTAGACGCGGCAACTGAGGTCGGGATGCCGAGGGGATGTCATTTGATTGTCAAGTCTTTGTCGGGATCTCGTAAACACGCAGCGACGACGTGGAGAGCGCAGAGTACTGCGTGGTACCGTCTGGCGATATCAGTGCGAATCAAGCATTGGTGAGCGACAATTCCACAGTGCTCGTCGGCTCCGCACAAGTCACGGCATGCATGTCCGGCCCAGCGACATTGATCGAGCGGACCCGAGGTGTTGAGGTTCGCAAGCACTTGGCAAAGAGGCTGAGAATCCGGCCTGTCCCCCTGCCTGACGGAAATAATTGTGCCTG
>Ga0070765_100000546_pt1 | contig 22701 bp, 15 predicted proteins | sample HubBroMetageWFT5_FD_71516 | JGI IMG/M metagenome (GOLD analysis project Ga0070765, IMG submission 71516) | Warmed and freeze-thawed soil microbial communities from the Hubbard Brook experimental Forest, New Hampshire - Hubbard Brook CCASE Soil... | ecosystem: Environmental > Terrestrial > Soil... | reverse complement strand
GCCACCGGCATTGCCCAAAATATCCGGCACGGTGAAGATGCCCTTGGCGTCGATGATGGCGTCCGCTTGCCAAGTGGTGGGCCCGTTCGCGCCTTCGCAGAGAATCTTGGCCTGCACCTGGTGAGCGTTTTGCTCGGTGATCTGATTCTCGATCGCAGCGGGAATCAGAACGTCGCACGGTTGGAACAATACGTCGCGCGCGCTCATCTTCGTGCCACCGGAAGGCAATTCCTGCAGCGGTTTCTTCTGCTTGTAGACCCAGTCAATCACCTTGGGCACGTCAAAACCGTTTTCGTTGTATAGGCCTCCGCCGATGTCCGCGAGACCGACGATCTTGTAGCCAGCCTTTTGCATGAGTTCTGCGGCCAGCGAGCCCACATTTCCAAAGCCCTGGATGACTACCCGGGTGGTCTCCTTCTTCATTCCGAGTTTTGTCAGCGCCTTGTCCACGCAGATCATCACGCCGCGCCCGGTAGCTTCGCGCCGTCCGCGCGAGCCGCCAAGTTCGATGGGCTTTCCGGTAACGACAGCGGTGGTTGCCTGACGGGCGTGCATGGAATAGGTATCCATCACCCACGCCATGGTTTGTTCATTGGTGCCGACATCCGGCGCCGGCACATCGCGCTCTGGCCCGAGCCAGTCGGAAAGCTCCGCGGTGTAGCGGCGGGTGAGGCGTTCCAATTCTCCGCGCGACATTTTGCGCGGGTCGCAGATGATGCCGCCCTTTGCGCCGCCGAAAGGAATGTCCACCACTGCGCATTTCCAGGTCATCCACGCAGCCAGCGCACGGACTTCATCCACGCTGACATCCGGGGCGAACCGGATTCCACCCTTGCCGGGCCCGCGTACGGTGGAATGAAGCACGCGATAGCCAGTGAACACTTCCAGTTGGCCATTGTCCATGCCTACCGGGATGTACAACGTAATTTCCTTGTCGGGATATTTCAGATAGCGATAGATGCCTTGCTCAAGGCCCAGCTTGTTGGCGGCTACCTCAAAACGCGCTTCGGCGTTCTGGTAAACATTCATTTCTTCGGGGACTGGCGTTTGCGCCATGCAAACTTCTCCTTCGCTCAGGAGGCTCAGAAAGCGTCCTGCGGCGGTGCGTAATCGGCCTGTAATCAGAATTGCAGGCGCGAAAAAATGGCCAAGAGGAGTGAAATTCGGCGGGCTACCCACCCACCGACCCATCCGATGGCCGGGTGGTCAGTATACGAAGGGAAGTTGCTGTAGAGCAAGGCGGGCGCGGCGTGAGAGTCACCTGCGGCACACGAACTCGAAATTGTCGGAGGCTATTGTTGGGTGAGGAGGTACAGATCCGCGTGTCCGCTGGGGCGCGCATAGACCACGGAGACAAGATCTCTCGAAAAGTCGTAGGCATTCCCGCCAGCAACCAGCGAAAATGCAAACGGCAGTTTTAGCGCCACTTGTGGTTCCCCCACCACCTTTCCCGCGGCCCACTTTTGCCGGTAAAAGGTCACATCCTTTTTCCCCGGCAAGGCATACAGGAACGACTTCTCGTCCTTCTCAAAATTTAGTCCAAACGTCACCACTCCCGGCACTAGCCGGGCGCACGAGCGATCGGCTAACGAAAACGAATAAATCCCAATTCTGTTCCCGCCTGGGATCAAACTCACCAGATATTTTCCGTCCGATGGAACATCGAACACGAACCCGCACTCTTCCGTAAGCTTTTCGGGCTCCGATCCTTCCACGCTTTCCCGCCAGATGGAACCGCTCTTCGCTCCCTTCCCGAAAGCATTGATGTAAACGGATTTTTGGTCCGCGCTCCAATCCACAGCCTGCACTGCGTAATCGGCCATCCATTTCAAGGTCTGCAGCCCGCTGCCGTCCGGATGCACCAGGTAGATTTTCTGTTCCTTCCCGGGCTCGTCGGTAAAAAAAGCGAGTCGCGAATCATCCGGCGACCAATAGCCGGTCCCGAGGGAAGGCGCCTGCGCCAACCGGCTTTTGTTGTTTCCGTCAACATCGGCAACCCACAATTCGCTGCGGTCCCGCGAGGGAATCGTTATGTACATCACCCTCTTCCCGCTCCTCGACAGCACCGGTTGAGTGGCATTTTCTCCCGCGATATCCACGGACTGTTTTGTGCGCGTGTTATAGACCGTAAGGTATCCCGTCGATTTCCCGTTCACGAGATACAGACCCTTGCCCGCCGGATCTGGCATTGGCGAGCGATCTGGTCCAGGCCCAAAGGTCACCGGCGTCAACGATTTATCTGCCAGATTCATCTTCCATACATTGGTCAACCCATTTGCCGTGCGTCCAAACAAGATGCTTTTCCCCGGCTCTTGCCACGCCGTCTCCTCGGGATTCCCTTGAATCTCCTCGAGGTCTTCGACCGATTTTCTCTCCAGATCAACAACGTGTCCCTGAAAGGTGTCGCTCGTCGAAATCGTATTCGCCGTCAACACCAGCAAATGTTTGCCATCGGGAAACGGCATGATCCGGGAGATGCCCCAGGATTTGGGGTCCAGCGCAAATACCGCTTCTTCTCCCATGCCATTGCGGTTTGCCCGGTAGATAGTCTTGGTGGCCACTTTGGTGTAATAGATTGAGTTTCCGTCCGCCGATGGCGCTACTGCGAACCCTGCAACGATTCGCTTGGAGCTTCCTCCCAGCGTTGGTACTGCCCAGCTTTCATCTATGCCAAATACCCGCTGGTAGTAAATCTCGGTTCCATCCGCGGAAAAATTCGTTACAAATTTGTCGGTCTCGTCGTTCGTCAGTTGCAGCGCTTCGCCACCCGACGCCAGCATGAGGAAGATCTGCTCCACTCCTCCCACTGGAGAACTGAACGCCACCGCGTGCCCGTCCGGAGATAGTCGCGCCTGGTCCATCGGTTTGTCCCAATGGCTGATCTGCGCAATTTTTGCCGGTCCGGGTGAGCTCTTCGACCCCACTCCGAAGTGGTACGCCGCGTAACCGACTCCCACAATCACCGCAATCACGGCTGCCAGCCCCATCCAAAGTTTCTTGTTCCCTGCGGGCGCTTCCGGAGCCACGCGTGATGCGCGCGCCGAATTTTCCGCTGCGGCCACAGCTTCTTGGGCCGCCGCTTTTCCCGAACCGGAAAGTCGCCCCGAATCCGTGTCCCTCCTCAACCGCTTCAAATCCGAATGCATGTCCGCGGCGGACTGGTAACGCATATCGCGGTCCTTCTCGATGGCCTTGTTAATGATGCGTTCCAGTTCCATCGGCGATTCCGGATTCATTCGCGCCACCGGCGTTGGCGTTCCATCCAGAATCGCCTTGAAGATTACTCCTGACGTTTCGCCACGGAATGGCAGCGTTCCCGTGGCCATCTCGTAAAGCACCGCGCCGAAAGAAAATAGGTCCGTGCGCGGATCCAGTTCTTTTCCGCGCACCTGCTCCGGTGACATGTATGCCACCGTCCCCAGGGTGCTTCCCGGACTCGTCAACTGCTCCTCATCTCCCAGTGTTGCGAGGCTGTTCGCGCTCTGCGGGACGCCTTTCGGCGCTCTCACTTTCGCAAGTCCGAAATCCAAAATCTTCGCGTGGCCCTTTCCGCTTACGAAAATATTGGCGGGCTTGATATCCCGGTGCACGATGCCCTTGGAATGTGCCGCGTCCAGTCCTGCCGCGACTCCAATCGCCGCTTCGAGAAGTTCCTCCATCTCCATCGGACGGCCCGAAATCGCGTGTTTCAGGGTCTTGCCTTCCAGAAATTCCATGGCGATAAACGCTTTGCCGTTGTCTTCGCCAATGTCATAAATGGTGCAGATGTTCGGATGGTTCAGCGCGGACGCCGCTTGTGCCTCCCGCTGAAATCGCGCCAAAGCCTGCGCGTCTCCCGCCACCGTTTCCGGTAGAAACTTGAGCGCGACGAACCGGTGCAGGCGGACGTCCTCCGCTTTGTACACCACGCCCATCCCGCCTCCGCCAAGGCGTTCGAGGACGCGGTAATGTGACAGGGTTTGGCCGATCAGGGAGGCGGAGTTATCCATTGGTCTGGCTGCTCCTCTTAGGTTGAGAGCAGAAATCCGTCAACGCAGTGAAGTACGAACTCTAACTCCTGAACTATCTTGGTCGGCTGAGCACACCGGCAGTAGGCGCACTTTTCCGCGCATGATATAGAATTAAGGCCGAAGTGTGGTCTCTGCTGGAGCGGGAGAGCCGAGCGATGAACAAAGAGGAATAATCGCAGCACCAATATGACGTCCAACGAACAACCCGCGAGCAGGCCAGTGAGTCTTTCCATCCTGGTGCCGGTGTACAACGAGCAGTATCTGGTGGAAACCAGTCTGCAGAGGCTGGAAGTTTTGGCCGAATCGCCGCTGATTGAGCGCGTGCGTGTGATCGTGGTGAACGACGCCTCCACGGATCAAAGTTCGGCAGCGCTGCGACAATTTCGAGGGAGCATACCGGGGTCGAAACTGTCGGCCTTCGAATGGATTTTCCTGGACCACGAGGAGAACCGCGGAAAGGGCGCCGCCATTCGAACGGCCATCGCGCATGTGGACACCGATCTCGCGGTGATTCACGATGCCGATCTGGAATACCACCCCAGCGACCTGGAGAAAATGATTCCGCTGTTCTTGACGGAAGATGCGGACGCGGTATTTGGCTCGCGATTTCTTTCCGGCGACTTCCGCCGCGTGCTGCTGTTCCGGCACAGCCTGGGCAACAAGCTCATCACCCTGCTCACCAATCTCGTAACGGACCTGAACCTGACGGACATCGAGACCTGCTACAAAATGGTGCGTTCCGATTTGCTGAAGAGTATCCCGTGGGAAAGCGACCGTTTTGGTATCGAACCGGAAATAACTGTCAAGCTGGCCAAGCGAAACGCGCGGATTTTCGAAATCCCCATACGCTACTCCGGCCGCACTTATGCGGAAGGAAAGAAAATCACCTGGAAAGATGGGGTACGGGCCCTGGGAGCATTGATCAAGTTCGGCATCTCTGACCGCATCTATGTGGACGACGAGTATGGCGGAAGAATTCTGGCGCGGCTGAATCGCGCGCCGCGGTTTACGCGATGGATGGCGGAAACGATCAAGCCCTACGTTGGGGAGCGGGTTCTGGAGATAGGGGCGGGCACGGGGAATCTTACGGAGAACCTTGTGCCGCGCAGCTTTTACATGGCCAGCGACATAAATTCGCAATATTTGTCGCGGCTCGAGAAGTTGCGCCAGACGCGGCCGTACCTGCGGGTGCAACGAACAGATGCGGCGCAGCAGGACACCTATCCTGCGGAGCAGTTCGACACCGTGGTATGCCTGAATGTGGTCGAGCATCTGCACGATGACGTCGGAGCGCTGCGCAATATCCGCCACGCTCTGGATGAGCATGGCCGCGCGGTTATTCTGGTCCCGAATGGGCCGGCTCTTTTTGGTTCGCTGGACAAAGTTTTGGGACATTACCGGCGTTACACGCGCGAACAGCTTATCCGTGCCTGCGAAGACGCTGGATTCACCATTCAGACGCTTTTGAAATTCAATCGTATTGGCGCACCCGGCTGGTGGTGGAACGGCAAAGTGCTGAAGCGCGAAACATTTGGCTTATGGCAGATGAAATTATTGAATTGGCTGGTGCCATTCGTGCGGCCGATCGATCGCTTCCTGCCATTTCCACATCTTTCGTGGATCGCAATCCTGCAGGCAAATCCGCAAGCGGACGCGGCGGTAAGTCCCAGCGCCGCCGGCACGCAGAATGTTCTGACCCGCGAGAACGGGTAGCGCGGATGTAGATAGCCGGACGGATCCTGACGAACCACACGAACGTGGTCATTCCCGCGCATTCATTTGCCGACGGCTTTATTGCAGGCGGAATTGAACCGTGACTGTCAGGTGCATCGACGTGGGTTTGCCGTCGAGTTCCGCGGGCTGATAGCGCCATTGTTTCACGGCGGCCAACGCAGCCTGATGCAGCATCGTTGGACCCGAAACAACCGTCATGGAGCTTACGTTCCCAGATGCATCTATGAGCGCGTCAATTTTCACATTGCCCGAGATGTGCTGGGACTTGGCCATGGTCGGATAAATCGGCGGCACAGACTTGAGCAGTTGCGCCTGTTTTACGTCCCCACCGACTGGCAAAGGCGCCTCCGGGCCCTTTGCATGACCTGCTGCCAGGCTGTTGAGGCCCTCGCCGTTGGCCGGCTGATTCACATCGATCGACGGCGTGCCTTCGCCGTTTTCCCTGGCGGCAGCGCCGCCGTTCACCACAGGTTTTGCAAGCTGCACATTGCCAACCACGGCCTTCTTCGGTTCTGGAACCGCTGGCTCGGCCGAAACGGTTCGGCTTTTTTCCGCTGGTTGCTTGCTTGCTGCGGGCGTTAGCGTGTTCGTGGAAATGGGAGCGTTCGCTTCGGACAGAGTTGTCTGCTTCGCCGGTGAAAGTGATGGAGAGGACGAAGGCGCTGGATTGGACACGGCGCTAGCGGTCGCTGGCGAAGATTGTGGTTTCGCCGAGGATTCATTTGCGAACGGTGTACTGTTTGATGCCGGGGTCGATACAGGAGCCACCGTCGCGGTTCCAGTCAAGATATTTCCCGGCTGCTTGGAATACCAGAAGGCTCCGCCGGCAATCAACAAGCCGGCCGCAACGCCGATGAGCAAGCCCTTCTTTGACTTCGAGGATCCTTGGGATTTCGTGGATTCGGAGGAGTCGTCCAGCAATTGACCGCCAAACATCTCCGACTGTATGGAGTGCGAGGCACTCGCTGATGCGTGCGACGCGGATGCTTCCTCGTGATGCGTTTCAGACGCAGTCGCTTCGGTGTGCGCGGAAGTTTCTTGAGCGGCGGTCGAAGCGGATGACTTCGTCTCGCCGTTATTCGCGAGCGGCGCGAGCCATGCGGGAATTTGCACTTCTTCTGCGTCGAACGAAGTCGCCACCGGCTTCTGGGTTATGGGAGTAATTTTCGAAGCTGGAGCGGATGGCGGAGGAATCGTCGCGGGCTTCGGAGCCAGATCCGCCAATTCCAAAACTTTCTTGACGGTTTGGACGTTCGCGGGTGTCTCTTCGGCCACGGATCCTGCGGCAGGCGCAGATTTTTGCGGTTTGGAGGTTTCGGAGAACAACATGGCGCTCAATTGTTCTTGCAGTTTTGCGGCTTGCTGCTTGAGTTCCTCTGTCGATGGAGAACTCGCCTGCGCTGACGCTTCTGTTTTCGCAGGTGGGGTAGCAGAAGTAGCAGTCGATGCCAAAAACTCCGCAAGATCAGGGATCGTCGGCAACGCCGTTGAAGGTGCGGCGGCCTGAGGAGTTGGTACCTTTGCCGCGGGAGAGGCAGCCGCCGGCTTCGGCGGCGCGGCTGGAGCGATTTGCGCTTCCGGCTTTGTTGCTGGCGCTGGAGGGACGGCGATCTTTGCAGGCGCAATATTTTGCGTTGGCGGCACGACGGGCTTCACACTCGAAGGCGCCGCTGGTGCAGCGATTTTAGGAGCGGCCACAGGTGGCGCGGCTACAGGACGAGGAGCGACGGGCGCGCCAGCGCTCGGTGCCGGTGCGACCGCAATCGGAAATCTCATTCCCCAAAAGCCGGCCGCTGGTTCAGTGAATTCCAGCTCTACGTAGCCGGTCACGGTGCGATAGTTTTTGGATTTGACGACCTGGCACACAACTTCCTTTTTCGTCTTTTCATTGGTGAGGAATACCAGTTGACCCGGTGCCAAGGGCGAAGCAAGCCGAATTACGGCACCCTGCGGTAACACCAGCACCGTTTGGGTGCTTTCCGCGAACGGTTCTCGTTTGTCCGAACCTTCTATCGTGCGAGCGCCGTTGATCGTGACTGGGACTTCGAGCGCAACGGGCTGCGGGCGCGCAGCGGCGTCGGCAGGCTTGGAAGCGGTGACGTTTTGCGCCGCCGGCGTTGGCGGTAGGACGGCAGTATCAGAATCTTTGACAATGGGTGCCATTTTGATCTCGCTCGAAAAAGGTTTGGAGAGCCACGCTGCAGGCGCAGAGCGGCGCTGTCCTCTATATATTCGGCTTGCTCAGGAGGGGTACCTATAGTACTTCCGTACCTGTATAGAAACAGCTGCATGCAGTTGGGCGTTGTTGAGCTTTCCACGGCGCTGAGTCGGACCCGGGTATAGGCGATGGGACACTTTCCAACACTCTTCGCTGGGAGGGTGAGATTATCGGGCACGGACAGGAGACGCCCCGATGGCGAATGGCTTCGAAAGCGTCATTATTAAAGACCCAGAAATCCACAGCGGAGAGCCTGTGTTCCGCGGAACTCGTGTCCCCTTCCAGACGCTACTTGACTACCTGGAAGGCGGCGAAACGCTTGATGAATTCCTGAAACAATTCCCCGGAGTAAGCCGGGAGACTGCCGTTGCCGCGTTAGAAGAGGCCAAGGTACTAGTCTTAGCTCGCTTCGGAAAATGAAGATCCTCCGGACGAGTGCCTTCCAGCTCCCCTAAGACGATTTCGTAATCCCTGACTATTTCGAGGCGTTCAGTGGCGGTTTGAATCGTTCGTCGACTTCTACTTGGTATCCGGTGACCAGTTTGTTCGTAGCGTTGGCCATGCCGATCACCTGCTGGAGTTCCTTGAACATATCGGCGGTCATTCCCTTGGAAAATGCTGAGGCTGTGTGCGAGGCGATGCAGTATTGGCAATTGTTGGTGACGCTTACCGCAATGTAGAGCAACTCCTTGGTCAGCGGGTCCAGCGCGCCCGGAGCCATTACCGATTTGAGGCCTTCCCAGGTGCGCTTCAGAAGCGCGGGGTCGTGGGCGATGGCCTTCCAGAAATTGTTGATGTAATCGGTCTTGCGGGTGGCCATGATGTCGTCATACACGGCTTTCACTTCGGCACTGGCATCCTTGTATTCAAGCAATGGAAAAGTCGGCATCGGTTGGTCCCTTTGAAACTTGGCTTGGAAATTTAAGCCCGCGGAAAATGGCCGCTACTGATGGTAATGCAAGAGAATCATCGCGCCAAATATGCAGATTTTCCAAATGGCGTACCGCAGTACGATAGAATTCTTGTTCGCGACCCAGATGAGACGCAGACAATTTATCAAAGCCGGAATGGGAGCTGCCGCCGCACCGCTCGGCTGGCGCATTGCCAACGCACAACCGGGACAGGCCACCATGCGTTCGGCAGGGGCCAGCCGGAACATTCTGGTGGGCTCCGCGATTTCCAACGCGCAGCTTCACGACGAACGGACCGCGCAAATCGTCGCGCGCCAGTGCGGCATCGTCGTTCCCAAGACCGAAATGAATTGGGCGACAATTCATCCCGAGCGCACTTCGTACGATTTCGCGAAAGCCGACGAATTGGTCAATTTCGCGGCCAAAAATTCACTGAAAGTGCGCGGCCGCAGCCTGTGCTGGGATTGGGAGCCTCCGTTGTGGCTGAAGGAACAACTCAGCACCGAAAATGCCGCGGATGTTTTGCGCCAGCATATCCGCACGGTTGTCGGGCGATACGCGGGACGCATTCATTCGTGGGACGTCCTAAGTGAAGCGGTGGATCCGGCCAGCGAGCGTGTTGACGCGATGCGCGAATCCATCTGGATGCAACTTATCGGCCCGGAATACATCCGGCTGGCATTCCGGACCGTGGAGCAGACGGACAGAAGGACACAGCTGGTGTACAACGAATCTGGCTTGGAGGCCCAGGGCGCGGACGGCGATCGCAAACGCGACCTGACGATTGGTTTTCTCAGGTGGATGCGCAAGAACCGAATTCCCATCGATGCCATCGGGATGCAATCGCATTTTCGACCGTCCTATGGACCCTTTCCGGACTGGGTCGGGCTGACCGCATTCATTAAAGAAGTGCGCAAGCTGGAACTGCAGGTATTCATCACCGAATTGGATATCGATGATTCCGCTTACCCCGGAGACCGGACGAAACAAGCGAAGCAAGCCGGAGAGTTTTGCAGCGACTTCCTGAGCCACATTTTGAAATTTTCACATGTCAGTTGCGTGATGTCCTGGGGGATGATCAGCTACTCGACGGATATCAAGGATGAATTGGGCAACTCCCAGCACATGTGCCTTCCGTATGACGAGAAATTGCAGCCCACTCCGGTGTTGGATGCGTATGTGAACACGATTCAGAAGCGCTAGCCTCTGAAGCCGACGATTCCTCGATTCTGCTTTTTTCTCAATATTAAATCGTTATAATTCCTCCGCTGGAGGTTGACTATGCTTTCGGTTCACGGTGGATTTCGCACGTTCGCTCTTATTGCGTTGCTCTCCTTTGCGGTCCGGGCATCCGATGTTGCCGTAGCGCAGACGGTGCGCGTGGATGCCACTCCTTCGCATGCTCTGGCGTTCGATCCGGACAAGGCCATGGGAAGTTCCATGGATATTTTGTCCGACAAGGAATTCGACATCATTTACAGCGAGCCAATCATCAAGGAATCGCTCTCGGCGGGCTGGGGACCGATCAGTTATCGACAAAACACCGAACTAACCACCGAAGCATGGCATTGGAACCCGACTGGAACATGGAGCGATGCGGCGGCGAAGAGCGGCTATTTCACCGGCAGCGCCGAGCCATCGGAATTCCTGCGAAAGTCCTTTGGGTATTCCCTTACCCATCGCGGCAGCACACGCGGCGATGCCTCTCAAAACGATTTCTCGCGGCTCACCGACGGAAATCCCGCGACCTACTGGAAAAGCAATCCGTATCTGACCGAGAAATTCACGGGGGAATCCGATTCGCTTCACCCACAGTGGATCGTCGTGGACTTCGATGCTCCGCAAGCGATCAGCGCGATCTCGATCGCCTGGGCAAATCCCTATGCGAAGAAATACGTGGTCGAATATTGGACCGGCAGGGAAGACGCTCTTAACAAACAAGCAGGCGGCCAATGGATTCGCTTTCCAAACGGCGAATTTACCAACGCAACCGGAGATGCCGCGGTTCGTCGGCTAGCGGACAAACCGGTCCGCACCCGGTTTCTGCGCATCTGGATGGCGGAGTCCTCCAACACGTGTGACACGCACGGCAGCGCCGATCCGCGCAACTGTGTGGGCTACGCCATCTCCGAAATATCCATCGGCAATTTTAATTCGCAGGGGCAGTTTGTCGATTTGGTCCATCACACGCCCGGCCAGGCGCAAACCGCAACGCAAGCTTCGTCCACGGATCCCTGGCACACCGCGGACAATATTGTTTCTTCGCGGGTACAAACCGGATTCGATCTCTTTTTCACCAGCGGCATCACCAATCATCTTCCGGCGATGATTCCTGTCGCAGTGGTTTACGCCACTCCGGAAGATGCCGCCGCGGAACTTAGTTACATCGAAAAACGCCACTACCCGATTTCGTACGTGGAGATGGGTGAAGAGCCGGACGGTGAGTTCATGCTGCCCGAGGATTATGCGGCGTTGTATCTGCAGTGGGCCACGGCGCTGCATCGTGTCGATCCGAAATTGAAATTGGGCGGCCCGATCTTCACGGGGCTCAACGAAGACCTTCTAGCCTGGCCAGACGCGGCAGGGCGCACTTCGTGGCTCGGAAGATTTGTGGATTATCTGAAAGCGCACAATCGCATGTCGGATTTGAAGTTCGTTTCATTTGAGCATTACCCGCTGGCACCTTGCGAGATCAATTGGTCCGATCTTTACCGCGAGCCCGAACTTGTCGGACGCATTTTGAAAGCCTGGAGGGATGACGGAGTTCCCGCGGAAGTGCCCCTGATGAACACGGAGAGCAATGTGTCCTGGGCGCTCACTGACCCGATGCAGGATATTTTCGCCGGGCTATGGCTGGCGGACAGCGTTGGCACGTTCCTTACGCAAGGCGGTCCAGGCGCCGTTTACTATCATTCGCCGATTCAACCCGAGCGTCTGCGACCCGGCTGTCACGGCTGGAGCACCTACGGAAATTTTGTGGCGAACGAGAAGCTCGAAATCCGCCATCACACGGCGCAATATTTCGCCAGCCAGTTGCTCAACCTGGATTGGGTGAAGCACGGTGCGGGCGAGCATCAACTATTTTCGGCGCAAGCCGATTTGCAGGACGACGCAGGCGACACGCTCATTACCGCTTACGCCGTAAAGCGACCCGATGGCCAGTGGTCGCTTCTTTTGGTGAATAAAGATCCGAGCAACGGTCACGACGTAAAGATCGCGTTTACTGCGGAGGGAAAAGATTCCACCGCGCGGCTAGAAGGCGATTGGAAGATGGTAACGTTCGGCGCCGCCGAATATGTATGGCACCCAGCGGGCGCGGACAGCCACGCCAATCCGGCCGGCCCCGCAAAAAAGACCATAGTTTCATTCACGCCGAATCAGACAGTTCTCTTGCCGAAGGCGTCTGTCGTGGTTCTTACCGGCAAAATCGCGGGTCAACCGTGAAATTGCTTTTCTGGAAGTCGGAGTTCTCGTCCGCTTCGAGATTTAGTGATTCGCCACTGTGGTCACGAACTCTTCTCCCATCCATTCGCGAAACGCGTCCATGTTCTGCGGGCGTCCAAGGAAATTCTTCACCAGCGCGTTGGCGGACGTAGATCCACCGGGCTCCAGCACAGTGCGCCGGTAGCGCGCGGCAGGCGCCTGCGCGAATAAATCGCCGCGGTTGAACTGCGTCATGAAATCGATGGCGATGACCTTGTCCCACAGGTAGGTGTAGTAGGCGGAAGAATAGCCCGCAAGGTGACCGAACGATGCGTACTCGTGCTGTCCCGGGGTGAACTTCAGCGGCGAATACTTCTTGTGGATTTCTTCCGCGATGTGATCGAGGTTTACACCGTCAGGATTCTGGTCGTAAATCTGATAGGAGGCCGAGGTGTAGCCGAGCTGCGTCATCACCCAGGAGGCCCGCCCAAACGCCGATGCACGATTCATTTTCATGACAAGGTCCGTGGGTATCGGCTCGTTGGTTTTGTAATGCCGCGCAAACGTCGCGAGGACCTGCGGACTCCGCATCCATTCCTCGAGCATTTCGGAAGGCGCTTCGATGAAATCTCCTTCCATGGAGAGACCGCTAACGCCCGCCCACTGCTGTTTTCCCGCGAGAATCCAGTGCATCAGGTGCCCGAACTCATGCAAGAAAATCACGACATCGTTGTAGTCCATCAGGCCCGGGTCAGCGGCGGTAGGTTCCGCAAAATTGCACACCAGCACGGCTTCCGGCAGTTGCTTGTCGCGAATTCCTACTAGCACCGGGCTCATCTCCGCATGGCTGTACTTTCCCGCGCGCGGATGCATGTCCAGGTAAAAGCGTCCAATCATTTTTCCGGAATCATAGACGTCCCAGGTCTCTACGGACGGATCCCACGCCGGAACATTTGGTTCCTGCTGGAACTTCAATTGAAATAATTTCGCGGCCACATCCAGCACGCCTTGTTTCACACGCGGATATGGGAAATAGGGCCTGACTGTGGAGGAGTCGAAATCAAAATTTGACCGCCTTACCGCTTCCCGCAAAAACGCGCCTTCGTAATCCTGGACTTCTGTTGCGCCGGGATGGGTCTTCTGTTTTTCCGCAAGGATGAGCGCGAATTCGCGCGCCGCCATGGGGCGGGCGCTGGTATCCAGATCCTGAATAAACTCCCCAATTTTCACACCGGAACGGATCATGGTGTCCGCCGCGTTGTAATCCGCCCACGATGCGTAGCCGATCAGACTGGCAATTTCGGCGCGGGTTCGCACCATTTCCAGCAATACTTCCTGGTTCTTCGGATATGCGCGGTTATTGAAGGTAACCAGAACTTTCTTGCGGACTTCGTCATTCTTGGCGAAGGTCAGAACTGGAAAGACATCCGGATACGACGTGGTGATGGAAATTTTTCCATCCGCACCGGGCTTGTGGCCTGCGATGTAATCTTGCGGAACGCCATCCAATTCCGAAGCAGAATCCACCGTTATGGTGCGGACATCGTCGGAAATATTCCGGTCGAAGTTGGATTGCAGATCAATGAGCTTCTCCTGCAGTTGTTTCAGCTTCGTGCGTGTCGCTTCATCCTTGTCCACGCCCGCGAGGTGGTACTCCAACAACTGCCGCTGGACGTAGTAGCGGGTGATCTCATCCGCGTTCGATAGATCGATTCCCTTCAGCGCATCGTAAATGGCGCGATTCAAGGAGAGTCCCGTGGAAACGGAACTCACCTTCGTGGTCATGGCCGTGGCGCTGTCGCGAAATGCGGCATCGGGATGAACTTGCTGCATCAACCCGGCGAGACTTCCTGCAGCGCCGATCTGCCGCTGTGCCTCGTCGAACGGCACGAGAGTGTTCTCCACTGTGCGAGGCCCTTTGACAGAAGTGATCTGATCGACGCTCTTTTGGACTGCGGCCAGCCGTTCGTTTTCCGTTCGCTCGAACGCAGTCACATCGGGTTTGCTGCTCCAAAACGGGGTCTGTACCTGACCAGTTGGGGGCGTCTGTGCTGCTGAATCAAACGGAATTAACACTAAGAAGCTAAATAAGACCATAAAAATCAAAGCTGCCAATCGGCAACCGGACATAGTTCTTCTCCTTGAGGCACCTAGTTAGACGCATTCCAGGCAAATTCGATTGGTTCCGGTAATACTGAGCGTGCGCGATGCTTACCCGCCCTTTTTGCGAAGCAGGAACTCGTCCACCAGCAATCTGGCCAGGCGGGGCGAATGGTGACGGATTACCCCGTGCTCTTCCAGCAGATTGTCGGTAACGAGGTTGATATTCATTTTGTGGACCTTGTCGTAATCCAGCGAAACCTGGCCGGCGCCCTGCGCCCGGTAACGGCGCGCGACTTCGGGAGAAACGGTGCGCCGGTTGGCAACTACAAAGTCCACCACGCGTTTGCCAACGTGCGATTCAATGGCCGCCAGGTGCTCGCTCAAGGAGTAATTGGTGGTCTCGCCCGGTTGCGTCATCAGGTTGGCAATGTATACGCGGGGCGCCTTGGATTTTGCGATTGCCCTGGCGATCTCAGGAATCAGCAAATTGGGGATAACGCTGGTGTACAGCGAACCAGGCCCCAGCAGAATCAGGTCGGCGTTCTGAATGGCCTCCAACGCACTGGGCAGCGGCCGGACGCGGCGCGGCACCAGCTCAAGTCTTCGGATGGGGGCCCGGCTGCGCGAGATTTTCGTCTCTCCCACAACCTTTTTTCCGTTCGTGAGTGTCGCCGCCAGATGCACATTGGAAAGAGTGGAAGGAAAAATCCGTCCACGCGTGGCGAGAACTTTGCTGGATTCGCGCACGGCTTCGGCAAAGTCTCCGGTCACATGCGTTAGAGCGGTGAGGAACAGATTGCCGAAATTGTGACCGCGCAATCCGCGTCCTGACGAAAAACGAAACTGGAAGAGCCGCCCCATCAACGCTTCGTCTTTGGACAAAGCCACCATGCAGTTGCGAATATCGCCTGGCGGCAACATCCGATTTTCTCGCCGCAGTCTGCCGGAACTTCCACCGTCGTCGGTCACCGTAACAATGGCCACTAAGTCCGTTATCGGACGCTCTTCTGTCGCCTGCTGGTCGGAGCGCCGCGTGACGTGGTTCTTCAATCCCCGCAGCAACGCCGAAAGGCCCGTGCCGCCACCCAGGGCGACCACGCGCAGTCCTTGCGCGAGCTTCCGTTTTTTGTCTTTAGATTTTTTCACTTATGTCTCTGTCCGAATGCTTTGCGCGGGAAGCTTGTCGGACCGCTCAATGCCTTTTTCAAAGGCCTGGTTCCAGCGGCATGGGCCGCTGCCACGTTACCTAAGCAGGATATAACGGTAAACGACGGAGTGAAACTCGGCAGGTTGAAATCGATAAGAAGCTTGTGTTCCGAAGAGGAAGACTAACCCGAATAGCCTTCCTTCTCTGGATACAACAATTCGGTGAACCGCGGATCTTCCTGAAGAAAAGCGAAATCTTCGTCATTCCTGGCGTGGTACCGATTCGCCGGACGCAAATCGATGGCGACTTTCAAATTGGCCATGGCGGAATCCGCCTCGCCCGTAAGGCAATCGAGCGCGGCCAACGCGTAGTGGATGTGGTCCAGCTTCGGTGCCAACTTTCTGGCTTTCTCCAGGCTTTCGCGCGCTTCATCCCAGCGGCCCAAGTTCATCATCGCTACGCCCTTCTGGTAATGCTCATCGGGCGATTTGGGATTCTGATCGGCGGAAGGCTTCATTCGCTGTTCCGCGGTGCGCAGATGGGTGCGGGCGCGGTCGGCAAGTTCCTTGCTCGGGCCCTCCAGCACTTTCTCCAACTCCGCCTTGGCGCGCTGGAACTTCTGTTGATGAAAGAGGCCCATAGCCTCCTCGTACATTTTCATCTGTGCCTGAACGAGCGGGTCCACCATCTCTACTCCCCCGCGCTGTTGCGGTGGGGCTGGTAAGTTCTTTTTTTTCATTGATTTGGACTTGCTGGAAACAGAAGATCCTTTGGTGCCACGGGATGCCCGGGATGTATACTTCTGCGCTTTCGCCATGGCGCGCACTCTAGCAGAGGAAACTTCTCCCGTCAACGAGGTGCAAAACTGTAGATTCGCTGCCCTCGTGCCTTGTTGGATAGCCTTTACCGTCCGGCGGCACGCACGAAAATATCATGACATTGCGGCGCGCTTCTCCGCGACACTAGTAGGTGAATCGCAAGCAGTGTGTGCGCCGGGCTAAACTGGTTCTGGCTCGCGTGCGTGTGTTATAAGTTCAAGACTGGACTCAGGTCGACGACTCGTGCCTTTCATCAATTTTCCTGCCCGCGAAATTAACTGCAAGCTGGTGTACTACGGTCCAGGTCTGGGCGGAAAAACCGCCAACCTGCAATACATCTACGACCATACAGGCGGCAATCAGAAGGGCAAGATGGTTTCGTTGGCCACCGAGACGGACCGCACCCTGTTCTTCGATTTTCTTCCGCTGGATTTAGGGACCGTGCGCGGATTTAAGACGCGCTTTCACCTTTACACCGTGCCCGGCCAGGTTTTTTATGAAGCCAGCCGCAAACTAATTTTGAAAGGCGCGGATGGCGTGGTGTTTGTCGCGGATTCGCAAGAAGAACGGCTGGACGCAAATTTCGAAACGCTGGATAACCTTCAAGAGCACTTGAAGGAGCACAACCTGAATTTCGGCACGATTCCTTACGTGCTGCAGTTGAACAAACGCGATCTTCCCAACGCGATGCCCGTGCCGGATCTCACCAAGCAGTTACAGAAGAAGGGCGAGCCGGTCATCGAGGGTGTTGCCATCACTGGTAGCGGCGTATTTGAAACGTTGAAAGAAGTGGCCCGCCTGGTCCTCGCCGAACTCAAAAAAGGCGGCTGAGCCTTTTCTATCGAGTCGGCAGCAAGCTCTCTCACAAAACAAATATCGAGATTTACGTTTCAGGTGGAACGACCGCACTTGTTTGCGTCGCTAGAAACTGCCGCTTGCCGCGGCCTCGGTTTCGTAGGTTGGGATCGCTTCGACCAGCCGCGTTACCGTTAGCGCGTCGCGCACTCGGCCCTGCTTGCTAACCATGTGCAGCGCGCCGCCCTGCCTTGCAAGCGAAATGGAAAGCTTTACCAGCACGGAAATTCCGGAGCTGTCGATTTGTGGGATGTCGTTCAGGTCGATGATCACTTTCCGCGCGCCCTGTTGGATCAACTTCTGCACGAATTCGCTCAAGTGCTCGCTTGGCTCGCCGATGGTCAACCGGCCGTTGACGGAAACGTAGTGAATTCCACCGGATTCACGCGAAGATACTTCCAATGGTGGGTGCAGCGTCATTGAGTTTTCCTTATATCTAGAGCGGCGCTTCCAGATGCCGTCTCTAAACTGCCAATTCTAGAGGTAACTCGCTGGGTGCCCGCCGGACAGTCGTGCGTGGCGGCTTTTGCATTATACGATGTTAGGAATGAAGAACAAGCCAACACCCACCCCCGATCGCGTCCATTCCTGGGAGGTATCCATAGCACAAGCGCGAGCTATCCAGGAGGATCTTCGGCGCCACTGGGAGGGCAAGGACCGCTTCCGTAAGATCCGCACCATCGCGGGCTTGGATGCGTCCTTTATAGTCACCGGGTCTCAGGCCCTTAAGCCCGCCAATCCGCGCCTGCTTCTTCGACGCGCCAATCGCGCCATTGGCTGTGTGGTGATCTATCGTTATCCGGAGATGGAGGAAATTGGCCGGTCGGTTGCGGTGCTTCCCTTAACATTCCCATATGTACCAGGACTGTTGAGCTTTCGCGAAATTCCCGTGCTTCTGGCGGCTCTAGCCAAACTCGATACCCTGCCGGATCTGCTGTTTTGCGACGGCCAGGGCTACGCGCATCCCCGGCGCATGGGACTTGCCACCCACATGGGCATACTGCTGGGCCGTCCGACGATCGGATGCGCCAAGAGCCTGCTGATCGGCAGCCATGGACCGCTGGCTCAGGAGGCTGGGAGTTGGACCGCGTTGGCCGATGCCAAGGCCAATGACGAGCGGATTGGAGCTGCGGTACGCACCCGAAGCGGCGTTCAACCGGTCTTCGTCTCGCGAGGCCATCGCATCAGCCTGACCTCCGCCATCCAGTGGACCTTGCGGGTCGCCGATGGCTTCCGCATCCCCCGCCCTACCCGCGACGCTGACCGCCTGGCGGGCGAAACAAAGAGGAAGCTCCTTGGCACCATGCATCCGAAAATCGAATCCAGAGTAGCTAAATTTCAAGACGGTCCAGTCCCGCCGCAACCCGTATAATCCCCCATCGCACAAACTGCATCCCGGAACAGGTGAAGGAAATTCGAAGCTGTTTATTCGGCCATTTCTCCCGGAGAATTCGATGAAGCGCCTAGGCGTGCTTTGTTGCTGTTTGCTCTTTCTTTCGTTCCTGCCCGCGCCCCGCCTTCAGGCACAGCAGTCTCCCTCCGCCAGCGCCACCTCGCAGGAAGCTCCCAAGGTAATTACCGAAAGACTTAACCAGCTGGACCAGAAAGTCGCGCAGGCGCAATCTTCCGCGGACAACGCCTGGATGCTCGTCAGCGCCGCGCTGGTTTTGATGATGACCGGTCCGGGTCTGGCTCTTTTCTATGGCGGCCTGGTTCGCCACAAAAACATTCTCGCGATCATGATGCAAAGCTTCGCGCTAATGGTGCTGATTACCGTGCTTTGGGCGCTGGTCGGCTATAGCCTTGCATTCGGCGGAGATGGTCCGGTAATCGGCAATTTCGCGCACGCGTTCCTCAGAGGCGTAGGAGCGGATCCCAATCCCGATTACGCCGGCACCATTCCGCAAACTACCTTCATGGTCTACCAGTTAATGTTCGCCATCATTACGCCCGCATTAATTACCGGTGCAACCGCCGAGCGGATGAAATTTTCCGGAACAGTGTTGTTCATGACGCTTTGGTTTTTTCTGGTCTACGCGCCCATGGCGCACATGGTTTGGGGAAAAGGCGGCTTGCTGAACGCATCGCTGGGCGGGAAATTTCCAACACTGGATTTTGCCGGCGGCACCGTGGTGCACATAACCTCCGGAGTATCCGCACTCGTGTGCGCTCTCTACATGGGAAAACGCGTGGGCTACCCGAAACAGCCCATGCCTCCGCACAATTTGGTGCTGAGCTTCATCGGGGCCTGCCTGTTGTGGGTGGGATGGTTTGGATTCAACGCTGGGAGCGCACTGGCTTCCAACAGCCTCGCCAGCAGCGCTTTCGTGGCCACGCATTTCGGAGCCGCAGCGGCGGCGATAAGTTGGAGCCTCGCGGAATGGATCAAGAATGGCCGCGCCAGCGCACTCGGCGCAATCTCTGGCTCCGTGGCGGGACTTGTGGCGATTACGCCGGCAGCCGGCTTTGTGGGACCCATGCCCGCGTTGGTCATTGGTTTCGTTGCTGGGATCGTTTGCTTCCTGATGGTCACTCGCTTCAAAGCGATTTTTGGTTATGACGATTCGCTTGACGCTTTCGGTGTTCACGGCGCGGGCGGCACCATCGGCGCTCTCTTGACCGGCGTTTTCGCGCGAGCAATTTATAACCCGATTTACGGAGCTTACAACGGAGTGAACCGGCCCACCGGCGGGTTAGATGGCCACTGGATTCAAGTCGGCTATCAACTTGTCGGCGTTGCCTTCGCGTGGTTATTCGCGGTTGTTGGCACTATCGTCATTCTTAAGGTCGTTGATGTGGTAACGGGCGTGCGCGTAACGCAGGATCAGGAAGTGGAAGGGCTCGACATCACGCAACATGGCGAGGAAGCCTACAATCTGGAATCGTAAATTAGAGAAAGGCAATATTCCTTCGCCGCACGAGAGTTTGGTTTTCGGAGTTTAGATTTTTATGATGAAACTTGAAGCCATCATTCAGCCGTCCCGATTTGATTCGGTGAAAGACGCTCTCCTTGAGATCGGCATCGAGGGCATGACCATCACGGAAGTCCGTGGCCATGGCCGGCAAAAGGGCCATACCGAGGTCTATCGCGGCCGCGAATATACTGTGGACCTGCTGCCAAAAATTAAACTCGAAATTGTCCTTGCGGATGCTCTGGTGAATCGCGCCGTGGAAACCATCCTAAAGACAGCAAAGACAGGCAAAATTGGAGACGGTAAGATCTTCCTATCCCGGGTCGACGATGCGATTCGAATCCGGAATGAGGACCGCGGCGAAAACGCATTGTGAGCGCCCCAATGTCACACCCGCGTCCAGTTCTTACTCCAGGTTTTCGCCCGAACCGCAAAATGGATGAGCCTAATACACCCGTGTCTTTGCTCGGGCCGCAATGTGAAGCCCGTCGCGAACGCATCCGGAAGCTGTTTGAAAGTGGCGCCAGCGCGCATGACACGCTGCGAGAGCTTTGCGAACTGGCTGACGACACGATTCGAAAGGTATTCGCCGAGCTGCTGCGAGTTCGCGATGCCTCCTCGCAAGGTCTTTGCCTTCTTGCCCTCGGTGGCTACGGACGCGAACTGCTATTCCCGTACTCCGACCTGGATATTCTTTTCCTTTTTGGCAATGACAAGGCCGAGCAAGATTTTCGTCCGCTGATTTCCGAATTTTCCCGCACGCTGTGGGATCTAGGCTTTCGCGTAAGTTCCGCGGGCCGAACTCTCGATGAGTGCAAGGGCATCGAAGAAGAAAATACGGAATTTCATCTGGCCATGCTGGACCGCCGCTTCCTGGACGGCGATCCCGCGCTATTCGCGAGGCTCGATGCAAAGGTACTGGCTGGTGCGGAAAAACAAGCGCGGCCCTTCCTGCTTAGCGAACTTCAGCGTCTGACCCGCGAACGCCTCGGTCGTTACGGCAACACTATTTTTCATCTTGAGCCCAACGTCAAAGAGGCTCCTGGTGGCTTGCGCGATTTTCATTCCACATTGTGGATGCGCCAACTGGCCGGCGATGCGAGAGATACGCGCATCAGTCCGGTACACGAAGAAGAACTCACCCGCCGGGCAGTGGAATTTCTAAGCTCTATACGATGTTTCCTCCATTACAGCCACGGACGCAACGACAACACCCTCACCTATGAGTTGCAGGCCGCCGCCGCAGAACGTTCCCTCGGGATCGACGATAATCTGCGCCGCAATCCCGCCGAATGGATGCGCCTCTATTTTCGCCACGCGCGTACCCTGAATCGCGGGCTCATGCGCTACATGGACCAGCGCCCCGCGGTTACGCTTTCCTTCCGCCAGCGCCTGGTGAATGCCACGATCGGCTCCAAAGTGGACACCTCCAACGGCAAGCCCTTTGCCGTTCGCGATGGCCTTCTGGAATTAACGAACGAACAAGCCTTCTCCGACCGCCACGCCGTCTATGCGCTGCTGACGGAGGCTGCCCGCAGCGGAATCGCGCTGAGCCGGGAAGCAGAACGCGGCATCGCCTACATCGTCACGCACCCGGAGCTTCCGCAGCGCAATGCGCGCGTGACGTGGCCGGTGTTCCGCGAGATTGTCGGCGCCGATTATCCGAGCATGGCGCTGCGGCCCATGCATCGTATTGGTTTGCTTGTCGAAGTTCTGCCAGAATTCCGCGTTATCGATTCACTTGTAGTTCGCGATTTCTACCATCGTTACACCGTGGATGAGCACTCCCTGCGCACCATCGAGCACCTGCAGGAGCTTGGTGATTCCTCCGATGCGCGTGCGGTGCACTTTGCACCGCTCTGGAAAACTGTCGGTCGCCGCGATCTACTGATTCTTTCCTTGTTGCTGCATGACGTGGGCAAAGGCATGCCGGTGGAGAATCACGTAAGCGGGAGCCTGCAGGCGCTGGAAACTGCCGCTGATCGCTTGCGGCTTTCGCCCGAGGAAAAAGCGGAAGTAAGCTTTTTGATCGAGCACCACCTGGATATGTCCGCAACCGTGCAGCGCCGCGACATTTTCGATCCCGCCACTGTTTCCGCTTTTGCTTCCACTGTGGGCACGCACGAACGGCTGCAACGCCTTTGCCTGCTAACCTACGCGGATATTCACGCCGTCAACCCTGAAGCGCTGACGCCTTGGAAAGCGGAAATGCTGTGGCAGCTATTCGTGGCAACATCGAACTTCTTCAGCCGCAGCCTGGATCGCGACCGTCTCCATGTTGCGGAGGAAACGCAGCTACTCGAACAGGTCACTCGTCTGGCGGGCGGCACTTCGTCCAAGATGGACGTGGAGCGGTTCCTGGAGGGTTTCCCGCGGCGCTATTTGGCGGTGCATACGCCTGATGAAATTGCCGCGCACTTCAGCTTGTATCGCAGACTTGGTGCCGAGCCGGTGCAAACGGAATTGCTTTCCGAGGGACATGCGTTTCAACTCACGCTGCTCTCTGCTGACCGGCCGGCGCTGTTCGCTTCTATCGCCGGAGTGCTCGCGGCCTGGGGCATGAACATCGT
>Ga0070765_100000543_pt1 | contig 22809 bp, 17 predicted proteins | sample HubBroMetageWFT5_FD_71516 | JGI IMG/M metagenome (GOLD analysis project Ga0070765, IMG submission 71516) | Warmed and freeze-thawed soil microbial communities from the Hubbard Brook experimental Forest, New Hampshire - Hubbard Brook CCASE Soil... | ecosystem: Environmental > Terrestrial > Soil... | reverse complement strand
GACGATACCGGTCGCGCCCAACTGGCTGACCGAAGTCATCTGATTAACCCCGGCAATTCGTCCGAACTGCCGCTCCAGGGGAGTCGCCACAGCCGACGCCATGGTCTCCGGGCTCGCCCCCGGCAAACTCGCCGACACCTGGATCACCGGAAATTCGACTTGGGGTAGCGGCGCCACCGGGAGAAAACTGAACGCCAACGCTCCTGACATCAACAGCGCCAGCGTCAGCAGCGACGTTCCGATCGGCCGCTTTATAAAGGGAGCAGAAACGTTCATGCGCTAGTCTCCCGTCGCCGGTTCCTCAATCGCATTGCCAATCCCCAGCCGCTCGAACCTCCGTGCCAACCGGTCAAACCACAAATAAACCACCGGCGTGGTGTACAAGGTGAGCGCCTGGCTCACCAGCAGACCACCCACAATCGTGATGCCCAACGGATGCCGCAGTTCCGATCCTGTGCCCGTGCCTAGCGCCAGTGGCAGCCCGCCCAGCAGCGCCGCCATGGTCGTCATCATGATCGGCCGGAAACGCAGCAGACAAGCCTGGAATATGGCTTCCTCCGGCGGCTTGTGTTCCACGCGCTCCGCCTCCAGCGCAAAGTCAATCATCATGATCGCGTTCTTCTTCACGATGCCAATCAGCAGAATGATTCCAATGATCGACACCACACCCAAATCATTTCCTGTCAGCAGCAAGGCCAGAATCGCTCCCACTCCCCCCGAAGGCAAAGTAGACAGAATCGTGATGGGGTGAATGTAGCTCTCATACAAAACACCCAGCACGATGTACACCGTCACAATCGCCGCCACAATCAACCATGGTTCGGTGGATAGCGAGTTTTGAAACGCCGCTGCCGTTCCTTGGAACGCAGTGTGTACGCTCGCCGGCATTCCGATTTCCTGTTCTGCCTTATCAATCGCCTTCGTCGCGTCACCCAGCGATTTTCCCGGAGCCAGGTTGAACGACAGCGTCACCACCGGAAATTGTCCCTGATGGTTCACCGCCAACGAGGCATTTGAAGTGTTGAGTTGAGTGAATGTGGAAAGCGGTACTTGTGGCCCGGTTGCTGATTTTACATACAGATCCTTGAACGACCCGGGATTCTGCTGAAATTGCGGGGCCACCTCCAGAATCACATGGTACTGATTCAACTGCGTGAAGATGGTTGAAACCTGCCGCTGCCCAAACGCGTCGTAAAGCGTGTTGTCAATCTGCGCGGGGAGAATGCCCAACCGCGAAGCGGTATCGCGGTCGATGGTCAAATCCGCCTGTAGGCCCCCGTTTTGCTGATCGCTGGCTACGTCCTGCAATTCAGGCAGCGTGCGCAGCTTATCCACTAGCTTCGCCGATAGCGTGTTCAACTCTTTTGCGTCGGCGTCCTCAATGGTGTACTGAAATTGAGTGCGGCTTACCCGGTCTTCCACCGTCAGGTCCTGTACCGGTTGCATGAACAGCTCAATGCCCTCGACTTGGGCCAACTTGGGCTGCAGTCGCCGAATAATGTCTGTCGCCTTCGCCTTGCGGTCCTCGCGCGGCTTCAAATTAATCTGGATGCGTCCGCTGTTGGGAGTAAGATTCGTGCCATCCACACCAATGAACGACGATAGACTTTGAACGTCCGGGTCCTGCAAGATCACTCGCGCCAAAGCTTGCTGATGGTCTGCCAACGACTGGAAAGAGACACTCTGCGGCGCATCCGAAATTCCAAGAATGACGCCCGTATCTTGCACCGGAAAGAATCCTTTGGGCACGATCACATACAGGAACAATGTCAGCACCAGGGTCCCGAGCGTAACCAGCAACGTTATGGGCTGATGCCTCAAAACGACTTTCAGTGTCCGCCCGTAGAATGCGATGACATTCTCATAGAACTTCTCAGTCGATTTATAAAATCTGGTTTCCTTTGACTTGTCTTTCCGCTTGAGCAACTTGGCGCACATCATCGGCGTAAGGCTCAACGATACTGCGGCCGAAACCAGAATCGTCACCGCCAGCGTCACTGCGAATTCCCGGAACAGCCTGCCCACGATGTCTCCCATGAACAGCAGCGGAATCAAAACCGCGATTAGCGAGACCGTAAGCGAAACAATCGTGAACCCAATCTGACCCGCGCCCTTCAGCGCCGCATCCAGCGGCGAATCACCCTCCTCAAGATACCGGTCGATGTTCTCGATCATCACGATGGCATCGTCCACCACGAATCCGGTCGAAATCGTCAACGCCATGAGCGTCAGATTGTTGAGGCTGTATCCCAACAAATACATCACGCCGAATGTGCCCACGATCGAAAGTGGCACAGTGACCGCCGGAATCGAGGTCGCCCAGAGATTTCGCAGGAAGAGGAAGATGACCATCACCACCAGCGCGACGGTCAGCATCAACTCGAACTGAACATCTTTCACCGAAGCCCGGATGGTCTCCGTCCGGTCGGTGAGAATCGTTACATTCACGGCCGCAGGCAGGCCCGCCTGCAACTGCGGCAACAGCTTCTTGATGCGGTCCACCACGCTGATGATGTTCGCGCCCGGCTGGCGCTGAATATTCATAATGACCGCCGGGTCTAGATTCATCCACGCCGCCTGCATCACGTTTTCAATCCCGTCCGTGATGTTTGCGATATCCGACAAGCGCACGGGAGAGCCGTTCCGGTATGCAATTACGATCGGAGCGTACTGCTCGCCCGATAGCAATTGATCGTTCGCTCCAATGGTGAACGACTGCCGCGGCCCATTCAGCGTGCCTTTGGCCTGATCCACATTGGCTGCCGCCAGTGCCGTACGCACGTCTTCGAGGCTAAGCCCATAAGAAGCCAGAGCCGTGGGATTCGCTTGAATTCGCACCGCCGGCTTCTGCCCGCCGCTGAGCGAGACCAGTCCCACTCCGGTGACTTGCGAAATCTTCTGCGCCATCGCTGTATCTGCCAGATCCTCGACCTTCGAGAGCGGCAAGCTCTTGGCAGTGAGCGCCAGCGTCATGATCGGCGAATCCGCCGGATTCACTTTGCTATAAATCGGAGGATTGGGCAGGTCTGTCGGCAGGTAGGTCGTGGCCGCGTTGATCGCCGCCTGGACCTGTTGCTCTTCCACATCGATACTCTGATCCAGCCCAAATTGCAGTGTGATGACCGAGCTGCCAAATGAACTGGTCGAGGTCATCTGGCTCAGGCCGGGTACCTGGCCGAATTGCCGCTCCAGCGGCGCGGTCACCGATGACGCCATCACATCCGGGTTCGCCCCCGGATAAAACGTCATTACCTGAATGGTCGGATAGTCCACTTCCGGCAGGGCTGACACCGGAAGTTGCTGGTACGCCACCCATCCCACCAGCATGATGGCCACCATAAGCAACGCTGTAGCCACCGGCCGGAGAATAAAAATCCGTGACGGATTCATGACGTCGGAGTTCCTGAACCTTGCTTCCCGGAGGGCGTAGTGCTGGGAGCTGGCTGCGGAGTGCCGGACGGTTTTGTTTGCCGCACTTCAATCTTGCTGCCGGCCTGTAGCTTGTCTTGTCCGTCCGTTACCACGACTTCAGACGGCGATAGTCCGGTAGCGATGTTCGCCAGATTGTCTTGCGTGAATGCCACCGTAACCGGACGAATGTCCGCCGTGTTATCCGCCTTGGCCACGAACACGTACGTCCCCTGCGGTCCTCGCTGAATCGCCGCCGCCGGAATCACCGTGCTGTCTTTCCTGACCTCAAGCAGCAAGCGAATATTTACAAACTGATTAGGCCAAAGCGCGTTGCCCTTGTTGTCAAACACCGCCTTTAGCTTTCCGGTTCCAGTCGTCTGGTCAATCTGGTTGTCAATGGTCTCCAGCTTACCTGTGTCCAATTTCGTCTGATCGTCCCGGCTGTAGGCGTCAACCTCGAGCGCACCTTTCCCCATGTGCTGCGATACTGTCGGCAGACTGTCTTCCGGCAGAGTGAACAGCACCGCGATGGGCTGAAGCTGAGTGATCACCAACAGGGCATTGGTGTCGGTTGCGTGGACCATGTTTCCCGGATCCACCAGCCTGAGTCCAACTCGCCCGCTGATCGGCGAAGTGATGTGGCAATACACCAGATTCAGCTTGGCGTTATCAATCGCTGCCTGGTCGTTGCGGACTGTTCCTTCGAGTTGATCCACCAGAGAGTTTTGAGTATCCACTTGCTGTTGCGACATTGCGCCTGAAACCTGCAGCAGATTCTTGAAGCGATCGTAATTCAGCTTTGCGTCTCGCAACAACGCCTGGTCTCGGAACAGTGTGGCTTGCGCTTGGTCGAGAACGACCTGATAAGGCCGGGGATCAATCACCGCCAGCAAATCACCCTTATTTACGAATTGCCCTTCCTTGAAATTCACCTGCTCCAGTTGGCCATCCACCCGGCTCTTGATGTTCACCGTGTAAAACGCGGAAACCGATCCCAGTCCCGTAAGGTAGTAAGGCATGTCGCGCCGTTCCACGGTCGACACCGACACCGGTACTGCTTGCGGCGCATTCGCCCGCGCTGAAGTCGGTTTCGGGTCGCCACCACATCCCAACCACCCCAGGCAGAGTAGAAGAATCGGGGCCACGGCCAGTCGCGGAAGGATACTGCGGCTTTGAAAGGGCGCGGCTTCAGCCGCGCCGTACCTTGCTCGTGGAAGATCTAGCGCCCGCCTGAAACGCTGATCCCTCTCAGGACTCCTGCGCCCACGAAGCGCGATCTCGCGCCCGGAGCCCTGCTCAACCGCCTCTTGCCCCATGCCCGAGCCTCGTTCAAGAAGAAGATATGGTCTACTCACACTTTTCCTATGATCTGTCATCGCTATGCTTTAGACGCCAAAACATTGCCGGCGGCTACTTGATTTTACCCCGCCGCGTTTCCTCTTGCTGAACCCCGAACTCCCGCAGAATCAATATTATTCCTCCTTGGCCCTTTGCCCAAAACCTTTACAAACTTTTACCTTGCAGTGACTCTCGGGTATAGTGGCTCGCGGTTTCCTCTCATGGCGCAGCCACAATCTAACGCGGCGATTACGATTCGCGAGCTCAAAGGCGTCCACGACCTCAAACAGATCGAAGCCGTCGAGAGGGAGGTGTGGGAGCTCTCTGATCTGGACACCACTCCCCTTACCCTCGCCGTCGCTACCCAGGAGGCCGGAAACCTCTGGCTCGGCGCCTTCGAGGGCAGCACGCTGGTCGGTTTCGCTTTTGGCTTCCTCGGGATCGAAGACGGCCGCCCCAACCTTCATTCCCACATGCTCGCAGTCCGCGCCCCCTACCGCAATTCCGATCTCGGCTACAAGCTCAAACTGGCGCAGCGGGAGCGCGTTCTCGCTATGCGGTTCAATGAATCTCGTATCACCGAAATTACCTGGACCTTCGATCCCCTACAGAGCAAGAATGCGCACCTCAATTTCGCCAAGCTGGGAGTTATTTCCCAGAGTTACAAGATCGATTTCTATGGGCCGGAAACCTCCAGCACTCTGCACCGCAACAGCACCGATCGCCTGTGGGTGAAATGGCCGCTCACCAGCCGGCGCGTACGAAACCGCTTGCAGGGAAAAGATCATCGTACCGAAATGCTGGACGCTCTCCGCACCCTGCAACCGCTTATCCATTTCAACGCCCATGGCAAGCCACACCGCACCGATTTGTCTGCAGCTCTGCTTCGCCAGAGAATCGCCCTCGAGATCCCCAGCGACATCGGATCCGTCGAGCAGAAAGATCCAGCCCTGGCCCGCGAATGGCGCCTCCAAACCCGCTGGGCTTTCACCGAAGCGTTGCAATCCGGATTTTTCGTTGCCGAGTTCTGCCGCACCGTCCGCGGCCAGCAGGGCCCGGGAGTCTATCTGCTGGAGAAGGGAACTCCGGAAGAATACATTCCGGAGCTCGCCTACCGCACAAACGACTCTCGCTGATTCAAGATTGTGCAGTGCCCCTGATCTTAAGCGTTTAGGTTTTCTTTGCGATCTTTGCGAAATCCTTTGCGTCCTTTGCGGTTAGGCGCTTTGACACTCGATTCCAAGAGGTGACTGATGGCTTGCAATCCCGAAATCCTGAAGCACGTTCCCTTGTTTGCCTTGCTCGACGAAGACGAAATCGCTGTCTTGTCCGGCCAGGTGGAACTCAAGACCTTTTCCCCGCGCCAGCGTATCTATAAGATCGGCGATCCCGGCGGACGTGCCTACGTCATGGCTTCCGGCAAAGTCCGTCTGACCACCGTGGACGAAGACCAACAGGAGGTCATCGTCGATGAACCCGGTACCGGCGAATTCTTCGGCTTTGCTTCCATGCTGGACCAGTCTCTCCACCAGACCAATGCCATGGCCCTCGAAGAGACCACCTGCGTCGAGGTCGACCGCCAGGACATCGTGACTCTCTTGCAGCGTAAGCCGCATGCCGGGATGGACATGCTGGCCGTGCTGGGCCGCCAATTCCACGCCGCCCAGCGCCTGGTGCGAGTGCGCGCTGCTCGCAACCCCAACCAGGTCATTGAACAGCAAGCCACCTACGGTGAGCAGGTTGCCGATGCCGTTGCCCATTTCGGCGGCTCGTGGACTTTCATCATCGCCTTCCTCGTGGTTTTCGTGCTGTACACCGCCGTTAGCACCCTGCTGGGCCAAGCCTCCTGGGATCCTTATCCTTACATCTTGCTCAACCTGTTTCTTTCCATGCTCGCTGCCATACAGGCCCCGGTCATCATGATGAGCCAGAACCGTCAGGACACCAAAGACCGCGTGCGGAGCGAACTCGACTTCGACGTCAACCGCCGAGCCGCTTCTGACATTCAGGGACTGGCCCGCAAACTCAACGCTCTGGGCGATAAGATCGGCGACCTCGACGACCTCCTTCGCAGCAAGCCACCACAAACTCTTAACCCCTCTTCCTAACAAATATTGCTAGTCAATGGAGGTAGCTATGGCGAACGCCACACAAACCGCGGGATCCGGTCGTGCAGAGTTCAGCCTCTGGCGCGTGATCATGGCCTCATCCGTCGGCACCATGATCGAATGGTATGACTTCTACATCTTCGGCAGCCTGACGGCTGTGATGGCGCCCAAGTTTTATCCGCCGGGGAACGACACTTTTGCCTACGTTGCCTACCTGGTCACATTCGCGGTCGGCTTTCTGGTGCGGCCTTTCGGCGCATTGTTCTTCGGCCGCATCGGCGATCTTGTCGGTCGCAAATACGCCTTCCTGGTGACCCTCTCCATTATGGGCTTTTCGACCTTCACCATTGGCCTGATGCCGTCCTACGCCACTGCCGGTTGGTTCGCCCCCGTCGTTCTAGTATTAATCCGCGTTCTACAAGGCCTCGCCCTCGGTGGAGAATACGGTGGCGCTGCCGTTTATGTGGGCGAGCATGTCCCCGACCATAAACGCGGCTTCTATACCAGCTTCATCCAGATCACCGCCACCTTGGGTCTCTTCGTCTCCCTCATCGTGATTCTGGTCACGCAGAACGCGATGTCGAAGGAAGACTTCGCCGCCTATGGCTGGCGCATTCCTTTCCTGGTTTCCATCATCCTGGTGCTCATCTCGCTCTACATTCGCTTGAAGATGAAGGAGTCGCCCATCTTCGCTCAGCTCAAGAGCGCCGGCATGACTTCCACGCAACCGCTCAGAGATGCTTTCACCAAATGGACGAACCTGAAACTCGTCCTGATTTCCCTCTTTGGAGCAACCGCCGGGCAGGGCGTCATCTGGTACACCGGGCAGTTCTACGCACTGTTCTATATGCAGACCATTCTGAAAGTGAATGTCAAAACCGCCAACATCGTGGTCGCCATCGCCTTGCTGCTCGGGATGCCGTTCTTCACCGTCGTGGGGGCGCTTTCCGACCGCATTGGACGCAAGAAGCTCATGATGGCCGGCTGCCTACTGGGAGTACTGACCTATATCCCGATTTACAAAGCCATGGAACGCGCTGCCGGCAATAATGTCGTAACGGTAAAGTCCACTCGCAATAAAGTGACGGGCGCCATCGCCCTGACCGCGATGACCACAGACGCCACCGGCGCATTGGTGCCAGCCAAGGAAGCGCCGAATCCGAATCTCACCATGCTGGTCCTCCTCATTTTTGTGCAGGTGCTCTACGTGTGCCTAGTTTACGGCCCCATCGCTGCCTATCTGATTGAGGCCTTCCCGGCGAAGATTCGCTACACATCGCTTTCTCTGCCATATCACATAGGCAACGGGGTTTTCGGCGGATTGCTGCCCTTGATCGGCCTGTCCTCAGTCGCCGCCACTGGCAACATCTATGCCGGACTCTACTACCCGATGATCGTTGCCGGCATAACGTTTGTGGTGGGGAGTCTGCTGCTGCGCGAAACCCGAGGCGTCCGCATCTGGGATGAAACCGGGGGAAAGGCCGCAGCCGACTGACCAGCCGGTTTTTGCCCTCTGTCATCCGAGCGCAAACCCAACCGGCATTAGTCGTTGTCTGGCGCCTCCGGTGCCTCCGGGTAGTTCACAAAATAGTCCGCTGGCAGTGGCGCCGGGATCGTGGTGAAGGCAGTTGGCGCCTGATTGAAATTGAAAAAAGCACTGAGGTCGGTCATGGACCGTGCATCGGCAAAGTTGAGCGCACCTTCGCCTCCCGGCACCGCGAATATTCCTTCAATCGCCCGCAGGATGCTGCCAAAATCGTTGAGATTGTTATTGATATAACCAGTCTGCGGTGAGTAAGCGGAGACTACGATCAGCGGCACTCGAAAACCCGACTGATAGTCGTACTGATTCTGATACTTATTTGTGTTTTTCAATATGACCGGCGCTACGTGGTCGAACCAGCCTCCCCAATCGTCCCACGTAATGAAGACGGCAGTGTCCTGCCAATATCCGGTATTGTTGTCGCAGTTCGTGCTATTGCCGAGGGCGTTGACAATCGCCGCTATCCATGAGGGTCCTTGGCCCTGATTAATGGGATGGTCGGAATACTTGGCATCGGGGATTACCCAGCTCACATCAGCGAGTTGACAAGTTCCGATGTCCGTCAAGACGTCGGGCGGGTTTAGGTCCACATATCCATTGGCTAGTCCCTTATTCCAATACGGGCCCGTGCATTGCAGATTTCCATTATTGTCCTTGGCCGGGATGCAGATGCTGGACAGCGAATTGGGGGCTGTCCAGATCGAACCAGCCAGATTAGCGCCGCCATTCTGAGTCCCGGTGGTGATCGTGTAGTACGTCCAGGTGATATTGGGATATAAAAGGTCCGACAGAGCCTGATGCGTGAAACACGGCGATGCAACATCGTTCTTGGTTTCGGTGCCGTATGGAGGCTGCGAAGGCATGGGGACGATCGGACGGACCAACTGGACCTCAATACTGGGAAGCGCCGCGCAGCCGACATCCGGCGTCGGACCATTCTCCGAGACGAATACCCCCGCCGCATCGTCGGCCGGCGTGGGAGCCGATGTACCACCAAAAAGGAATTGATGCGCGGGATAGCTTGGCCCTTGGTTGGTTTGAAACATCCGATTTGCCCAGCCGTACCGTGTCGCCAGGGTGAGGTAGGGATCGAGCAGGCCACCCTTGCTGCCGTCGCTGTTGTTGACCGGCGAATTGTAGACATACATGAACTGGGAATTGCCGGGAACCGAGCATCCGAATCCGTTCTGTGCGCATATGGTCGGAACCGTCACACCGGGGCTGCCGGCAACCCCACGGTTGGCGTACTCAAAATTGAATCCGCTGACGGTGCCATTCAGATTCGGCCCGCCGTAACTGTGGTCCAGATCGAAGGCGGTGGCCAGCGCAACTGGCTGCAAGGGCTGGCTCCGGCCGCTTGCGTCTACGTAAGTGGATCGGATTTCATACTGGTTCGGGCCAGATCCGCAACCGGCGCCGAAGCCGCACAAGCCTTGAAAAAGATTGTCCGGCGTTCGGTTCTCCTGCACAATCACTACCACGTGCTTGATCGGGTTGTTTGGTAGGTATTGGGCATGGGCGGCCATGGTTCCCAGACAAACTAGCGGCAATAGAGCTAACGAGACGAATCGCACGATGGTCCTCCTGGGCAGACTGTAGGCGACCGGCTAAAACCCGCTTCTTCAAACGAAGTTGCGGTGGCCCTTTCCCGCCCCTACCCGAACTCCCCACTTCCCATTAGAATCTCCATGACACGCTCGCACCGGAGACCTTCATGGCCGCTGAAATCTCGAACCCCAGCACCAACATCGATTCCGTTCTGCAAGAGCAGCGCAAGTTCGAATGCCCCGAGCACTTCCGCCAGCACGCACACATCAAGTCAGCCGAAGAATACGACCGCTTCTATCGCGAGTCCGTCGACCATCCGGAAAAGTTCTGGGGACGCATCGCTGAAGAACTCCACTGGTTCAAGAAATGGGACAAAGTCCTCGAATGGGATCACCCCTGGGCCAAATGGTTCGTCGGCGGCCAACTGAATCTTTCCTACAACTGCCTCGACCGCCACGTAAAGTCACACCGCAAGAACAAAGCCGCCATCATCTGGGAAAGCGAACCCGGCGAAGTCCGCACCTTCACCTATCAGCAACTCCATCGTGAAGTTCAAAAGTTCGCCAATGTCCTGAAGTCGCTCGACATCAAGAAAGGCGACCGCATCGCCATCTACATGGGCATGACCCCGGAGCTGCCCATCGCCATGCTCGCCTGCGCCCGCATCGGTGCCACCCACACCGTCGTCTTCGGTGGATTCTCCTCCAACGCCCTGGTCGATCGCATTCACGACTCTCAAGCCGTAGCCGTCATCACTCAAGACGGCGCCTATCGCCGCGGCGCCGAAGTCAAACTTTTCCCCGCCGTTGAAGACGCCCTCAAGTCGTGTCCATCCGTGAAGAGCGTGGTCGTCTACCAGCGAACCGGATCCAAGATCCACATGCAGCCCGGCCGCGATCACTGGTGGCATGAACTCATGGCCTCCGTCTCCGGCGACTGCCCCGCCGAGCCCCTCGACTCCGAACATCCTCTCTATATTCTTTACACCTCCGGCACCACCGGCAAACCCAAAGGTCTTGTCCACACCACCGGCGGATACTCCGTCGGCACCTATGCCACATCAAAGTGGGTCTTCGACCTCAAAGAAGAAGACACCTACTGGTGTACCGCCGACATCGGCTGGGTTACCGGCCACAGCTATATCGTCTACGGCATCTTGCAGAACGGCGCTACCAGCTTGATGTACGAAGGCGCTCCTAATCATCCCGAGCCCGACCGCTTCTGGAGCATCATCGACCGCCACCAGGTCAACATCCTCTACACTGCGCCCACGGCAATCCGCACCTTCATCAAATGGGGAGAGCAGTGGCCGCGCAAGCATCGACTCGACAGCTTGCGATTACTCGGTACCGTAGGTGAGCCCATCAATCCCGAGGCTTGGATGTGGTATCGCGAAGTCATCGGCCACGAGAATTGCCCCATCGTTGATACCTGGTGGCAGACCGAAACCGGCAACATCATGATCAGCCCTGTCCCCGGCGTCGTCGCCACCAAGCCCGGCTCCGCCACCCGCCCGCTCCCCGGCGTCGTGCCCGAAGTCGTCACTATGGACGGCAAACCCGTCCCTGTCGGCTCTGGTGGCTACCTGATCCTGAAGCAGCCCTGGCCGGCGATGGCGCGTACCATCTACGGAGATCCCGACCGCTACGTGCAGCAGTACTGGTCACAGATTCCTCCTTATTACTTCACTGGGGATGGAGCCCGTAAAGACAAAGACGGTTATTTCTGGATCATGGGCCGCGTCGATGATGTCATCAACGTCTCCGGCCATCGCTTAAGCACTATGGAAGTGGAATCGGCGTTAGTAGCCCACGAAGCCGTAGCCGAAGCTGCCGTAGTCGGTCGGCCCGATGAACTGAAGGGTCAGGCGATCTCCGCGTTCGTCACTCTCCAACAAGGCCGCCAGCCGACTCCGGAGCTAAAAGAAGAATTGCGCCGCTGGGTGACCAAAGAGATCGGCGCGCTCGCCCGCCCCGACGACATCCGCTTCAGTGACATGCTACCCAAAACCCGCAGCGGAAAGATCATGCGCCGTCTATTGCGGGAACTCGCGACCAGCGGAGAAGTGAAGGGCGACACCACCACGTTAGAAGACTTCAGTGTGATCTCAAGGCTGAAAGAGCAGGACGAAGTCTAGCGTGTGGAGCCGGCGCCCTCGCCCGCGTCTTCTTGCTCATCACCGCTCGTAGGCCAGGCTGTACGGCTCCCCTCACGCCGACGCCACATACCCCCAACCCTCCCCACCAAACTTGCCCACTTCCGATTCCCGCTCGAAAGCACACAGGCTGGCCGTGCTAGCCGATATCTCCTCCCGCGCCAGCGCTTCGCCAATCAACGCCTTCGATCCGCCCTGGCTTTCTTCGAGCAGAATCCGCGCTAGAATGCGGACGTCCTGGTCCGGCGACGAAAGCGCACGCACCAACTCCAGCCCGGCGTCTTCTTTGCCGAACTGTGACCACACCATCCCGCACATCACCAGATAATCTCCGTACATGTCCGGCCTCCCACCACTCGGATTTAGTTCTCGCTATTTACTTGTACGTAATTAAGACGCGAAAGGATGGCACGCAGTTGTCAATTTCTTGTTAAATAATCAAGCAGGGACCGCCCGTTACTCTCCGGCTCCCTGCATCATAATCGGCATAGTCGGAGTCGTCGATCCAGCTTCCGGCTCAATCGTGATGGCAAACGCCTTGGCCTCGACCCCCGCTGGCAGCGGTGGATTCACAAGGGTGGCGCTGCCGTGCGCGTCCGGCTTGAAGACGCCCGCGGGAATCGGCGCCCCACTGCTCGGAATCAGCCACAGCTCATAAGCTTTCTGCTCCGGAACCGCCGGCATATTGCTGGCAATAAAGATGAGGCTGGAACGCTCACGCACATAGATCACCTTGCCTTGCGGCTGTGGCGGAGTCTTCGCCGCCACCAGGGTCACGCGCATTGCATCACCCGCAGTCAGCGTCGACACGATTTCATGTGCCCGCCGCAGTTCCACCCGCCGTACGGCCGCGTCCGATTGCATCCCTGCAATCTGCTCCCGCAACTCGGAATTCTGTCTTCCCAGCAGCAAAACCATCAACGCCAGCGCGGCCGCCACCAACGACGGCGCCAGCATCCACCATGATCGTCTTGGAGAAGATCGTGGGAAAGAAGATCGCTTTGCCGCCACTGCACCCCGAGGCTCGCGCGCCACCGCCGCCATCAACCGTTCCCGCGACCGCCTCGGTGGCTTCGGCCCTGCCGTCGAAAGTGATAGCAACGCCATATCCCCACGCAGAGATTCCAACTCTAGACGGCATGCAGCACAGTCCTGCAAATGCGTTTCCAGCGCCTGCCGATCGTCGCCTTCGAGCGTTCCCATCGCCAGCAAGGGCAGCTCGTCTGCGAACTGTTCGTGCATACTCATGTCTGAAACGCCTTACGGAGAGTCAGCAAGCCAGTCCGGATTCGCGTCTTCACCGTTCCCAACGGCTCACCCGTCTTGGCCGAGATCTCGGAATGTGAAAGTCCTTCAAAGTACGCCATCTCCAACGCGCTTCTTTGCGCCGCCGGCATCCCGCCCAACACTGTTCGCACCTTGGTCATGGCCATCGCCCGGTCTGCTTCCCCGGCCATGTCCGGTTCAACCGACAAAAACACATCTTCCACATCGCTCTCCGGACGCCGCTTGCGCAAGCCGTCAATCGACCGGTTCCGCGCAATCACCGCCAGCCATGGCGCCAGATTACCCCGGCTCGAATCGAACAAATCCGGATTCCGCCATAGCTGCAAGAACACCTCCTGGAGCACATCCTCGGCCGCGCCCGCATCCCCCAAAACCCGCAGCGAGACCGAGTATACGACCCCGGAATATCGGTCGTAGAGCTCCGCCATAGCGGCCTCGTTGCCGGAGCGTATCGCCGACACCAGTGCCGCGTCGCTCAATCCTGCTCTAGGTTCGGCAGGGGACAAGCTGCTCATCTCCTTCTGAAGTACGGATGCTAAGCCTTGCTGGATTGCGGCCTATTGTACCGTGGAAAGCCCCACGAACCACCTAGGCCCAGACGCCCTCGCCTGCCCTGCGCGAAGTCGAAGGGTCTGGCAGTGGAGCGAAGCTCAACAGGATTCTCTCTGGAGATGTACAACGTCGACGGCTGGATTGACCCACAGCGCCCATTCCTCACGCGCTCTTTGCGCGAGCAGCGGATATTTCAACTCAAGCTCGCGTCGACTCCGCCGCGACCTTCTCCTGACACTTGTGCGCATTGAACTGCTCTTGGATAGCAGACTGCGCGTTCCCCCGGTTGGGGTCGCCGAAGAACTGGGTATTGCACTGCTCACAGATTCCAATCACAGGGACGTTCCTGACCCGCTTCACGATCCGAAGATTGCGCTTAGGCATGAAACAAGTCTCCCACAGGCGTCCAAACTTATCCAGCCCGCCGAAGGTCAGACAGGATCTACCTTTGTGAACCTTCGTGCCCTTTGTGGTTCGTGATTTCTCTTAGCTACGGCCCCGTCTTCGCCGCCGCTTCCCGCTCTTCCGGCGTCATCTGCTGCCACAACACTTCCAGGTCGCGCTGAATCCGCACATTCCGAGGCTCCTGCCGCGACGCCTTGGCAAACCAGCGATACGCCACCGGCACGTCGCGCGTCACACAATGCCCGGTGGCATACATCGTACCCAGCACACTTTGTGCCTTGACGCTCGATTGCGCCGCTGCCGCCAGCAAGCTCTTGCCCGCGCGCCCACAATCCGCATGGACTCCGTGCCCATAAAGATAGTCCTCGCCCTGCGCCTCGAGAGCTTCGGCCGACTCATTCTTCGCCGGCACCTTGTACTCCATCTTCGTAGCCGCAGGTTTCAGTGCAGGCTTCTTCGTGACTGGGACGTGTTCCTCCTGTGGTTCCGGCTCCCGCTTAGTGGCATCAGTCACCGGCGGACTCGGTTGCGTGGCTGTTTGATCCGAAGGCGCGCTCGTCGTTGGCGCTTGTGCGGCACTGTCGTTGGCCGGCGCTTGCTGCGCCGCTTGCGGATCGGAAGTAGAAGCCGTACCAGGAGACGGTGATCCAGACATCGTCGTCACCGGGGCAGCCGTGCCTGTATCCGTGGCTTGCGTTGCCACAGGATTCTTCGCGGTCCTGGAAATCCAACCGCGCATCTCTCCCCGCCAGTGCCATCCCGAGCCGGCGACCGCTGCAACCAGTACCAAGGCTGCGACCCAACGTCGCAAGTGCGCGCTTCCAGGTTCGTCTTCCAGAAGATAGTCGAGTCGCTCTGGCTCTGCGGAATCTTTCTCAGCCAGACCCAGCAGAGAGGGCCGGCTGAACGCTTGCGCTTCCGCACGCTCCCGGTCCACACGCCGCCGCGAGGGAAGCTTGGCCCCACACATTCCGCAGAAACTGTGTTGTGGAAGGTTTTCGTAGTTGCAATCTGCACAGCGCACGGACATGGAATCCCCCTACGATTATCGTTATCGACGACAGACGATTCCTGTCCAGGGGGTCGGCGCGACACCACTCCGGAAGTTCTTCACCCATGCTACAGTATTCGCGTTATGAACAGAATTACTTTTGGTGTTCCGTGCGGGATCGCATTCGGTCTGTTGGACGCCGCCCTGATGCTGCCCATCAAATAACCCAGGGTTTCCTCACGCTTTCAGTATCCCCGACTCGCACCAGGATGGTCACGAAGGGTTGCGGCGGGCCGATTGTCACCCAGCAAGAGCAGTTTCTCAGTCGATCCTCCAAAGAACCCGAAGTTCTTGGATTCCTTGCTCGTAGCCCCGCCTTAATAAATCCTGAGAAATTCTCGTGGTTTTCTAAAGACCCTTTCCTTTGCATCACGCGGACGGGAGTGATGGCACCGCGACTCGAAACGTTCGCGAGTGGCGGAAAGCACCAAGGTGCGCGCATCAAATCTGTGGTCGTAAGCCAAAAGCGAGCTACCCCCGACGGGGATTAGGGGGCAGCTCAGCCACAGATCAGTGGATCAGAATTGGACTCCGCCCACCTCGTCCTGGGAAACGTTGGTTCGCATGTCCATCCAAGCCGCGAACATCGTTCGCCCGTTGAACACATGGCACCGATAGTCTCCCATGAAGCCACCGCCAAAGCCATCATTCAGCGGATTGGACATGGTGGTTGAAAGTGCGCCGCTCTTGAAAGTCGCGCCTCCGTTGGTGGAAACGGCAGCAAAGGGCTGGTATTCAAGGTTAGAAGGATCATTACGACGATCGAGCCAGGTCACGCCGATGGCGCCATTCTTTGCCACATTAATCCATTGAAAGAATTCGTCACCTTTGTTCGAGCTGCTGACTCTTATCGGCGTTCCAAAAGTATTACCGCCGTCCTTCGAAGCCGCCACAAATACTTGCATCTGCGAACCGCTCCAGTTGTAGAACGAGACGTAAACTTTGGCGGTGGAACCGCTGCCAAACACTGCATTAGTGGCAATGTTACTGACCCGTTCGGAGGTGTTTGGCAGAGAGCCATAGAATCCGCAACCGCAGGAATCGGGAACCAGGGTTGGGGTAGCAACAGTGACGGGAGTGCTCCAGGTGTTGCCGCCGTCGGTGGATTTGGAGAGCAGCATCTCGGCCACGGTTCCACCGCAATCGCCTGCTGGGCCATCGGCTGCACAGCGCTGCCAACTGACATAGACCGTCCCATCGGCGCCCACGGCCAGGTCACTGAATTGATCCACGCTTGTGGGATAGATCTGTTTAGTATCCACTACTTTCGTCGTCCAGGTTTTGCCCCCATCGTTCGAGTGGGAAACCGAGATCTCACTGTCGCTCGAACCGTCGAACTGCGTGATCGAGACATACAGGGAATTGACGAAAGGACTGTTCGAGTTCGTATCTATCTCCAGCCATGGTTTATCAGCTAGAGAGCCGAGCAGCGGAGCGCTTACGACGACCGGCGTTCCCCATGTTTGGCCATTATTGGTGGAAGACGAGAGAACCACGCTGGAGTTTTGGATGCCACCGGCATAGGCAACATTCTTGAGATCGTATCCGACGATCGGATCCCCATCACCACCGCTCCCGGGGGAACAGGTGCGCGTCCAGGTAGAACCACCGTCCGCGCTGGAATAAAAGCCCTGGATGTTCGAGCAGTTGTAATCGTTGCCTCCAGTGAGCAGTTGTTTAGGGTTCTTCAGATTTGTAGCAATAGGATCTTCGTTTACCGGCTGTCCGCCCCCGGATGCCTGCACGTTGGGTAGCGCACAAGGAGTGGGACTACAGGTCAGAACCTCGCGGCTGGGAAGGAGACGGTTTGTTTGCACCGGATGCAACAATCCAGCCCGGTACGCGCGGGCCGCCAGCACACCGCCCGAGATGGGACTTTTCGGCAGCGTCTGCGCATTTAACAAAACCAATACCGGAAGTAGTAACACGAGAGAGACAACGCTCGCTAGCATGCGAAAGTGTTTCAAGGATTCCTCCAGAGTTTTGCAATCTGACGTCCGCTCACATTAATGACACCCGGCAAACTTGAACGATGCGATTCGAGTACTCCAGTTCGTCTGTTGTCCGGTTTTGTAGTATTGGTTGGTATACCAAAAGGTGCAATCGTCGCTGGGATCGACTGAAATGCTGTCGTAGTCTCCCCACATCGTATCTGTCGTTGCATTACGCCCGTTCAAGATGATGCGCTCGCCTTCCATAGTTCCCAAGGGATCAGTCGGAACCCGGCCGGTATATCCAATAGAGGGATACATGGTGCGGCCGGAAATTCCATAGCCCAACGCGATATCGCCTGCCCGATCCATCGCCGCGCTGCCCATCCAACGGAAGTTTACGTCTGGCGCGTAAGTTCCCTGCTGGAATACCGCGAAGTTCCCGTCTTCAGCAGCGCGCAACTCATACCAGCGCACGCCCACCGTTCCCGTCCTTGAGGTCGTTCCGACATCCACCGAGTGCGTTACTACAATAGCCTCGTGGTCTGAGAAGTTGCGGTACGCCGCTCGGTACATCAGCCGATCACTTAGCGTCTCGAGCGTGACCTGGTTTCCCTTTTGTGGGACGCAGGCCCGATAGTAACCGCTTCCCGGACAGGCGGGCTCATAAGCCGCAACCGCGATTTCTGCCGGTCCGCTGAAACTCGAGTTTTTCGGATTCTTAAAATCCGCGTGGAACTTGAAAAGTTGAATCACATTGGGCGCGGAATTGATTCCTCCCAAAAAATAATCAGGAGCGCCCGCTGGTGGCAGCGTGCGTCCGTCAAGATCGGCTGGTAGCAAAGTGTGCAGACTCTGCACGGTAAAGCAAACGGCTGATGCCTTGTCACCCTGCAGCATTGCCGCGCGGTCAAGCGCACACGAGATCGCCGATGCATTGAATAAGCCGTTCATCCCCAGATAGTACGCATCCGGCCAAACTCCCAGTTTTTGATAATCGATAGCATCAAACTTCATTGCATATCGGTTGTACGCGCCCGTAGCATCGGATGACTGCGAGACCGCAACACAGATGTACCCAAACGCTTCGCCTGAAGGCAAACGCTGCGCTTGGCCGACGATCACCCAGCGGTCCGCGATCTTGTCGTACTGCGCGACCGGATCGGCAATCAGGGTCTTCTCGCACTCTCCGCCAAATTTCTGCCAGATCGCGTTGATGCCAACCGGGCCCATCAGGAGTTTGCCGGTCTTGTCAAACACCGCGAGCGACGAATTGACCATCTGCACGTATTGCGTCTTGCCTGCCGCACCCGTCGGGTCGGGCGCCGCACTGCTGTCGTGAAAGCCGTAATCTCCTTCACCAATGCCAGCAATATTGACCCCGGCCACTGTCGCAACCGTACCCATAACCGATCTTTGCACGACCGGGTCCGGGAAATTGCTAGCGGGCGCAGGTCTGCGAGCTTCCTCGCCAGGAGCCTCTTCGGATCGCGGGAAATTGGCTGCGTGAGGCCCGCCGCGCATCATCTCGCTCAATCGAGCCGAACTGTCGTGATGGTCCTCCAAAACGAGGACAGGTCCCCTGGCAACGTTCTCAGCGGCTGCGGGCATTACAGCCACAAATGAAAGCAAAATGGAGCAGACCAACGGCACAAGTTGCGTTCGGGGCTGTGACATTTGAAGACCCTCCCTAAAGAGTGCTGCTGAACCGGCAGCAGCATGCTATCAGAGAAATGCGGGATCGACTATTGTAAATAGTTGATGCAGTCAGCGACGCGTGCCTGGGAAGCCATGCAGCGGTAGAGCTGCAAATATCCGGGTACGTGCTCGAAAAGGCAAGTCGGGAGCGGCTTTGGCATTCCGGTTCGCTCACGACTGCCGCTTGACACCAGTTCAGCCACGGAACATGATCTCGCAGTACCCAGCATTTCCGCAGCGTACTCCCCTTGCGGTTCCCAGCTAGGCGGCGCTTCGCGCCACCCCAGGCGCGAATGTGATCCCAAATTATTGACCGCAGTCCACAATTTGAGTTGGCCGGTGGCCCAGGTGCCCGATTTTCCGATTGGTGGCTGGGCGATGCCGGTCGTGCGGAAAAAACTAGGTAACATATCTTGTCCTCCAAAGAAAAAAGCCACGACTCGCGTCGTGGCTCTAATCCGTGTTGTTCAGGGAAAGGCTACGCGAAAATCCGTGGCCAGCCCTTAGTGTCTACCGCCACCGCCGCCATGGCCTCCGTGGCCACCGCCGCGACCGCCTCGTCCGCCACCGCCGCCAGGCCGCCGCCGTCCACCGCCGCCGGGGCGGCCACCGCGGCCGCGATCTGGACCTCGATCTCCTCGGTCAGTGGGAGGACGATCCGATGGACCTCGGTCTCCCACCCCCACTGAAGCATCGCGATTGAAGTTAGGTTCATCATCCGGGAAGTCGCCGCCGCCCTCGATAGTTAAAGCCGGCGCACGTACTTCACCATGGCTTTCGGCGACTGCTTCCGCTGCGCCCTCGCCTCCGCCGTCACCGCCACCTTCAACTCCGCCTTCAACTCCGCCCATCTTCGCGCGTTGCTCTTTGAGAATGGCCTTGCGCGACAAGCGAATGCGATTGCCCTCGACCGCCAGCACCTTCACCAGCACCTGATCGCCTTCCTTCAGCTCATCGCGAACATCCTTAATGCGATGCTCGGCAACTTCGCTGATGTGTAGCAATCCGTCGGTTCCGGGAATGATTTCGACGAATGCTCCGAAATCCGCCAGCCGCGTGACCTTGCCCAGATAAGTCTTGCCGATCTCAGCCGACGCCGTTAGATCGCGAATGATCTGCAACGCTTTGTTCGCCGACGCTTCGTCGTTCGAGGCAACATTCACCTTGCCCGAATCTTCCACGTCGATCTTCACCCCGGTCTGCTCGATGATCGAACGGATCATCTTGCCACCGGGCCCGATCACGTCGCGAATCTTGTCGACCGGAATCTGCAGGGTGTAAATCCGTGGTGCATAAGCCGAAACTTTCTCCCGCGGCCCGTGGATCGCCTCTGTCATCTTATCGAGAATGTACAAACGCCCGCGTTGCGCCTGCGACAGCGCCTCGCGCATGATCTGCGCCGTAATCCCGCCCACCTTGATGTCCATCTGCAAAGCGGTGATGCCATCTTTCGTTCCGGCAACTTTGAAATCCATATCGCCATAGTGATCTTCCGCGCCAGCGATATCGGTAAGAATGGCGTAGTCGTCGCCTTCTTTCACTAGCCCCATCGCCACGCCAGCCACCGGAGCCTTAAGCGGAACGCCAGCGTCCATCAAAGACAAAGAAGCCCCGCAAACCGATGCCATCGAAGAAGACCCATTCGACTCCAAAATGTCGGAAACCACCCGCATGGTGTAAGGCCAACTCTCTTCGCTCGGAAGCACGAACGACATGGAGCGCTCTGCGAGCGCTCCATGTCCAATCTCCCTCCGCCCCGCCCCCCGCAAAAACGAAACCTCCCCAACCGAGAACGGCGGAAAATTATAGTGCAGGAGGAAGCGTTTTTTGGCTTCGCCTTCGAAGGTTTCGAGGCGTTGTTTGTCGTCGCTGGTGCCTAGAGTTGTGGTGACTAGGGCTTGGGTTTCGCCGCGGGTGAAGATGGCAGAGCCGTGGGTTCGGGGTAGGACGCCTACTTCGATTGAGATTTCGCGGATTTGGTCGAAGGCTCTCCCGTCGGGGCGGCGCTTTTGGTTGATTACTGCTTCGCGGAAGATGCGCTCGCGCAGGGTTTCGAAATATTGTTTAAATTTCGCTTGGGCTTCCTCGTCGTCTTCGGGGATGGCTTTTTGCAGTTCTTTCTTTAGTTCACGGACCAGGTTGTAGCTTTCGGCTTTCGGGTGCTTCTGCGTATCGAGTCTATCGGTTAGGTCGGCGCCTACTTTTTTCTTCAGGGCGTCGAAGTACTTTTGATCGAATTCTGGGGGAGTTACGGCTCTCTTCTCTTTACCGGCCTTTTTCTTCAGGTCGTTAATTGCCGCGCAGATCTTCTTGATTTCGGTGTGGCCGAATTCGATGGCGTCTACTACTGTTTCTTCTTTTACTTCTTTGGCGCCGGATTCGATCATCACGATGCCTTCGGCCGTGCCTACTACCATGATGTTCAGCAGGCTTTCGCGCATTTCGTTGTAGGTCGGGTTGATGACGAATGCTCCATTCACCAGGCCTACGCGCACCGCGCCGATGGGGCCGTTGAACGGAATGTCGGAAATGGTCAGCGCTGCCGATGCGCCGTTGATGCCGGCTACGTCGGGGTCGTTTTCGTTGTCGGCGGAGAGGACGAATGCAATTACCTGAGTTTCGCAGCGGAAGCCATCGGGGAATAGTGGGCGAATCGGGCGATCAATCTGGCGACTGGTTAGAATTTCGCGCTCGCTGGGCCGGCCTTCACGTTTGATGAAGCCGCCGGGGAAGCGTCCGCCGGCGTAGGTGTACTCGCGGTAGTCGACGGTGAGCGGGAAAAAGTCGATGCCTTCACGCGGGTCGGGGTTGGCGGTGGCGGTGGCGAGGACAACGGTGTCGCCGATCCGTACGACTACCGATCCGTGGGCTTGTTTGGCCCATTTTCCTGTTTCAAATGAAAGTTGTTTACCACCGGAGAGGTCAACAGCGACATCTTGTTTCATGAGTAATTCCTTCTGGGCAGGAGGGCGACGCGGCCCTTGGCTCTTAGCTATTGGCTTTTGGCTAAGGCTAAGAGCCGGGAGTACGCACGCTGATAGAACTGATGCCAGTAACGACGGGAGGCCGCGCGGACCATTCCGCACAGCGTTTCATTGGAAACCCAATGCCCGAGACCTGTACCGTCGACGATCACAACAAAATGACGGCAGAGCGATTCCTATAGCCTGATCCCTTGGTTTCGCACGTTCGACGAAAGCATGGGGAAACCGGTTCCGCCAGTAACTACTTGCGGAGACCGAGTTTCTGAACGACATCTTTATAACGGCCGGAATTGTAGGTCTTCAGATAGTCGAGCAGGCGACGCCGCTTGCTGACCAGCATGAGAAGACCGCGGCGCGAACCGTGGTCCTTCTGGTGCGCTTTGAAGTGTTCCGTCAATTGACCGATGCGCTCGCTTATCAAAGCGATTTGAACTTCGGGACTGCCGGTATCGGTGGCCGTCCTGCCGTACTGGTCAATGAGGGATTTCTTTTGCTCTCTGGCTAGCACTACCCTGGTGCACTCCTGTCTGTTTTTATTCGATTGTTTGTAACGTGGTAAATGTTAACAGGTTGGGAGGGAGGGTGTAAAGGCGGGCTGGGAGGACATGGGCGCCTCCGTCCATAGTTTCTCGGAATCGACTGGCTGCGTCCTGAGCAGATTCTGGGGCAAGGAATCCAGCGCCTCATGGCGTCACCAGGCCTTCATTCTGAAGAGGCGGCCTTGCTCGGTTTCGTCATGGAGTGTCAGCACGATCTCGTCCGGCGTAAACACCGGCCCTTTGTCGGTGCGGGGAGGCA
>Ga0070765_100000542_pt1 | contig 22817 bp, 16 predicted proteins | sample HubBroMetageWFT5_FD_71516 | JGI IMG/M metagenome (GOLD analysis project Ga0070765, IMG submission 71516) | Warmed and freeze-thawed soil microbial communities from the Hubbard Brook experimental Forest, New Hampshire - Hubbard Brook CCASE Soil... | ecosystem: Environmental > Terrestrial > Soil... | reverse complement strand
CCCGAAGAATCCGAGGCTGCACCAGATGGTGACGAGCCGTCCGATGCAGAACCGCCCGATTCTCACGGCCAGTCTGGCGAGTCAGGCGAATCCGGGGCCTAAGAGTTCTTCCCTTTCTTGTGACCAACCCGAAAAAATCAATGAATTCGAAGCCCTCGCTGATTGTTTTCGACGTGGACGGGGTGCTGGTGGACACGATCGGATCATTCCAGCGCACCACGCTCGAGACAGTTCAATTTTTTACCGGCAAGCGGGTGACGCCGCGCGAATTGCATCGCTGGAAAAACCAGCCGGGATACAACGACGATTGGAAGCTTTCGACAGCGTGGGTGCAATCGCTCGGGAAAAATTACTCCTATGACGAAGTGAAGCGGAAGTATGTGGAGTTGTACTGGGGAAACAACAGCGATGGAAACGTCAGGCGGGAGAAATGGCTGCTCCCGCTGGCAAACCTGCGGCGGCTCGCGAAGGTTGCCGAGCTGGCAATTTTCACCGGGCGCGTCCGCCAGGAACTGAATTACACGCTGGATCGCTCGAAAGTCCGCGAACTATTCAGCCACATTGTGACTGCGGAAGACGTAGCGCAAGGAAAACCGCATCCGGAGGGGCTGCTCAGAATACTGAATGGGCGCGATCCGTCAACCGCCGTGTACGTGGGCGACAATGTCGACGACGCGCTGGCAGCCAAAGCTGTTCCCGTGCCGTTTGTGGGAATTCTACCCAGGAAGGGCGAGGAACGGCGGCAACGGGGAGCAACACTGCGGAAGCTGGGTGCGCGAAGGATATTGGGCGACGTCACGGAATTGGAAGGCTGGCTGGAAAAAACCTCGTAATCCCTCAAAATAGTCCCAGAACCTTCGGTCTGGGCTTTCCGTAGGACCAATAGGTAGTACTAGACACGACACTGGTACCATTGCCGAATTTCCCTCCAACCCTCATATTTTCATAAGGCCAGGGACGAACCAAGACCTTATGGCAACGAATCCAAACACGCGGACCGCGGCCGCTCGCGCTTTTGTGCGCAGCCTGAATATTCTGCTGAAATTTGCCCGAATGTATGACTTCGGGCACCCGCGAACCGCGAAACAATACGAAACGGCGTGGTCGGAGCTCCGCACGGCGCTTGGCTCGGACAATGACGCTGGTGTGCTCTTAGCGGTGTCTGGCGATCAGTTGCTGCTGGACGGCTCACCGCTCGATTCTGCCGCATCGGAAAAAAGCTTTGCGCGGATGCTTTCTTCGTCAGGAATCGCGAGCATTCACTTTTCCCCCAAAGTCACGCAGGCGAGCCTGGCAAGGTTCGTTCGCGGGTTCCCCACAAACAGCGGCTCGAAACCAGTGCAGTTGGCCGAACAGCTGAAAGCGGCGCTGCAGGGTGATCCACACATTCATGTGAATGAAGTCTGCTTCGTGCCAGCGGATTCAGCGGTGGCCAGGACGACAATGGCCGCTCAACTTGCCGCGCGAACACTGGGAATGAATTCCGAGCAGACGGACCAACTTCTAAACGATCCTGAAAAGCTTCTGCAACTCATCGTCGCAGCCGAAGGCACGAAGGGCGGAGGCGGAGGTCCCGGCGGCGGTGGACCTGGCGGAGGTGGAAATGGTCCGGGAGGCGGTGGCTACGGACCTGGTCCGGGCGGTCCCGGCGGTTACGGGTCGGGAGGCGGAGCCGCAAACGAATCCGGAGCGGGCGGAAACGGCGGCGGACATTACACAGGCAACATTTCCACGGTTGGAACGGGAGGGGCGACAACAGAAGTTGCGCCAGGCTCCGGTGGAAACGGGACGGCGATTTCAGGGAGTGCGACTCCGGGGCAAGGTTCAGGCGGCTCGGGAAGTGGCGCGCCTGCCGGATCAGCCGGCACGTGGAACATTGTCGGCGGGGAAGGCGGGAGCGGCGCGGGCGGAACTCCGCTCGATCCAAACGCCGGTGGATTCTGGTTCAACAAAGGTGACGCGCCATCGACTCCGGGAGGAAGCGCGACGGGAACCCCAGCTTCAACGGAACAAGGAGTCGGCTTGAGTTCCTCTGTTGCAGGAGTGGGAGTGAATCCGGGAGGGTCGTCAGGCGGCAATGGTGTTGGAGGCCCCGCAGCAAACGGACCAGGAGCGGGCAGAGGGTCCGCAACAGGATCAGGATCTAGCTCTCCAAGTTGGAATGCACCGGCGTTAGATTCCGGAGCAGGTGGTGGAGCAGGCGGCGCAGGTCGCTGGGCGAATGCGACTACAGGAATTCGCGGCAGCCGCTCGGCGCGCGGCGGCGCCGGCGCAATGGCGGTGGAAACCGGCCTGATGACGCTGCACGAAGACGAGTTGCAGGGAATTCTTCAGATGCTCGCGCAGATTGCGCGGACCAACGAAGGCACGAAAGACAAATTGGATCTGGGATCCTTTCAATCGCGGCTTTCCACACTGCCGCGGCGCGCGCGCTTTACTGTCAGCCAGGCGCTCTCGGCTCTGGCGGCGCAAGCGCCCACGGAATCCTCAGACAAGCCGACGCTGCTGAAGCTTGCGGAGCACATCGCCGTCCGCTTCGCGTTGGAAAGCTACGAACGCGGCGACATACAGGTGAACGCGGTAAGCCAGATGCTGGACGAGATGAGTACGGAGCTCGAAGGGCTGCGGAAAATTCTGGGCATCTACGAAGAAAAAATGGCGCGCGCGGGCGTGCATGTGAAATCACACATGGACATGCTGGCGCAGGAGTTCTGGGAAAAAGTTCCGGTGGAAAAGAAGAAAGCCGTCCTGGAGTCCGCCGACGCATGGTGCATTCCACCGGCGAAGGCGAAGGACTACATCGAGTCGTTGTTTGAGAAGGGCGAGAAGGAAGAAGCGGAAAAGCTTCTGCGCAATTACGCGAACGGCATCACGAACAAAGCGACGGAACCTCGGCGGCAGACGGCCATGGGCCTTGCGGAGCTCGCGCCCCTCTATGCTAAGGCTGACGACAAGATGTTCATAGACACGATTCGCCAGGTGGGCGTGCAATTGGCGGAAGAGACCGATTCGGAATTGCAGAGCCTTGTGGGTGCGGCGTTCGTCCGATTGTCGCAGGAAGCGGCGAAGAAGCGGTCTTTCCCAGCGATCCAGCGGACCGTGGAAATGGTGGATTACGTCGAGGCCGAAAGGCCGGGCGTGGGAAAAAATCTACGGCCGAGAATTGGGGTTGAAAACCGGCTGCCGGAATTTATCGAAGAGGCGCTGAAGGCGGGGGAGGTTCCCAGCGGGCTGACGGATTTGTTGCGGCGGATGCCGGAGCCTTCGGCACTGCATATCGCGCTGCGGTTTGGCCGGGCGGGATTCCGCGAAGACTGCGATTTGCTCGTTGGGATGATGCAATCGCTCGGGCCGGAAGCGCTCGATCATCTGCGCGTGCAACTTCGCGAAGGCGGCACATCCGAAGCGATCGACACCATCGGCATCCTCGCGCGACTGGACATTGATACTCTTGAGCGCGCATTGCCGGAGAGGATGAAGGAATGGAAGCGGACGGCGCACGACCGCGTGGTACGGCAAATCGCCGCGAGCGGCGCGGACGATCGCGGACGTTTGCTTCTTGGGCTTTTTGACAGTTTGGATGCGCTGATTCAGCCGCTGGCCGTGGACGAAATCGGAATGAGCGGCGAACAATCCGCCGACCGGCGCCTGCTGCGTATCGCGGAAGGGGATTTGCCCAGAGGCGGTACGGAGTATCTGCGGCTAAAGGCTATCGAGGCGCTTGGACGTCTGCGCACTACGGCGGCTGAGGCGATTCTGCGCAGGGTGGCGGAACTGCGAAAGACCTGGCGGTGGGCGCATGCGAGCGAGCTGCGCCTGGTGGCCGCGCAGGCGATGGAGAAAATCGATCCGGATTGGGTGCGCGCTTTTATTTCGAAGAGCGGGTTGAACGTTGCAGATTTTACAATTGAACCGCTCGATGCGGACCCGAATTCGTCGGCGATTCGCCAGCGGCGGTATACGCGACTTCGGCTGGATCAGCCGTTTGCGGCGCAGACGATGAACTTGAAAGAAAACTGCCGCGTGGAGATTCCGGAAATGACGCTGGGCGGCGGAGTGGCCGTCTGCGAACAGAGTCTGCATCCAGGCAGCATCGTCGTGATGCGCATGACCTCGTCACAGAAAACCGTGAAGGCGCAGACGATTGTGCGCGACGCCAATACGCAGGCGCGCGCTTTTGAAGTGGTGGACATTGACCTGGAAGAGCGCGCCAAACTTCGCAAGTTGCTGGTGCAACTCGGCAACGCGCTGAAACAATCCACGCCGCAAGAGCGGAACCGCCGCGGCGCGCGAACGATTCTCTCAAATCCTACGTAGGATCTGCTGCGTTTACGACAGGCTTTCCTCGGTTTGCGGACTTTCCTCGTTTGATTGCAGCGTTCCCAGGCGGACAATCCACACAATCAGGGCGGCGACGCTTAGTCCTGCGAGACAGACAGCGGCGGCGGCTGAACATCGCAGGCATATGCTTGCCATTACGCTGAGCGCGATCGTTATGCCAATGCACGCGAGCAGAACTTTTCGAGCAGACCAGTCGCGGGACAGCAGGTGGTCAATTAGAAATTATTTGTTCAGGGTCTTCGATAAGCTCGGCGTCTCCACCCGCGTGGAGCTCGTTCTCTATTGCTTGCAGGAAAGGCAGAAAGAAGCCATCCAGATGGGGAAGTGATTCGAGTGAAAAGAACGGGAGGCGGGCAAAATTGCAGTGGCCCGCCTCCTGTTCGGTTCCGTTTTAGAAGATGAACTTCAGCGCCAACTCCAGAACCCGGGCGGGCTGATTTCCCCCGGGACGCAGGTAGTTCAGCTGCCCGATCTGCGCATTGACTCCCACGAATTCCGTCTGGTTGAACACGTTGAACGCCTCCGCGCGGAATTCAAAGTGTGAGGTTTCCGTCACGGCGAACTTCTTGAATAACGCCATGTCGAAGTTCGAAAACGACGGTCCGGCATACTGATCGCGGCCCTGATTCCCAAAGGTCAGCCCTGTGGGATTGGCGAACGCATTCGGATTGAAGAGTAGCGGCCCTAGCCCCGTGGTTCCCGAAGGGACGGCATGCGGATTGGCGATCACATCCGCGTACGCTCCGCTCCCGATATAATTCGCCACACCTGCGTTGTCGCCAAAAGCATTCGGGTACACACTGAAGGGAATTCCCGTCTGCCATGTCACGATTCCAGACAATTCCCAGCCGCCCAGCAGCTTATGCTCAAGCCCACCCTGCTTGAAAAACGGCAGATCGTAGACGTAGCTGATGTTCAGCAGGTGCCGCTGGTCGAATTGGGAAGTCCCGTAGTTGGCTCGAAGGTTGTATGCGTTCACAAAACTGCTGTCGTAACGGTCCGAAGAATCATCCAGCGAGTGGCTATAGGTGTAGGCAACGCTCAGGATGAGTGGGCCCGTATTGCGCCGCAGCGAAATTTGCAGCGCGTTGTAATTTGAGTTCGCCACGTTTTCGAGCCCGTCGATTGAGCCAAACCCCTGGTAAGGCCGAAACACATCATTCGTATTCGTGATGCCGCAGGCGATTGCCAGGTTCGTGGCCGCGTGGCCGGAGATGGGAATGTTTTCCGAATTGTTGGGGCCTACGATCGCCCCGGAGAACGAGATCCCGCCCCCGCTGCTGGAGCTTTGGACCAGCGTATTGCAGTCATTTTGGCTGATTGCCTGACCCACGGGATAAGGATTATCCGCAGCAGGCGTAGGCATCACTTGATTGAAGTCGCTTTGAAGGTTCAGGTGCGTCCCTTTGCTTCCCACATAGGCAACAGTCAGCACCGTAGCCGGCAGGATTTCATGCTCCACATCCAGGTTCCATTGTTGAACGTACGGCCAAACCGCTGTCGTGGGAATCGATGTGGGCCCGGATGTAAACAGTACCCCGATGCCGCCGCACGCGTTGAGTCCGCCCGATGAGCCTCCGCCCCCGACGTTCTGATATCCGACAATATTGAACTGAATGGGAGTACACGCCAGTGGCGGCGAAGATTCCAAAGACTCGGAATTGGCTTCGTCACCGTTTTGGTGCTCAAAGAAGATTCCGTACCCGCCGCGGATCGAGGTCTTTCCTTTTCCCCACGGATCCCACGCAAATCCAAGCCGAGGAGCGGGATTAAACAGATGCCCCTTCATGCAGCCGGGATAACTCGTCCCCTCCGTCGACCCATCTTGATCCGCCGGGCCGTACGGGCCGCCGGGGCCGCCGCACTGCACCAATCCGTCGAATGGATTCCCGCTGCCGGGAATAATTGCTCCAGCCGGCACGTTTCCTGACCCGTTGTAATCAATCACGGGCGCCGTGTCGCTAGTGAACGCCCCGGTCTCCCAGTTGTACGACTGGTGCGAAATGTCCCGGTAAGTCCCAAATAGACTCAGCCGGAATCCCAAATTCAAGGTCAGCCGGTTCGTGATGTGCCAGTCATCCTCAAAGAAGGGCTCGAGGATCTTGTACCGGTTGTAATACTTGGGCATGGAACTTGTCTGGTAGTAGCTCGCGATGTTTCCCAGTTCAAGGTCGGCGATGGCGTTACCCGAAGTCACATTAAGGTCGCCGTTCGTGAAGTTGAGTCTTCCTTGCAGCTCCGGAATTCCGGGTTCATTTTTCTGGAAGTCCAGAAAAGAAGCGCCGAACGCAAGATTATGCTTTCCCACAATTCGAGTCAGCGTGTCCTTCAAGCTGACCACAGGGGAGGCGTTCTCCCAGGGCTCTGCCGATGCATCTTGCCCGAATCCGCCGCTATAGGGGTCGACCTGCGTGCATCCCCCACTGGAACTCGAACCCGAATTGACGCAACCATCCACATTATCCGATTCGCCGATTCCGAATGACGGTATCTTTCCTCCGAACAGCGGATTCTGATTCGGAAACAATCCCGGCATAGAGAAGTTGGAGGGTAGCTGCCAATAGTTCGTCCCGCCGAATGGCAGCAATTTGAAGTAAATGTGATCCACGTTGTAGCTGATCAGGAATTCGTTCACCGTCTTCGATGAAAATGTCGAAGTCAGGTGGGCCACGGCGCTTGTGCCTGGTCCCAATTCCTGGTCAGGAATCGTCGGAAACGTCGAAGAAGCGCCGAACACTCCACCCATGGGATTTACAACCTTCCAGGTGTCATGGGTGTAGCGGACGAACACGCGCTCGGATGATGTGAGGTTATGGTCGATGCGGATTTGCTCTTCACGCCAGTTTTCCGGCACGGATAGCGAAGTTTTGTAACACGCAGGCACGCCGCAGACCGGATCGTTCAACGCGGCCGTCCCGGTTTCATTCGCATGCGGGACGCTCGCCAGCAAATCCGTAGCGTTCGTGTCGACGGGAACCGTCGAATAGGTCACACCGGAGGGCAGATTGGTCGGGCAGAAGTCGGTGAATCCCGCCTGCGTATTCGGCGACGTGCAGATATCCGTGAAATCTCCGGCGCGCTCCGCGTCCGAGGGAACGCCCTGGTCCAGCGTCACCGGATTGCGATTGATCCGCCACTCTTCCGACCAGAAGAAGAACGTCTTGTCTTTTGCAGTATTGTAGTGCCCCGGAATATATACGGGGCCGCCCAGCGTGTATCCGAAATCATTGCGCTTGTACGCCGGCCTTGGGTTTTGCGCCGCATTGTTGAAAAACCCGTTTGCATTGAAGTCATCGTTTCTCACGTACTCATACAAGTCGCCATGAAATTTGTTCGTGCCGCCCTTCGTCTCCACTTCGATGGTTCCCGAACCATTCAGCCCATATTGCGCGCCGTAATTTGACGTCATCACGCGCACCTCGGAAATCGAATCCAGGCTGGGATAGAGGTTCAGGCTCTGGTTGCTGCCGCTGTCCATCATCGAACCGCCGTCCAATTCCCAGTTGTTGTATTCGTTGCGCCCGCCGTTCACGTTGTACAAAATGCTCCCGTTCACGCCGACGCCCGCCTCGCCCCTCGTTCCGCTGTTGCCTACGCCCGGCGTCAACGTAACCAGCTGGCTGAAATTGCGCCCGTTCAATTCGAGTTCGCTGATCTGCGTGGAAGTGATCGTAGTGGCAAGCTCGGCGGACTGCGTTTCCACCTGCGCCACATTCTCACCGGAGACGATCACCTTCTCACTGATCGTGCCCACTTCCAGCGTAACGTCCACGCGCAGTTTCTGCGTCGCGTCGAGCACCACCCCCGTCGCCAGGTACTCCTTGAATCCCTTGCCGATGACGGCGATGTCGTATTTTCCCTGTGGCAGCCCCGCAACCAGGTATTCGCCGGCAGAGTTCGTCACCACCGTGCGCGTAATACCCGCGGATTGATTCGAGATCGTCACATGGGCGCCAGGGAACGGGGCTCCCGTGGTGTCCACCACCGTGCCCGTGATTTGGCCGGTGTCCTGCGCAAGCGCCAGGGGGGACACACAAAGAATTGCCAGCAAAACATAGAACGCCATGCGAAGGAATTTCATATTTGTCTCCATCTGTCCCAAAGGATATGCGAAAGCCTTCAATTTCATTTTCCGTGCACGCCACCCTGCGGCACGCTACAGCGTCACATTCTACGCGGCAACCACACACCCCAACCAACAAAATTACCGGCGCCCAAGCATTCCCCGCGCACTTTTATTAAATTTATTAAAAATCATTAATATACAGAGCAGGAAGGATGTCAAGCGAAAAACTTCACCGCCTCGCGGGCTCACAATGCCCACGGGCCGCGGGTCGTCGTTCGTGTGTCATAATTTCGCATGGTCATTCTCGTTATGGGCGTCACCGGCTCTGGAAAGACCACAGTTGGGAAACTACTCGCCAGCCGCCTCGATTGGATTTTTCTTGATGCGGACGATTTCCACTCCGCCGCAAATAAAAAAAAGATGCATCGCGGAGTTCCGCTTACAGACGCGGATCGCGCTCCCTGGCTTGCCTCGATTCATCAGGAGCTGGTGCGCAGAAATGCTGACGCGCAAAATGTCGTGCTCGCTTGCTCGGCCTTGAAACAGGCCTATCGCGATACCCTCAGCGACGGGCTCCGCTTCAAAATTGTCTTCCTGCGCGGCTCATCCGCGCAACTCCACCGCAATCTGGCCCATCGCGGGCATCATTTCGCCGGAGAAAGCCTCGTCCCCAGCCAACTCGCCACGCTGGAAGAACCCGTTCGGGCGATCGTCGAAGATATCGGCCAACCTCTCAAACGAATCGTTGAGAACATTTGCGCTCAACTCGATTTTCGGAATTGACGGACCTGCTCGCCCCGCCCCTAAGGCGCGCCTATAAGCGTGCTGCTTCCCGCGCGAGATGTCCGTGGCGATTTCGAAGATTGCGGGGAAATTATCTGTGACGCCTGTCTCCACTGTGTTCCGAGTGGCTGTTGGCATCGAGCCAATTCAATAGCGTGCGAATGCTTCCGTGCGCGAGCGCAATGCTTGAATCCGCCGCACCGTAGTAGAGGTTGATCGTATCTCCATCCGCCGCGACCGTATAGCCGCAGGGAAAAACCACGTCTTGAACATCCCCCTGGCGTTCGTAGTCCGCCTCAGGCGCAAACATCCAGGAATCGCCGCGGAGCAGGCACTTTTCCGGCTGTTCGAGATCAAAGAGCGCCAGACCAAGCCGATAAATGGAGCTGGATGGCGTCCTTCTCACGCCGTGATAAATCATCAGCCAACCACGCGGAGTCTCGATCGGCGGAGGCGACATTCCAATCTTGTTTGCGTCCCACCACGCGCCGCGGCGAGCCTCGAGCATCAGCTTGTGGCTTCCCCAGTGGCGCAGATCGGGAGAGTAAGAAATCCACACGTGGGCTCCGAGAGGCGTCATGGGCCGGTGGATCAGCGCCCAGTATCCGCCGATTCTTCGCGGCAGAAGTGCGGCATCTTTGTCGTCCGGCGGCATCACCACACCAAACCTTTCGAAGGTCCGGAAATCTACCGTGAGCGCCAATGACACCCCGGGTCCGCCGCGCGAATACGACGTGTAAGCCACCGCATATTTCATCAGCTCGGGCACGTAGGTTATCCGTGGATCCTCAATGCCCCAAACTTCCTCGGGGTATCCCTCCACATCGGGCATCAAAGTGGGCTCGCGATCGATCTCCCAGCCGTCCACGCCGTTCTTCGAGCGCGCGGCACACAAATGAGAAAGTCCCCGGCGATCTTCCACGCGGCACAGCAGCAGAGTCGTCCCATCCGGCAGCATCGTTGCTCCGGCATTGAAGACGCTGTTCATGGAATACGGCCAATCCTTACCACTCAAGATTGGATTCGCCGGGTGCCGGACAAACAGAGTTTCGTATTTAATCATGGTAGCCTTTATTCCGATTTTTGTTGCCGTGCTGGAGGGGATTTCCCAACGCTCTGGCTGGCCTCGAGCCCAAACGCCCCGGCCTCAGATATTCTTTTCCGCGCCGTCGCCATCCAGCAGCCGCATTTCCAGTAGCGCCATCAGGAAAGACAGCGTTGATTCCGCACCCTGATTTTCGTTCGCCCGATCGGGGTGCAACCCGTCGCGACAACCGCCCGTGGCCGGATCGTAGAGTGCGATCTGCAGGTCGTTGTCTCCCAGGAACCAATTGAATGCGGACCATGCTTCCTTGCGCCACCGGTTCTTCCCCGTTGCGTGGTAGGCCTGCAGGCATGCGGAAACCACCGCGCAAGCCTCCACCGGCTGTTGATCGAAACGCGCTTTTTCGCTTGTTTTGGAATAAAAGCCGTGCGATCCGATGGGCACGAAATGACCCTTCACATCGCAACGCTGAATTGTGACCAGCCAGTCCAATGCCTCGAGTCCCGCCGAAACCATCCCTTCGTTCGCCGCGCGCGCGCCTGCTCGTATCAGAGCCTGCGGCAACCGTGCGTTGGAATACGCCAGCCCATTCTCAAACCACTTCCAGTCATCCGACCGGTTGGAGCGGTACGCAGTCAGAAGGCGATTGGCCAGCACATCCGAAGCGCTAAGCGCAGCGCGATCCCCGGGGAACGATTCGAGATATTCCTGGAGACCCAGCAACGTGAAGGCGTTCGCGCGGGGGCTCCTGAATTCGATTGCCGCGGGAAGTGCAAGTTCAAACATGCGCCCCGCGGCGCCCCTCCATCCCTCATTCTTGGATTTTCCGAGAACGGTCCCGAGTCCCCACAGCGCGCGTCCGTGGCAGTCCTCCGAACCTTCCGTCTCCTGCCATTGGCGTTCGTAACTCAGGCAGTTTCGGAAACGCTTGGTGGATGGATCGAGAGCAAGCCACAAGAACGACAAATATCGGGAAGCCAAATCCGCTGTTCGGAGATTTGTCTCGTTGCCTTGTCCTTCCAGAAGTATGGCGAGGATGAGCGCTCGGGCATTGTCGTCCGTCGTATAACCTTCGGGATAGTTGGGGACCGCAAAAACCGCGTGCTCCAGAATTCCCGTTTGATCCGTCATTCGATGCACGTGATCGAGCTTGATGGCAGGAAGCTGTCCCAGCGCTTTCTCCGTGTTCTGGGCCAAAAACGTGGCGCGAGGATTCCGCAGGCGCTCGTTGTAAATCCGCTCGAAACTTTGCATGTACTTCTGCGCCACCCGGCTCCAAACCATGTCGCGCGCATATAAGTAGGCGCGCTTACGCATGGCGTGCCTTCCGGTTTCGTCGTCCAGCAAGGCGATCGTTTTCTCGGCGATGGCTCCCGGGTCATCGAATGGCACCAGCACGCCACGTTCGCCATTCAGCAACTCGATCGCATGCAAATATGGCGTTGAGATGATCGCTTTACCTGCGCCCAGGGCATAGGCAAGCGTCCCGGAGACCACTTGCCCCCTATGCTTGTAAGGCGTGATGTAAATATCCGCCGCCCCGATTAGTTCAACCAGTTCCTCTGGGCTCACGAAACGGTTGCGGAAGATTACGTTGGCCTCCACACCGAGTTCCTTCGCCATATTCTGCAGATAAATGCGGTATTTGTCCCCTTCGCGCCGCAGAATATGCGGGTGGGTAACCCCTGAAACCATGTAGACCACGTTGCTGTGGCGTGCCAGAATTTTCGGCAGCGCCTGGATCACGTTTTCGATCCCCTTATTGTGGGAGAGCAGTCCGAAGGTGAGCAATACTTCCTTCCCCTCGGTTCCAAACGCATCCTTGTAGAAACTGGGGTCGGTGAACGGCAAATCCGGAATGCCGTGCGGAATCAGGTCAATCTTCTCGATGGGAACGTGGAATACTTCCTGCAGAATATCCGCGGAGTTCTGGCTCATCACGATTACCCGATCGGATAGCCTCGTGATTTCTTCCATCACCGCGCGTTCCTCAGGATTGGGTTCGCGCAGCACGGTGTGGAGCGTGGTTACGAATGGCATCTCCAGCCGCCGCAGCAGCTCCAGGATGTGCCCCCCTGCGCTCCCTCCAAATATTCCGTACTCGTGCTGCAGGCAGACCAGATCAATCGTATTGAAATTTAGAAAGTCAGCCGCTTGCCGGTAGGACGCCGGGCTATCTTCGGACAACTCGAATCGGACTCGGTCTGGATAGTCATAGCCCTCTTCCCTGTCGTTTACCGGCAGCGCGAGCAATTCCATCTCGCCGTATTCCTGGTGGATTGCATCGCACAAGTCCGTGGTAAACGTCGCGATTCCGCAGCGCCGCGGAAGATAATTACCCACCATGGCGATTCGATTGGGCAGCGCCGGGCGCGGCGGTACAGCCGTGAGTACGACTCGCTTTTCTTCCAATGCAAGCGAGGCGACTTCCACGAGCGCCACCGTTTCGGAAAGGGACATTATTTTCGGCAGTGACATTCGGTTTCCTATGAATCTATAAATTTCGGCGGATTAACCGCTCGCGGTCCCAGGTAACGTTCGTCCTGAATATCTTGTGGTGATCAGCCTTTTCAGCAGGAAAACGGATCGTGTCCCAGGGCCAGGAGACGAAGCGCAGCTTTATTCGTGTAAGACGACGGTTAGCAATGACTTGTTAACCCGGATTTTCCCGTTGTATTCAATGAATCCCAGTTTCCTGAATTTGTTCATGAAGAAATTCACGCGCGATCGCGTCGTTCCAATCATATTCGCCAGCGTCTCTTGCGAAACTTTCGGCAGCACCGGCTCCTCGTCTTTTTTCCCATAGCGTGCCAGCAACAGCAGCGTCCGCGCCAGGCGCTTTTCGCTTGAATTGAAGAGCTGATCCACCAGATCTTCTTCCACGCGGATGTTATGCCCCAGCATGTACAGGATGAAATGATCCGAAAGCTCGTGCTCGGCGTGGAGCACGCGCAGCAATTCGCTTTTATCAATCATCAGAAGCGTTGTTGGCGTGACGGCTGTGGCCGTGCCCATCCTCACCGTCTGCCCCGCCATGCATCCTTCGCCAAAGAAGTCCGTCGGGCCAAACATCGCCACCACCGCTTCTCTCCCGGACCCATTCACCACCGTCAGCTTCACGCCGCCCTTTTGCACGTACATCACGCTATGTGCGCTATCGCCCTGCGTGTAGATGGACTCGTTTCTCCGAAATTCCGCGATTTTTCTCGCCACTCCCGCGGTATCCAGAAACGACTGGGGGTCGAAACGCTTTCCATTTCCATTGTTCTTGAGTGTTTTTGCTTTCATGTCCATATGGAGACTCTCAAACCGTCGGGTTGCTCCCGGCCCGCATCTACCCTACCAAACATAGGGTTTTAGTGACTGTGCAATAGAGCACACTCCATCATTTGAGCCTCGTTTCCACTTCACTGAAATGAAAATGAGTAAATTTTCTTATGGCGAGGGGCGTTAACTGTGGCCTGCGAGGTTCTGGAATTCAGGATCGTCGTGCAGGCAATTAAAATCCGAATCTTTTGCTGCGGCGCGGCTTGGCTTCCAAACTCTATGGCTTGGGTGTACAGCCAAAAATGATTCAGGCAATCCTTCGACACAGCAAGTGTCCGCCACGATGCAATTTTACGTCTCCAGAAACGACGAACAGGCGCGCGCGGCTATGCAGAAATTGGAAAGCCAGTTTAGCTTTTGAGTTATCATGATTTTGCGGGCCCGTAGCTCAATTGGTTAGAGCAGCACACTCATAATGTGCGGGTTCAAGGTTCAAGTCCTTGCGGGCCCACCAAAAATTCCAATGACGGATGGTGCCAGCATTTACGTTGAATTATTCAACCCAAGTTGACTTTTCCAACGCTGGTGCTCCCCCCCACGCCCGCCCCCGCAGAATCAAAAGGGCTTACCTCTGCCCCGAAGCGCAATGGACATTGGCGGGCAATTTGCATACGAGCAGGCGTTGGCGTCGGTAGTCCGACAAATCAAAAGCAAGGAGAAACCAAATGCCAGCCAAGAAAAGCAATAAAGCAAAGAAGAACCTGAAGAGCGCCAAGAAGCTATAAGCGACAAAGGCACTTGCCCATCAATCTTACATGGTCATCACAGGTACTAAGGGGGGGACGTTCTAAGAAGTTTCATGGAAGCGACACCTTATTGGCGGCTATAGCCCGCCTGCCGCCGGCCATTGGGTCTCGTCCATTTTTTGGAAATCGATGTAGATTCAGAAGTTATGAGCTCTACGCTCTAACCAATTGAGCTACGGGCCCCACGCAACCCCCGGCTTGATTTTACATTGGTTTGCAGCAACCAGTTGCAGGAACTGAAAAGGCCGCCGCTAGTGCGACTTCGTTTTCTTCGTCACGCGCGCCCTTCTCACTCCTCCTCCGGCTGCTTCAGGCTCCTGTTGCAGCGATCCAGCAAAAGTGCTGAATTCGCCGTAACCGATCCATAGCAGTTGGTCACCGCTGGCTTGATACACCACTGCGCGAGCGTTACGTGGGGCTTCCAAGCTCCTCGCTAAAATCATTTATCGTGTACCGCCCTGGATTCACGCCGTCCGGCACCGCGGTCCCGGCTATAGCCACTCCGGAGTTTTCCCCGGTCTCGGACAACGTGAAAAACGGATCGCTCACCAGCGCTGTCCCGCTCAGCGTGCCCGCCGTCACCGTCCCGTTGCCCACAAAATCCACTTCCCATCCGATCGTCAAGTTTGTCACGTCAAACATCTGCGCCCCAAGCGTGTACGTTCCCGCGAAATCTCCCGTCACCGTGTCGCTTTGCGGCAGTAAAACGCCGGTGCCGTTCAGTGTGGTGTCAATATCGACCAGCAGCGCCCCTCCCAATCCGCTGGTGGTGTTGTTCGGGTCCAGCAGATTCAGGGTTGGGTCCGTCATATACATCCCCATCACGGTCACATCTTCCGCTCCACCGTTTGTAATCGTGATCTGGCCGTATCCATTTGACGCAATCTCATAAGCGCCCGAAATGGCGGATCCTCTGGCCACCACGCCCTGCTCATCGGTGTCCGCCACGCCTGCGTAGGTTCCCGCCATGACGTCTGTATGAAGTTCGCCCGCAATGTCGTAAAGAAAACCAAGTGAGTTGCTCTGTGCCTCGAATACAGCTGATCCCAGTATGCTGTCGCCGAAGCCGCCCGCGGTGTCGCCTTGTCCGCAAGCCGAGCCCACCGCCGAATCGCCCTCATCCACATCAATGATCCGAATTACCTCCGGACCTACGATGTAGAAACTGAATTGATCGTCGGTAAAGCTGGTCGTAATCGTGCCGCGCCCAAACGCATCCGGCCCTGTCAGCGTTCCCGTGAACGCAGTTCCATGCACGAGCGTCCCGCCGCTATTCACGTCCGCCTTGCCGTTCGTCACGTTTACCCCATCCGTCGTGAATACGCCCCCAGTCACAAGTGAGTTGGAAACTTCGCGGCTTCCCAGCACATAGGTGGGAGTCACGCCCGAAAGCGCAAAAGCAAAACTTCCGCCCAGCGTTGTTGGAATGGTTTGGAAATCCAGGCTTCCGCTCGATGTCGCGGTGCCGTCAAATTGCACGATCAACGCGTGGTTGGCGTTCACATATTGAATGCCCAGCGTTTCGGTTCCGCCCACGCCCACCGATGGGTTGCTGGTTATCAGCATGAGCGTTCCTTGTCCCGTGTCATCCACGGTCAGCGCGCCGCCCACGATATCGTCAGGGCCCGGTCCAGAGGTAATTCCATCCGCATCGTTATATTCCGTCTCTCCATTGATCACGGTGCCTTCGGAATCAATCGAAGCCGTTCCTGCAACGGCGTAAAAATTCGTCCCTGTCTCCAACCCGGACAAATAAAAAGTGAAATTGGAGGTGACGTCCACGCCCGTGCTCGCGCTCTGCGAAGAATCCGTCACCGATGTCGCGATGATCGTCACCATCGCTGCGGAGGCGGGCGCAGTGTATATCGTCGTGGCCTCGCTCGCCGTTCCCGTGGGATTAAACGTCCCGCAGCTCCCCACCGGGGTGCAGCTCCAATTCACACCCGCCGTATCATTCGCCACTGTCGCGGCCACCAGCGCCGTGCTGTTGTTCGCCATCGTCAGGGGAGGGAACTGGCTGATCGCCACGGTAATCGGCTGTGGAGGGATCGTCGTCATGCTCGCGCTGCAATGGGTGAGGCCCACAATAGCAATCACAACCATGGCGGCCGATAGAGCTCTCGTCTTCATGGCTGCACGTCCTTCCGAACTCCCGCCCGGCTCTCGCCGCTGTCCTCTTTGTCTCGCAGCGGAAACCCATTCACGTTTCGAATCATATAAGCGCGACCCTCCACCTTCACCATCCGCGCCAGAAATACCTGCTGATTGTTGAGCGTTTTCATTTCGCCCGTCACTTCCACCTGCTCCCCCTCCACAAATGAAGGAGGATTCTTTCCCCGCATCAGCAGTGTTCCCAGGCTCGCATCCACCGTACCCGCGGGCGTCTCGACCATAATGTGTGCGCCCCACACCATCCCCGCCGCGGGCCTGGTAATCACGCTCGATATCTTCCCGCTGATCGTGGTTTCTTTGGGTGCGTCGTAGCTGAACGGTCCAACGGGCCGAACCGCGTCCGTCCCCGCCTGCGCCCCCGTCTGACCCTGACCCTGAGCCTGACTTTGATCCTGCAGTCCCAGAGAAAATATTCCCAATAGGGCCAAAGCTCCCAGGCCTCTGAATAATTGATTCATGATTGCCCTCTCGATGAAATCTTGCATCTCGCCCGTCTGCCTATGGGATTGACGGGAACGCCTCAACCACCCAATCCTGCTAACCCCGCAACCTGAGGGAAAACCCTGCTCGATTGCCCGCCAGTCTTACCCGCGGCGCCTGCGCATGTCAACACCGGCGACCCAACGTCCCCGCTGTTTTTTTCGCTGCCCCCGCCGAAGCTTCCGCCGCCGGCAATCCACTTAGAACCCCGCGGGCCGCTCGCTCACCACTCCGAACGCGCGCTCGAGTGCCAGCCCAGCGCTCCCCACTGTGCCCTCATCAAACAGCCTCCCGATTAACGTGACTCCGTGCGGCACGCGCCGCGGCGGCGAAAATTTCGGCAGAGGATTCCTCGGATCGGGCGCCCAATCGCTGCGCGCCTGCCCCACTTCCACGAACCCCGCCCGCAGCGTCAATGACGGATGACCCGTAAAATTCGTGATCGTCAGCATCTCGTCCCGCAGCGACGGCACCAGCAGCAAATCCACCTCGCCGAAAACGCGCTGCATCTCCATCGCCACTTTCCGCCGCAGCCGATCCGCCTGCACGAAATCCACCGCCGAAAGAAACCGCGATTGCCGGAACGTGTTCGGCCACGCATCCGCCACCTGCATCTTCAATTGATCCACCTGGTGATTCAGCGTGATCTCTTCAAACGCCGCCGCCGCTTCCGCAAATAAAATCACTTCCAGCGAATCGTACGGCCAGTTCGGAATTCTTACCTCCACCGGAACCATTCCAACTTTTTTCACCGTCTCCAGCGCCGCGCGATCCACCTCCGTTGCAGGCTGCTTGTTCATCCATTCGGGGAAATAACCGACGCGCAATCCCTCCACGCTCGCTCCCGCGTCAAAATCCAGCCTGCTTGGGACGCTCGCATAATCCCCCGCGTCCGGGCCGGTAATCGCCTGCAGCACCAGCATCGCGTCTTCCACGCCTCGCGTCATCGGGCCAAGTTTGTCGAGGGACCAGCACAGCGTCATCGCGCCATTCCGCGGCACACGCCCGTACGTCGGCCGCAATCCGGTCACCCCGCATCTCATGCTGGGGCTGACGATGCTTCCTCCCGTTTCGCTCCCAATCGAAAATCCCACCAGCCCCGCGGCTGTCGCCGCTCCTGGCCCCGCGCTCGAGCCCGACGCTCCCTCCTCCGGCAGCCACGGATTCACAGTTTGCCCGCCGAACCATACGTCATTCAAGGCCAGCGCCCCCAGGCTCAACTTCGCCACCAGCACGGCGCCTGCTTCGTGCAGCCGCTTCACTACGGCAGCGTCCTCTGCCGGCACGCGATCGCGAAACGGTTCCGCGCCATACGTTGTCCGTATGCCCGCCGTATCCAGCAGATCCTTCCCGCCCCACGGAATTCCATGGAGCGGCCCGCGATATTTCCCGGAAGAGATTTCTGCGTCCGCCCGCTTCGCCTGCGCCATCGCCAGCTCGCGCGTCACCGTAATCACGCAGCGCAACTTCGGATTAAACCTCTCGATCCGATCCAAATAAATTTTCGTTAGCCGCTCCGACGTAATCTTCCGCGCCTCAATCCACCTGGAAAGCTGCGTCACTTGCGCAAACGCAATATCTTCGTCCTTCTCCGGCAGCGCTCCCGCGTCGCCCGCGCTGCGAATAAACCGATCGCGCTCCGGCAATACTTTTATTCCCGGCAGCATCGGATTCCATCGAGACGCCGGCGCCACCGCCGGCTCGAGCGCCACTTTTCGAGGTCCCGTCCGCCGCTCGATGGTTGCCGCCATGGAAACTCGCCAGTTGCCCGCGGCTTGAGCCTGGTCCGCCGCCGTCATTTCCACCTGCACCAGTTTCTGCGCCTCCGCAATCGTCGCTGCCGAAACTTCGGGCCCCACAGGCGGTGCCGTCCCAAACGCGCTCGGCATCCCCGGCGGAGGAGCCGCCGCCGCCCCGCCTTGTTGCCGCGAGTTTCCCGCGGCCTGCCCTTCCAAATGAAGCACTCCCGCCGCGCTCAGCAGCACGATTGATGTGTCCGCCAGGAATTCTCTCCGTGATTTCGACATGTCTCCTCCGCACCGCATTGTACGGGCCTCGTCAGTTATCTGCACCACTTTCACAATCCATTCATTTGCCGGGAATGTACCCAGGCTAAATTGTATGCGGGGGAATGAGGGACGCCGATCGTCGCGCGCGTACCGGGCTTGCGACATTCCAGTGAGTGTGCTATCAATGAACCGGCAGGTGGAAGGGGATTCATAATCAATTACCCAGCCGTTGATAGTTTTGCCCTCTTGTCAGTGAAGTTGTTCTCCTCCTTCCCTCGGTTGCTCCAGTTCATTGTCGGGTTGTTCATGCTTCACCAGTGATATGCCGCATGGCGGAGTGGTTTTCTTGGGTGTTTAGGGCCATTTCCCATGGGATCCAGGCGCTGTAGACGTTTTCCGCACAGAGAAGCTTTCTTTGTGCACTGATTAACCAGAGATCGGGATAAAATCTAGGTGCCTCTTCGTGCCGTCGCCTTGCAGCAGGCTTTCCTGCTCCAGGCGACAAGGCTACGTCCCAGCCATTGGCACGAACCCCCAGCCCGAATCAATTGAATCAACTCGTTTTATTGGGGAAACCTTCCCTCGGGGGGACGGCTATGCGTAAACGATTCATAGGGTTGACTTTACTGACTAGTTTCCTGATCTGCTCTTTCGTTGCTTTGGCAGGTTGTGGGGCCACTCAGGCTAGCGATTCCACAAAGATCTTGACCTCCATTTCGGTCGCGCCTCAAAGAACCTCGATTACCAAGGGTGCCACGCTGGAGTTCACAGCTATGGGGCATTACATTGACGGCTCTACCAGGAACCTGACGAATTCCGTCTCCTGGTCGTCCTCGAATTCCGCTGTGGTTTCTGTCGAATCTGCAAGCGGCTCGGACCCCGGCCTTGCGGCCGGCCTTGCGCCGGGAACGGCCATTATTTCGGCGTCAATCTCCGGCGTCACGGGCTCAACCCAACTCACGGTGAGTTCGACTACGAAGACGCTCGTCTCCGTGACGGTTACCCCGCAAGGGACTACGATCACCGTCGGCGCCTCGAAGCAATTCACTGCCACTGGCAACTACAGCGACGGCTCGTCCGCCAACCTGACCGATTCCGCCTCCTGGTCATCCTCAAACCCCGCGGACGCGTCCATCCAAACCTCCGCCGGTGTTGAACCAGGCCTCGCTGCTGGCGTTGCGGCGGGAACCGTCACCATCGCCGCCTCATCTTCCGGCGTCTCAGGCTCAACTCAGCTCAGCATCACTTCCAATTCCAGGACGCTTGTGTCCGTGGCAGTTGCACCGCAAGGGAGTTCGATTAACGTCGGCGCCACGAAACAGTTTGCGGCCACCGGTACATACAGCGACGGTTCCACGGCTAACCTGACCAATTCCGCTGCCTGGTCCTCTTCGATTCCGGCCGACGCTTCGATCCAAACCATCGGGGGGGCCGATCCCGGTCTCGCCTCCGGCATCGCAGCGGGAATTGTGACAATCGCTGCCACATCTTCCGGCGTAACCGGGTCAACCCAATTCACCATTACGCCCAATTCCAAGACGCTCGTATCCGTGGCGGTCGCTCCGCAAGGCGGTTCCGTTGGTGTAGGCGCAACGCTGCAGTTGACGGCCACGGGCACTTACAGCGATGGCTCGTCCGCGAACCTGACCGATTCCGCTTCCTGGTCCTCTTCAAATTCCGCTGATGCTTCCATCCAAACCACCGGCGGTGCGGACCCCGGATTGGCATCTGGCGTCGCCGTGGGAACAGTAACGGTCACCGCGAACTCCGGAGGCATCAAAGGAACGAGCCAGCTCACCGTCACAGGTGGAGGCACGGGCTCCTCGATCTCTCTCAATCCCACCAGCCTCACGCTTGCCGTCAATGGAACGCAACAATTCGACGCCGTCATGCATTTTTCAAATGGCACTACGCAGGACGTCACAACATCGGCTGCCTGGTCCTCCTCGGCGAGCTCCGCCAAGGTGGAAACCACGGGTGCTGCTCAGCCAGGATTAGCCACCGGTGCAGCCGCGGGTCCTACTACCATCAGCGCTACGTTTGATGGCATCACCGGCTCGGCGTCCGTCACTGTTACTGACGCGCCCGGCGGCACAACCTCGATCCCGCTCATGGATATGACCGCTTCGCAGAACTATTTGAATTTCCAGGGTGGGCTCTACGAAAACTTCAGCGATTCTGCGCCCGCGGATCATAATGCCGACGCACTGGCGGCCAGTGCAACGATTCAACCCTTGGACACAAACGGAAACCCAAGCTCCACAGGCACCGTGGTTTTCGTTTCTTTCGGCATGTCCAACGCGGAAATTGAATTCACTTCCTTCGTTACTACCGTGCTTGCCTCTTCCAGCGTTAATTCGACTACTCTGCACGTAACAAACGGCGCTGCCGGCGAACAGGACGCATGCTATTGGTTCCCTGCGGTCGGCCTGCCGTCCTGCAATCCGGATTTCGAAAATGAATACGACCGCATCGTGGGAAATCTTTCCACCATCGGCTTGAGCGCCAACCAGGTTCAGGTCGCCTGGGTTGACAACGCCAATGGACGCGCCCATCCCGAGAACCGCGGATGCGTTCCTTTCGGCTCTCTTTGTGTTCCACTGTGCGATCCCACTCTCGCCGGCTGCATCATCAACGAAAACATCACCAACCCGGTCAATGAGGAGGAAGAATTTGGTGAGACGATGCGCGCCGCGAAGCAGAGGTTCCCGAATCTGAAGATGGTTTTCTTTTCCAGCCGCGTCTATGGAGGTTATGCGCAAGCCACCGATGCCGATCCCGAACCTTTCGCCTATCAGACCGGTTACGGCATCAAAGCCACCATCCAGGCGCAGATCAATCAGCTGCGCACGGGTATCGTTGACCCTGTGGCAGGCAGTCTCGATTATTCTGTCTCACCTTGGATTGGTTGGGGACCTTACTTCTGGGCGGATGGAGATATACCACGCTCGGACGGGCTGGTCTGGTGCAACGGGCAGGCCGGACCTCCCTGCAATGGCGAACTCGATTTCGGAACAGACGGCTTGCACTTGAGCACAGCGGGAGGGCAGAAAGCCGCGAACCTGCTCCTGAACTGGTTCCTCGCGTCGCCCTACACGAAGAGCTGGTTCGCCGCGCCAAAATAATTGGCTCGGGTAGTCTCCTGGAGGGAGACGAGCGCCGCCTTCGCAGATCGCGAAAGCCGTTCGTCTCCGGCCAGGAAAATTTCCGAAGCTTACTTCTTGTGGCTTATATCGAAATGGAACAACGGCTTGGTCGCTTCCAGTTTCTTTGATTTCTGCAAGCCCTTCGCTTTCTTTCCTGCTTTCTTGGTTGCCATATCGTTTTCCTTTTTATCCCGTCGCCATCTTGGGCAAATTAATCTGCATCAAATTAGTATGCCCCGCTCAGATCCCGCTTCTGCCAATGCCCACGTCTCACCGAATTTGGGCAATATGCCCGCACATTGCCTAGCAAGGAACCGGTGGATACGCTCTTAAAGACTTCACGGCCGGAAGGTTCTTCTTGCTCAGCTTTTTTCCCGAGGCCTTCGTCGCTTTTTTCGTCTTCATGTCTTCCTCCTCACTCAATCTCTTTCGCCCCTTCGGGCGCACAAGACTTTATATGCAACTCACCCGCCAATGTAAACATCTTGTCGCGCCTGCTGCTAACCTGCCTCTTTTCAATGCTCCCTTTTAGGTCCATTGTTATCGCCTGCTTCGCCGCCGTTGGAAAAATCAACGCGCGTTGAATAATTCAACCCATCCAACATCTTTCCCTAAACGTTATACTCCCCGCCCAATAGGGTTATAATCCCGTTTCTCGCACCAACCTCTGCGTGGAGGCCAAGCCATGAACAAAAAGAAAGT
>Ga0070765_100000541_pt1 | contig 22818 bp, 14 predicted proteins | sample HubBroMetageWFT5_FD_71516 | JGI IMG/M metagenome (GOLD analysis project Ga0070765, IMG submission 71516) | Warmed and freeze-thawed soil microbial communities from the Hubbard Brook experimental Forest, New Hampshire - Hubbard Brook CCASE Soil... | ecosystem: Environmental > Terrestrial > Soil... | reverse complement strand
TCAGCACTCCTGACTGGATGCGAATTTATTTTGGCCACTCGCGTGTTGTCCATCACGTTTGCAATCGCTTGCTGGAAGAAGTTCCCGCAGCAAGGCTGTCGATTCACGATCAATTTCAACAATTGCGCTCACGGCTATCGAACGCGGAATTCCTAGTCGTGGACGGAATGTTAGCTCTTCGCCAGCCCCTATCCCTTGATGATCCTCACCTGCTCCTTCGCGCATTTCACTTTCTGGCGCGACACGGGCTGCCGCTCAGCTACAACACCGAGCTTCAAATTGAACGCGCTCTGCCATCATTGTCTGCGAATCCCCCCGTAGGCGCAGAGCTTTGGCACTCCATGCAGGAAATACTTGTCGCGCCACATGCCGCCGACGCTCTGCGTTCGATGCACTCGTTGGGCTTGCTTAATATATTATTGCCGGAATTTGCGCGTATAGATGCCTTGGTAGTACGCGATTACTCGCATCGCTTCACCGTTGATGAGCACACCTTCGTCGCCATCGACAATCTGCATGCTCTTCACCAGTCTCAATCAAAGTGGGACCAGCGCTATGCCGAATTGCTTGAAGAACTCGAACAGCCCGATTTGCTTTACCTGGCGTTGCTTCTGCACGACGTGGGAAAAGGCACGCCAACAACCGATCACGTTCGCGCCAGCGTGGAAATCGCCGAAGGTGCCATCGCTCGCCTCGATCTCGACGAGCCCGACCGCGAGACGGTGCTTTTTCTCATTGGCCGCCATCTGGAAATGAGCGTCGCCTTGCGCCGCGACATTTTCGACCCCGAAACGGTTCGCGCGTTTTCGGAAAAAGTGGAAACTTCCGAGCGGCTGAAAATGCTCTGCTTGCTGACCTACGCGGACATCAAGGCAGTCAATCCCGAAGCGCTTACTCCCTGGAAAGCCGAAAATATCTGGCAACTTTACATCGCGGCTTCCAATCACCTAAACCGCAGTCTTGATGAACGCCTTCACCTGGATGCGCACGACGAAGTGATGGCGCATCTCGGGATTCTCGTGCAAAAAGTCGGCAAACGCCTGGACGATTTCCTGGAAGGGCTTCCGCGACGCTATCTTCTCACTCATCCGGCCGCGGAAGTTCTCGCGCACTTGGAGATGGCAACGCAGCTAGCGAAAAACCCGGTGCAAATAAGTCTGCGCCGCGGCCGCCACTGGTTCGAACTCACTCTGGTAACCCGCGATCGCCCTGCTCTTTTCGCCACCATGGCCGGCGTTCTGGCCGCGTGGGGCATGAACATCGTGAAAGCTGCCGCATTTTCAAACCAATTGGGCGTAGTCGTGGACACGTTTTACTTTACCGATCGCTTTCGTACCCTCGAACTGAACTTGCCTGAGTGGGAGCGCTTTCAAAAAAACATCCAGGATGTTTTGAACGGAACCGTGGACCTTGATCGCATGCTAAGCAACCGCCTGCGCTCAGAAGAAAATCGTGGACCGAAGATAACGGTCGAAACGCGAGTGAAATTCGACGACGCCTGCTCCGCGCACAGCACCCTCGTGGAAATTATCGCCCAGGACCAGCCTGGCCTCCTTCACCGCATCAGTTCGATTTTTTCGCGCGAAAGCTGCAATATTGAAATCGCTTTGATTGAGACGGAGGGCAAAACCGCTATCGACGTTTTTTACCTTACTTGTTCAGGTGCCAAGCTTTCGGAGCAGCAGCAGACTAATCTTTGTTCCACTCTACTCATCCAACTAGCCATCCAAACAAAATGACGGGCGGCAAAGTTCACGGAGCCGCACCCTCCACCCCCGTTCAATTCTTAAATTTACCACGAAGGCGAATCCTCGCCCCGCCCTGAAAATTACGCTTCGGGAATTTCGAGGGTGATGCCGATGGAGCGGAGCTCGCCGCGGATAGTCAAAGTGTTGTTGGTGATGCGGACGTCGATGTCCTTAATTTCACAAGACTGATAGACCAATTGCTGCACCGGAGTGTCGCTACGAGCCATGACTTGATAGCCGTCGGCGTCGAACTTGCTATCGCCAACGAGGATTTAGCCAACGCCCGCAAATATGACGCCTTTCACCGTAAGCCGCGTGATCAGCGGGTGGCAACACCGCGGTTCGGTGAAAAAGAGCCGTGGGAAGATCGTGCTTTGCCGTTCATTTGGGCTTCTTCTGCGCGAGCGGTAAGCCTCACGCGCAGCGGTTAGTCATTAGTTGTAGTAAAAATACCCCAGTCTCGGGAACCCACGCGCAGGCAAACCTTCTTGCTTCTTTGGCAGTATCGACTGTTAGTTAGCTCGGATCTTCATTGCGATCATCAACACGAGGGCCATGTCATCCGAGGCGAGTCAGTGCCTGGTCAAGGTCAGCTGTTAGGTCATCGACATGTTCGATACCGGCTGAAACTCGAATGAGCTGGTCTGTTATCCCAAGGAGTTTGCGCTCGTTCGGAGACAACATCGCGTGGGAGGTGGAGGACGGTACGGTAACAAGTGACTCAACTCCCCCGAGACTCGGTGCAAGTGCAAACAGTTTGAGTGATTCGACGACGGCTTGTGTATCCTTGGCCGACCCTTCGACCTCAAAGCTGAAGACGCCTCCTCCGCCCCTCATCTGTTTGGTCGCCAACTCATATTGTGGATGACTAGGTAGAAAGGGATAGTGCACGGAACGAACGCGCGGATGGGTCTCAAGGAAAGTAGCTAGACCCAAAGCGTTTTCGTTTTGGCGCGCCACCCGAACGCTCAGAGTCTTCAGCCCTCGTCGAAGCAGCCATGCCGCATGCGGATCGAGTACCCCACCGAGTACGATGCGGGCTTCTCTCAGCCGGTCTCGGAAGTTCCGGTCGGCCGCGACGGCGCCGCAAACAATATCAGAATGGCCTGCTAGGAATTTGGTAGCAGAGTGAATGATTACATTCACTCCAAATTCCCTTGGTTGCTGGTTGATGGGCGAAGCAAAAGTGCTGTCAACAAATGTCAATATGTTGCGGGGTTGTGCATGTTCGACGATCTCGGAAATGTTCACTATCTTGAGTGTCGGATTCGTAGGTGACTCCATGTAAATGACCTTGGTTTGCGGTCGAATAGCGCGGGCGAATTGTTCGGCATCATCGGCATCAACAAAGGTAGTCTCAACGCCGAAGCGGGGGAGCCAGCGCGCTAAGAAGTCATAGGTGCTGCCATACACGTCGTGTTGAGCGACGATGTGATCTCCAGAGCTAACCGCGGTGAAAATGCAACTCGTGATCGCTGCCATACCGGATGCAAAAACAAGCGCCGTCTCCGTCGATTCAAGCTCCGCGATAGCGTTCTCGACTTCGGCGAGCGTGGGGTTGCCATATCGGGTGTAAAACTCTTCACCGAAGCGGACTTCACGCTGTTCTTCGACGGAAGACACGCGAAATGTGGACGTTTGGAAAATTGAACCAACCACCGGGCCTCTAGTTCCAGTCGTTCCTAAGTTGACCGGTTGACCGTGGACAGATTTGGTTTCTGCGTGCATCTTTTTGTGGGCCATGGAATTCCCCAGACCGGTTAATTGCCGGATATTTTCAGTTGAGTTTCCGTAACATTTCTACCTCGAGTCAGTCTCGCCAAGACTATAGATTCTCTCCATGAGAAGCCATTTCTCCCCTGGCTTTGCTTGCGGTAGCGCTTTCTGAAATTGCCACATCAGTTCTTCCCATTCCTGAATTTTCGAGTTCGCGAGATCGGCCTTGGCTTTCGCATCGAAAGAGAACTCGGCACTAACTTCGAGGATCATGAACATGCGATTACCCAGCAGGTAGAGTTCGAGATTCTCGATCCCCGCGTCACGATGGCTCTGAGTGATTTCAGGCCAAACGTTTTCGTGATGCCTTTTATACTCGGCAATCAATTTTGGATCATCCTTCAGATCCAGGGTCAAACAGTAGCGCCTGTTCATTTGGCCGGCGCCTCCGCGCCGATTGCTTGATTTAAACCACTGAGAGTGACTGGCTTGTACCACCACATTCCATAACAGAAGACAACCAGGTAACAGACAAGCGGAATGACAAACGAAGTCCGAATGCTCGAGCGATCTGAGATAAATCCCATAACAGCCGGAAAGGTTGCCGAGCCAATGATCGCCATTACCAGAAGCGAAGAAGCCTTCTTTGTGAACGGCCCAAGACTTTTTAGACTGAGCGCAAAAATCGTTGGAAACATAATGGAATTAAAAAATCCGGTTAACACTACAGCCCCCATCGGCAGAACTCCAAAACCTGTCAAGGCCACAATCATGCAGACAACCGCCGCAGCAGCAAAAAACCATAACAAACGAGCAGCCGGCACATACTTCATGATTCCCGACCCGGTAAAACGACCGATCATGAATCCAAACAGATGCAACTTGAGATAATTCGCCGCGATTGTCGCGGGCGTGCCAGGGTTGAGATATTGCACAAACCGAATGACGAAACTTCCGACGCCGACTTGCGCACCGCAGTAAAAAAATAGGGCGACGATCCCCAGCACAAGGTGCCGGTGGGCTAACGCCCCGCGCAAACCTGTTGAAACACCTACTGGTTCGTTTGATTGACGACGTTCGCGTATTTCAGGTAAATCCGTCAAATAAATCAAAAGCGCCACAAGAAGAAAAACGCCGGCGATCACGAGGTATGGAATTTTGACCGTGTTTGCCTCAGCAACGCGGTACGCTTGTAATTGCGCGGCGGTCATAGCTGAGAATTGCGCGTTGGTGTGTTCGGTCTTCGTGAGGATAAACGCAGCGCCTAAAATAGGGGTTAAGACGGCGCCGACGGCATTGAAGGACTGCGCTATATTGAGTCGTCTCTCGGAGCTCTCGGCGGGACCGAGTACCGTAACGTAAGGGTTGGCGCCGACCTCGAGAAAACTTTGGCCGCATGCCATAACAAAAAGTGCAAAGAGGAAAAATCCGTAAAGCAAACTCGATGCGGCAGGATAAAAAAGCGCTGCGCCAGTCGCGCATGTGATTAATCCCACGAGCAAACCTTTCTTGTAGCCAACACGCTCCATAACCCATCCAGCGGGGAGCGCTGCGATGAAGTAGCCTCCAAAAAATGCAGTCTGAACTAGTGAAGACCGAAAGTCAGTAAGGCCAAATGCTTTCTTCAAGTGCGGAATCAAAACGTCGTTGAGATTCACTCCGAGTGCCCACAGAAAGAAAAGGCTAGTAATTAACACGAGCGGCCCGACGTATTTGCGTTCAGTAATTGGAACGGATTTGTCTGGTGCGCTTTCTGTCTGTTCCCCAGTGGTCATTTAGTCTCCCAATCATTGCCGCAAAGGGTTCAAATCTTGTGCTGTGAATACGGCCGATTTGATCACCTCATGTTGAGGCTGCGGACCTCTCTAGAAATGTCTCCACACCGTAAAATTTCGCCGCGTTGCCTCCGAAGATTTTGTCCTTTTCGTCTAAGGGTCGATTCTTAACGTAATTTTCGACGATCTGCAGTACTTGTTCATATGTCCCAGCAAGCAGGCAAACTGGCCAGTCAGAGCCAAACATCACGCGGTTCACACCAAATACGTCGAAAACCACATCTAGATATGGTTTGAAATCACTTTTTTGCCAGCTCGACCAATCCGCTTCGGTGATCAGCCCGGAAATCTTGCAATAGACATTTGGGTTCGCGGCAATAGCTGCTATGTGGCGAGCCCAAACAGTGATTTCCCTCACCTTCATAGCCGGTTTGGCAATGTGGTCGATGACAAACGGCTGGTCGGGAAAAGTCTGGACGAACTCGGTTGCGCTCGGTAATTGATTTGGGTAGATCAAAACATCGTAGGTGAGGCCGAACTGCCGCAGAAGGCTAATTCCCCGGAGAAAGTCAGGCCGTAGAAGAAAGCGATGATCTGGCTCATCTTGAACAACGTGCCGGAAACCTCGAATCTTGCCAAATTGTTTGAAGTAGTCAAGGCGTTGCGCAACATCTGGTGCGCGGAAATCTAGCCAGCCGACAATTCCCGCGATCGCCGGGCACTTCTCGGCAAGGCTAAGCAGAAACAAATTTTCACTCTCAGACTGGTTGGCCTGTACTGCGATTGTGCCGTCAATGTGCGCTGTCTGCAGCGAGGGAAGCAAATCCGCCGGAGCAAAATCCCGCTTTAAGACGCTCATTTCTTCGGTAATCCAGGCATCTTTCACGGCATCGTAGTTCCAGAAATGTTGGTGCGAGTCGATTCTCAAAGGGATTCTGAGCCTCTCCAAGGAGAAAGATTTCCAGATATGTCAAATTCCATGTCGCGTGGAGGATCAGTGATAACCAAGTCTGCACGCGTGGATATTTCGCTTCTGTACGCATCAGAAGCTTGAAACTTATCGAGTGATAGCGTACTGGAAATTCGCAGAATTCTAGGAACGGTTGTCTCTGGCAATGCCAACGATGCAAGGGCTTTTTCGATGCATTCGCGATCGGTATCGAAATAAATCGGTATCTTCGTGGTGGAGGGTGTCAGGGCAGTGAGAGAATTTGTATAGCTGGCTGCCCGGTCGATTTGTTGGACAGCTCGAGTCGTTGTGAAGTCGGCTAACCCGACGCCAAGTGCGTTCCCGTTGGTGGCGTGCGTCAGGTCCCGTACAAATATCCGATATATCCGGGGAATGCCACCGGCCTCGGGAAGTAAAGATGACGAATACCCATATACAGAGCGGCCGATTACATAGGGGTCCATTCCAGTTCCGCTTACGTTCTTGCCCATGAAATCCACGATCAGCAAATCAATCTCATCAAAGGGCAGTTTGGGCATCAATGATTTTGCTTTCGCAAACAGCTTGTTTTCTTCTTCTTCAAGCTCCTCCGGACGAATTACGTGAAACTCTGCTGTTTCGTGTTTTTGGTCCTCCACGATTGCTATTCCGCAAAGAATCGGCGCGTTCTTCAGCGTTGTGCGAGTCACTGCGCGAATCACGTGTTCGTGGCCTAATCGGCTTGCTGCGGCATGAACAGCGACAGCGCCACGATGTTTGCCTAGACCGATCGCGATCATTTTGAAAATTCCGCTACCGAGCGAGCCACTAAAATCGGTGTGAGGCTTGATTCGATTGATTACAACTACACCGTCAGCCTCAATGGCGGCCTCGCTGAAAAATACTTCCACGCCATCGTCCGTCGTGCCGATCAGTCGGACATCCATGCGCGTTTCAAACGGAACCCCCATTGATTCTGGAGTAATGCCATATTCCGCAAGCACATGCGCTTGCCCGGCCGGGGTGGCACCGCCGTGGCTTCCCATAGCGGGCACGATGAACGGTCGCATACCGGATTTACGCAACGTGCTGATCGTGGAAGAAACGATCTCAGACAGATTTTTGATTCCCCTACTTCCGACAGCAACTGCGACTCGAGCTGACGGCTTGAGTCGATCAAGAATCCTTCCCTCACGAAACTGCCGGGACAAAGCACCAGGGAAATCCCAGGCGGTCGATGGATAAGCAATGCTCTCGATTCCCATCATCTTCGGAACTTTAAGTGGCATATTCTTATGGTCGAACCTCGGGTGTCCCAGCCCAGAAATTTAGGGGCACCAGCTTCGTGTAATTGCGAAGATCTCTTTCGATTGCGAATGTTGCCGCATCATTTGGCGACCTCTGTGCCAAATTGTTCAAATCTTTTCTAATACTTCCTTAACCTGCGTCAATTGCGGCTCAGGAGTGATGGCCGTCAAAGTCGCAAATTTGTTCTAAGACACACCTACCAGTTGGGCTTGTAAACCTTATGTTCACCGCTGAAAAGATGAAAAATAAGCAGCACTGCCATGACCCCCACAATGCCCGCACCGGCACGGACATTCGGCGGCATCACCATGACCGTACAAATAAAAAGCGTCCAGACAATCGCAAGGCAATTGATTGCGTTACTCGCACTCCCTAGGTGCCACGGACCGCGCTTCAATATCCAACTCTCTTTCTTGCGCCAGCCTAGATAGACAGGGATGATGTAAGACAGGTAAAAGCCGACGACGCTGATTGAAGTAACTACGGAATACGCCCCGCTGTACACCATTGCTAGAAATGCGAACGACGCAGACAGCCAGATGGCCGCGGCCGGCGTCTTCCGCGTGGCACTGACCCGACTCCAAATACGGGAAAGCGGCATTCCATTGTCACGGGCCAATGCGAAAAAGGTTCGCGAAACAGAAGTAAAGGCCGCTAGGCCGCAAAACCACATGGCGAGTACGGTTAGACCGAGGACGGCTACAGCAGCGCGATTCCCCAGTGCCAACTCCACGATCGCGAAGACAGCAGGAGTGGGATTACCGCCAGCATCCCGTGCTCCGAGCACCGCGGAGATACTCGGAATTACGGATGTAAGCGAGAGAATCAGCAAATAGCCAAAGACACCGGAGACAACGACGGACATTATCATTCCCCACGGGGCTTGGCGCCGTGGATCGAGAGTCTCTTCGGCGACATGCGCCGAGCCGTCAAAACCCGTATACGTCCACTGCGCTTGCAAAAGACCTAAAACAAAAAGCCACGCGTAAGGAGCATGAATGGGGCTTGAAGATGACGCTTGTAGAAGAAAATGAAGCGGTTGCTTCGGAGCAAAAATCCAAAGCGCCCCAACCAGGACCACGACTCCAACAATATGCACGATGACACTGAAATCGTTCAGCCGTGCAACCAACCGAGCGGAGTAGTGATTGACTACGGTCTGCGATAGCAGGAGAAAAGAGTAAACCAACAGTAGCGATGAATGGCGAGATTGCAGTCCAAGCAGAGGTAATAGGAATTGAGCACAACCGTAATCACTTCCTGCAATTGCAGCGACGAGCCCGACGATATTCAGCCATGCAGCGAACCATGCCCACATCGGTCCGCCCAGCTCGGCTGCCCAATGGTACATTCCGCCTGAGGTCGGAAGCGCGGAGCAAAGCTCCGCCATGCTCAAGGCTACGAACAAAGTTCCAACAGTTGCTACGGGCCAGCCCAAGGTCATTTCCAGTGGGCCGCCCATGGATAGACCGTAGTCGAAGAGCGTAACAGCGCCCGTAAGGATCGAAATGATCGAGAACGAAATTGCAAAATTGGAAAAGCCACCCATTCCGCGGAAAAATTCCTGTGCGTACCCAAGGTGGGCCAAATCCTGTGCGTCTCTCTGAGCCTCAGTATCATGGAGCTGCTCACCGAGACGTGTTGCGGTTGATTGGTATGGAACATTCATCTACTCGGCCCCAAGACATCCGAATCTCTCACCCAGCTAGTACCCCTTTAGCTCCAGCACGAGGAGGGGAACCGATGTTCGCAAGTGAACGCGGTACGCGGCCTTCCAATTTGGGCAGGGCCGGAAACTTTTTGTGCGGCTCGGTTTGATACCAGTAAGCCGTCGAATATATCTCTGATCCCAAGCCTTTCCGATCCGGTGTCGCGATTGAGGCCTTCGCCGAACGCGAAAAAGTTGGCGGGCCTTCCATGAACCAGCGATAAGAGTAATAACGCCCTGTCCGATCGATTCCAGGGACTACGTATGGTTTTCCTTCGAACTCATATGAATAGACCGGGGAGCAGTTCGCCTTTTCCTGCGCAACATCAAAATTGGGTCTGAAGGAGAAATCAACCAATGGCTCCGCCGAGCCATCCAGTTGCAGGAGCTCACGCGCAGTCCGAATCTGCTCCTGAGAACCCAAGACGAACCCGCGCGAAAACCCGACGATGTGACCACGGCCTTCCGCTTCTAAAATTACAATTTCAGATCCTTCCGGTTCCGACTGTAACGCGGGAGTGTATTGGCGATATTGTGCATGAAAATACCCTACCCCCTCCGGTGGCCGATCAAAGGAGATGTAATCCACGTGCGAATAAATGTGCATCGAATCTTTCCGGTCATTGTTCAAGGTGATGCGCGCAGATTTTGCGAAAGGCATCGGGAAGTAGGAATTTAGACCACTCCAGGGGGGAAAGCCGAGCAATGCTGAGTAGTGGTCCACATAATCGCCTAGCGGTTGACCAAAAAAATCACCGACAGGTACCTCGACACTCGGATCCTCTTCGCCATCCCAATAGATTCGCAGAACCGCCTGCTTAAGACTCTCCGGCGACTCTCTGCCAATCGGTGTCCAAATGTGGGTAATCATCCCAGGACCGCTAATTTCGGCAAGCGTCGCGGTGGTTCCCGGGGCGACTGGAATCCAATCGGCATTTCCACCCGTACGGTCGAAACTCGATTCCCGGCCGGCGCGATAATCCCTTAGGGTGGCAAGCGAATTACCGCTCGAGATCGAAGTCAACTGATCCGCCTGACCGTACCGCAGTCCGCGTAACGGCATGCTGAACTCCTCTATTTCTTGATGGGTATCGCGCTTGGACCGCCGACCGCAAACACACGCGGCGTGCGATCCAATGCTTTCGGTAGTGACGGGAACTTCAAGTGCGGCTCAGTCTGATACCAGTAAGCAACGGTATAGAAATTGTCAGAGCGATGATTGGCATGGCCGTGTTCGATGGTTACCTTGATATTCTTTTGAAACGGAATGGGACCTTCCAGATGCCATCGGTAAAGGCAATATCGGCCCCCCACTTTCTCAGGGTTTTGGATGTACGGGCATCCGATCAGAGGATAAGCATAGGGTTGGACTTTTCCGTTCGGACCGCGGAAATCCCACGAGCCGTTGTAGTAATCTTCCGTTCCGGTTCCTGTGATAACGGGCATTGTACTTTCATCAATGAAAATCATTTCATCGCCTTCGCCGAACCAGTCATCCTGATTCTGTAGAACGGCTTGCATAACCCCGACAAAATGTCCCCTTCCTTTCGCCTCCATGAAGACATAGTTATCCTTTCCGTCGAGATTCTTTTTCCCCTCGATAGGCGGTTCGTAGTCCGACTGCCAAGCGTCAGTCCATCCCTGGGCCGGAGCAGCTTGACGATACTGGGCATGGAAGTATCCGACCTCCTCAAGCGCGGCGGGAAAAGCGACCCAGTCGACGTTGAAATAATAGTTGTCGACTTTAGTTGGCCCCTCGTTGACCAAGGTGATCAGAGCGGATTTATTGAACGGCATCGGAAAGTAACAATTCATCGCGTAACACGGGGAAACATTGGTAAGAGCAGATTGGTAGCTAAAGAATTCCCCGAGTCCCAAACCGAAAAAGTCTCCGAGTGGGACTTCCACGCTTGGCTCCTCCTCGCCATCCCAGTAGGCGCGAAGGACGATTTGCTTGAGATACAAAGAAGAGTCAGGGGTGGGATTCACAGCAATCCACATGTGACAAATTTGGCCAGGCCCTTTCAAATCTGCGACTTTTATCACATCTCCCGGTTTCGTCTCTGGGACGAAGTCGTGGTTTCCACCAGTCCTGTCCCAACTTCCCGCTCGACGAGCTTCATAATTGCGAAGTAGCGCCAGAGAAGAAAAGTTTGAGACCGGGCCGAAGCCCGATTGAGATCCGGAGATCGCACCTGCAAATGCGGTTTTCGGCAGAGCGAGCCCCAACATACCTGCCGAAACAGCGGCGCTGCCAAGAAGTTCTCTTCGCGACCAACGTGTCCCTTTGCCACTCTTCATTCCATCCTCCTGTTGCAATGTATCTCACGCGCCTTGGCGCTAGAGTCATTCGTTTTCCACCATCACTGAGTCGCCGGGTTGAAGAGAAATAGAATTCTTCAAAACTGCGCGATCCACGCGAAGTGTCTTGAGACGGAGATGGCCATACGCAACCGAAAGTCGATATCGTCCTTGTCCTAAGAGTTCGATCTCACCGGCCGCTTGCGGCGTGAAGAAAGGAAGCTTAGCCGGAGCCGCTACTTTCGGATCGAAAGTGAGACGCCCGTCCGGGGCATAGTAGTGCTGACCCGACAGCGCTAATGGAATGGACCAGAAAATCAGCTGGCGAGCGTAGTGCGAATTGCACCAGAGATATCCGTCCCACGCAGTGGTTGTGTCGGTATAGTCCCACTGATCTCGCATCCTGTCCCGCCAATTTCGAATGATTTTTTCGGCTTCGAGGAGACTTCCTCCTTCCGATTTGCCGATGTATAAATTCAATGAGGTCCAATCGAGCGATCCCGCTTGCCAGATCATGTTGTCGGGAGGGCTGGGTTCCGACAACCCCGGCGGCGGAACAATATTTTCCAGTTCCGGATGCAACGGATTAGCATTTCTCATGACTTTCAAGCCGAACGGACTTCCGTTCTGGCGCTGCTCACTTTCGAGATGAGAGCTTATTTTTGTCTCATCAACCAACAAACCAAGATCCAGGATGAATGCCCATAGTTGACCGTACAGGGTGTCGGCATGAAGGGCGTCCGGATATTTCTTCCCCTCAAGCCACCACGAGCGGAAGTATTCACCGGTCCAAAAGTGCTCGTACAAGCTTTCTTGTCCTTTTTGGAATGCCGCCCGATACTTCTGCGCGAGAGTGGAATCGTTTTCTACGTCTGCTATCTTTTCAGCGGCAAGCATCGCGGAGAGGTGCAAAAATCCATTATAAGAAACGAGATCTTTCTCGCTGAACTGCCACCAATCATAGGTATTTTCCAGTTTCTGAGGCAATCCGTAGATTTCACTCCGGCGAATTTGCCACGCAGCTGCCTTCTTGACGTTTGGCCAGATCGAATCGAGAAAAACTCTGTCGCCTGTCCAGGAATAAATCTGCCAAGTCTCGAGAATTAAGCTCGAAGCACTGTCGCCCATTTCCCGTCCACCCGGCTCGTCGAGATGTGAGTCCACGGAAAAGCAACCCGTTGTAAGTTGTTCGTGAATGAAACCGTCATCCTGTTGAAACTTCGCGTGTGTGCTAAGCAGTTGCTCCTGCAATTCAGAGAAAAAAAATGCGTAAGGCAGGATGCGATAAAAATCTATATGGACAGGATCCAGCCCAGCACAAGAAAAAGATTCCCATTGCCGCCAGCGACCATCTTCTAGTCGCATGCCCGTCTTATACATCGTCGCGACACTGTTCACGAGACTGTCCTGGAGCCAATCGGGAAGGGAGTTTTGCAAGATTACTGCCTGCCAGGCTTTAATAGCCTTCTGAGTTTCTGAAAGCCGTTCTAGAACCTTGATCGCCACATCGTCGGCGTTCGGGTATAAACGTGTGTAATAGTTTCCGGGTCTTTGATCCTTAAATGAGCGGTTCGGGAAGTACCATGCCAACACGTACGTTACTTCGCGGGATTGCTTGGCCGGAATGGCAGTTGTCACCGCGAGGGTCACATACCGCGGATCCTCTTGCACATTTTGCGCTTGTCTAAGTGTACCGGTAGAGAAAGCACTCCAGATCTCCCGCAGATTTGAGCCGGTGAAGACCGTTGTTGTAATGGGCTTGTCGCCGCCGGCCCTTAGGGCCATGCTGCCACTTGTCGGTAGATCTCCACTCTTAACGAGACTGAATCCGGCCTCACTAGATAAACGGCCTTCGATAGAGTTTCGGACGTTGAAAAGTAGGGAGACCTCTGCCATATGGTCAGAAGGATTGAACAGTTCAAACGTAAAGATCGCCGCAGGAGTTGCCGACGCCGCCGCGTCTTGCGAGTGAAATTCACTGTAAGCGTATAGAGTTATTTCAACCGGTAGTGAGGGGTCCGAATATTTCAATCGCGAAACGGGGAATTCCCCTGAATATTCAATTCGATCGATGGCTGGCAAATCCGCAGATGGCTGTGTCCGTAAAACCCACGATTTATCTTCACCAACTTGTTGCACTCGCAAGCCGAAAAACGTGTCGTCGATCTGTGTCTTATTGCCACTAGCGGGTGAGTTGTTAAAGATGTTCCAATCACGAAAACTGCCATCGGCGCGTAGTTCCACCGTCCCGGAACCTAGGCCGCCGAGCGGTACGGCGGAACGCATACCTGTTGGAGGATCGATCCTTTTTTCCCCTTCAACTTGATAAAGGTACTTCGCTCTTCGCGTCACATTCCAATAGTCAGTATCTTCTGCATATTCAAGCGGCTGATCCAAATACTCAAAACGCATCGCCTTGGTAACAATGCCCGAATTTCTAAATTCAAGCTCGGATAGCACGTTCTTTGCGGAATCCGCAGAAGCTCGAGAAAAGGCCGGACGCACAAATAATCCTGCTTGGGCCAATACGAGGATGATCAATATCCCATGCACGCTGCTCGAAATTTTGTCTGGGGTAGAGGAGCAGCGCTCGCGATTGGCGGTTCGCATCTGTTCTCATCTCCCTGGCAGCGGTGTAGCACAAACGCGATATCGCCTCTGTACAAATCCCTGAACTCATCTTCACGAGGTCTCAGATTCGAGCCTTGTACAAGACTTCAGACTAGAAGTCCAAACGAAGAGCAAGCTGAAGGGTCCTCGCGCCGGCTCCCTCTACGTTCTGGACGTTAAATATCTGCCCGAACGTCGAGTTCTCGACATTCATATTCGGAATCCCAAGATTTGCGTGATTAAGGACATTGGTCGCTGTAGCTTCAAACCGAAGCTTGAATCTCTCCTGGATCGGGAAAACTTTGGCGATTCCTGTACTCCAAACAACAGTGCCAGGTCCTTTCAGGATTCCAACTCCGGCATTGCCGAAGCGCCCTAAGCCAGTAGACGGAATAACGAAGCACGCTGGATCGAAATACTGACTGGCGGTTGGATTTGAAATGTTCCCGTTGCAGACACGATCAGGACGAGCGCCGGGGTCTTTGAAAAATAATCCAGTGCCCGAAGGATCTGTGGATGGGGTCGCAAAATAGTACGGTGTTAGGTAAGGTCCCGATTGCAAAAGCAGAATTCCGCTCGTCTGCCAATTACCGATGATAGCATTCAGGACAGTTGGCATGTCGCCACCGAACTGCTGTCCCTTGCCGAATGGGATCTGATAAACGTAGGTCGTTTGCCATCTATTGCGTCGCGTGTAACTGACATCACCATAGTCATAACGTATGTTAAATCGGTCGGCAATAAATGGCCCATTCTCTTGTGCGAATCCGCCGTTCAAATTAGCTCCGGAGCCTTCGGCGTCTGACAGGTTCTTGGCGAACACGTAAGCCGATTGCAACGTGAGGCCTTTACTAAACCGATGCGTTAGAACGGTCTCTAATGCGTTGTAGAAAGCTTCGCCGCCGTTCGCCGTCTGGTAAATAATGCGGAAATTTGGAAACGGTTTATTTGCAGGATTGTAACCGGTTGTATTTACCGGTACGGTGTTGAGATCTGGATTTACTAGCAAGCCCACCGATCGTAACCCAGTGTAAGTGATCCGCAAGCCTGTATCTGCGCCGAGTTCGCGTTCAACTGTGGCGCTCCACTGCATCCCGTATGGGTCGCGGAGATTGGTTTGCGTTGCAGTGCGAAAATCTTCGGTTCCTGGTGGTGGAACTGATCCAATGCCACCGGCGACGGTATTCGGGAATTGAATGAGAGGGACACCGCCGGTAATGCTGTTCGAAAAGCCTTGAACATTCGCCGTATGAATTCCGACCAGTGAGTAGAATGTCAAACCTGTTAAGGTTTCATCGTACATACCGAAACCAGCTCGGATAACAGTCTTATTAGTCAACCGGTAAGCAAGATTGATGCGAGGAAGAATTTTGCCGTAATCAGTGTTTCGGAGATGTTCGGGCTGGTGATCCTGCGCGGCAGTGACAACTGGCGTACAGGGAGTGGTTAATCCGGGATAGCCAGGACAAGCATTGATCGCCTGGAGGAAGCCCGGCGAAGCCAACGCCAGAGACTTGGCATTGGGAACAAATACGTCGCCATCTCTTGGGTCGAAATTTGTCATCTGGAGTGTGCGGTCGAAGAACGGTGGATGGACCTCGTACCGTAAACCATAATTAATAGTCAATTTTGGGGTTACCTGAAATTGATCCTGCGCATAAAACGCCCACACGTTCTCATATGCGTTAAACGGCGGACCGGTAACTGCAATCGTCGATTGAGAAGGCAATCCCAACAGGAAATCCGCAACGTCATAACCACTGAATTGACCGCTGAAATTAAACACCCCAAAATCATCCGCTCCTATAAACTGAACGAAGTCTTGTAGGTTTAGATGGCGATAGTCGAAGCCGAATTTCATGGAGTGCTGGCCGTGAATCCAGCTCACGTTGTCATCAAATTGATACCGGTGCTGAATGCGATCCTCCTGGCGGTTGTTTGCAGTGCCAGTTACCCCTGATTGGTTAAAAAAGAAGCCTGGGATGGCTGACCCTGGCGGGAACGGTCCCGGCAGGTCCAACCCCAACGTATTCGTTACCAGATTCGCAGCATTCGGGAATGCGTCGAACACAAACGAGTCAGTTTCCTGACTGTATCCAAATCGAGCTTCGTTTAGCAGGTTTGGCTTGATGACATAGGTATAATTAAGTCCAACGCTTCTGGGAGATACTCCGATGCTCTCGTTCCCTTGCAATAGTCCAAGCGGATTGATAGCTCTATCATTTTTCCAACTAAACCGGCCCCAGACGGTCTGATTAGAACTTATCTTCTGATCGATCCGAATATCAAAAAGATTAGTATCCACAGGGGCGCCAGCAATGAGCTGATAATTCGGAAAAAGAGCACCGGCCGCTGGTGTTAAGTTCGGCATTGGGTAAAACGTGTTGAGAATATTTTGCGAAACTGGATTGATACCTGTTAACTGGTTGTTCGCGTAAGGTACTCCATTAAAAGGGTTCACTAATTGAATGCCGTTTGGATCCGAACAAATTCCGCCACTGAAGGAATTACACAATTCGGAAAAATCACCAGTCCGCATCTTGTTTGTGGGGACACTTTGGGTTAACACGTCACTAGAGTGATAGTGGTTCGTCTCCCAATCAAAGAAGAAGAATGTCTTGTCGCGGCCGTTGTAACCTGGCAACAAAACCGGCCCCCCGATCGAACCCCCGAAATCATTCGCATGCTTCGGTGGTTTTGCAGTGGCAAACTCTGGCGTAGCATCGAACGCGTTGTTCTGTAGGTATTCAAATAGGGAGCCATGGAACTGATTCGTCCCACCGTGGGTAATAAAAGCAACATCGCCGACCTGGCCATATTCGGCATTGCCGAGCTGCTCAGTAACTTTGACCTCGGCTAATGCCTCGCTGGACGGTAGGTTCTCGTGGAGCGGAACATTGTACCGGATGTCCACGTTTGAGAACCCGTCTATAGAAACTTCATTCTGCGCTGGATGGGTTCCCGAAATCGAAATGCCGAAATTGGGATCCACCTGAACTCCGGGAATTGTTGTGATCGTTGTGAGCGGAGAAGTGTCGACAGCGCGATAATTCAAAGGCAAGTCGAGAATGTTTCGCTTGTCTGCATCTTCGCTCACTGTCGCGGTCTCGGTCGTAATCACCGGAGCATCGGCTCTTACTTCAACTTTTGTACTTGCCGAGCCAACCTCCAACGCAGCATTTACACGGATTGTTTCTCTAGCGTCAAGAACTAGACCCGATCGCACGAATGTCTTAAAACCTTTGGCTTCGATCGTAACCTGATAGCGACCAGCCACCAGGTCTGGAGTCAGATAGTCTCCCGAACTATCTGTCTGAACTGTTCTTCCAATGTTGGTGCCGACGTTTGTTACCGTGACATTCGCCCCAGGAAGGACCGCGCCACTCGCGTCAGTGATGTTTCCCAAGATCGTTCCGCTGGTTGTTTGGGCCAGCAGTGCGGAACTTGAAACAAAAAAGAGTAGAACCACCAGAAGCAATCGGCAACAATTAGGCCAGATCGTTATCCACTTTCTCGCTGCGCCTTTTGAAGTCAACATGTCCACCCCTTTTTTGCTGTTTCTCGGTCTTGGGAATACCAAACATGATCCGAAACATTCCTGATGCCCGTGAAGATCGATAGCAACCCAAACGAGAGCTAGGTACGGGCAAAGATATGCGGTCGCTGGGACACTGAGCCTGCCCGCAATCGACCACATCGTCTTGTGCAGTCACTATTCGCAATCCGGAACGCACAGGAAACCACCCGTTTTCAAACCACCGAATTAATTGTGGCGGTTCTGTACCACGGACAGAAAGTCACTGTCAAGAAATTTCTAATCGATTCAATTATATTTTATTATACTGCATTGCCGTATTCTTATGTAACTGTAACCACTGTATATACTGTCACTTACGTTGATACATGGGGTTGTAGTGAGAGGTTACAATATATAATATCGTTTCATTTAGGTTCAATGTTGAATCGGCGGCGGGAAGCGGATAGCACTAAATAGGCGGCCCATATTTCTAAGCCCGGCCGGCGCTGCGGAAGGTCGTAATGAAATCGCTAGCAACTTTCTCGATATCTCCAGATGCACCAGCTAGGATATCGACGATACTCATCGGAGGCTGTCGGGCAATGATGTTTATTCGCAAACGGTCTCCGCAGCGGATGGCCAATTCAGTAAAGACGTTGATCTTGGTAATTCCGAGATCTATCAGGCGCGCGAATTCGTTCTGGCTCAGGCCGCTGCCTCCGTGCAGAACAAGTGGAACATCCGTTCGCTGTTCGATAGCCTTAAGAATCTCAAATTGCAGGTTCGGTGCGCTTCGATAAAGACCGTGTACAGTCCCGATTGCCACCGCTAATGCATCTATTCCCGTTTCGTTGGCAAATTTAGACGCCTCCCCGGGGTCCGTATAATCTTGCTGAGATTCTCCTCCTTCGATCTCACCTTCGACGCCTCCGACAGCGCCTAGCTCCGCTTCAACCGCTACATCCTTCGACTTTGCGAACGTAACCACCGCCTTCGTTAGCTCGAAGTTTTTATCCAATGAAAGCTTTGAACCGTCGATCATCACAGAATTGCAGCCGATGTCGACGCCCAAGCGAACAGACTCGATCGACTCAGCGTGATCGAAATGAAACACGATCGGGACAATCGACCTCGTGGCACGTTTCTCGACAGCACCGGCGATGAGCCAAGGATCGACTTGTCCAACGTGTCGCGCGGCGAGCCCAATGATTACAGGTGAACTTAGGTTCTCCGCAGCACGGAATACGCCTTCAATCATCTCTAGAGTCACAACGTTAAAGCTAGGCACCGCGTAGTGCAGCTTCTGTGCGTCACGAAGAACTTCCTTTAACGAAACCATAGACATATCAGACTTACCCTTTTAATTTGGCCGTCAGTTCCAATAGCTTTTCCTGAGCTTCAAACAATTGGTGATACATCTTCGCCTGCTTGGTTCTCGGCTGACAACGAGAAGAAGCGATTCGGCGGACCATTGCTTGCGCTGCATGCTGGGAAGATGAATGTATTCCGAGTGCCACGAATCCGAGCATGGCCGAGCCGAGCGCGGTTGCCTCGTATTCTGCAGTTCGAACAATAGGTATGCCTAAGACATCAGCTTGCAACTGATTATATTTTTGTAGTTTTGCCAACCGTCCCCCCACCGATATCTCTCCTGGCGCTGTTGGAAGTTTCTGGACACAGCGACGGAGATCGAAGGCGACGGACTCTAGGAACGCACGCACAATCTCAGGACCGCCATCATTGCTCTGGAGTCCCCATATCGCTCCTGGCAGACTTGAATTCCAATGCGGAGCCGTTGACCCCGCTTGATAAGGAAGAAAAAGCAAGGGACGAGTATCCGCGTGACGCATGGAGTTCGAAAGGGCCGTGTTGATTAGCGTGGCGGGATCCGGTGTCGGCCCTTGAAAGAGCTTTACGAGTGCCTCGAGATTGCGACCGGTCGTCAAAAGCGGAAACTCTTGAATCCAGCAATTTGCGAGGACATGCACACTGCACAAACTACCAGCGCTAGGGTCTAGCGTCGGTTCTTGCACCAATTGCTCAACGAACGATCCAGTTCCGTGATTGACTGTTACTTCTCCAGGAAATGTACCTCCCAGCCCAACTGAAGCACACATTTGGTCGCCACCGGCGGCTACCACCGGCGCCACCGGAATTCCGAGCGCACGGCTTGCGGTCGGATGCAGCTTTCCGACCACTGTTCCGGGATCAACCACGTCTGGAAAAAGCTCATGGGAAAGGTCTAAAATCCGCAGAACTTCCCAATCCCACGCTTTCGTATGGATATTAAAACAGAGGGTCCGGCTAGCATGTGATCTGTCTGTTACAGCCCGTCCCGTTAGTTGGTAGATTAAGTAGTCCTGCGCACAGAAAAGTTTCGCCGCACGCAAGAACACTTTCGGCTTGTTTTTTTTGAGCCAGAGAATTCGGGCGAGTGACGCGTAGGTGCTAACGCGTAGGCCGGTCTTCTTGTAAAGCGCACTCTCACCAAATCGCGTGGCAACCCATTTCGCTTCACGAGTCGCACGTAAATCGGAGGCAAGAATTGCCGCGCGAAGTGCTCGTCCACGAAAGTCCACAGGAAGTACTGCGGCCCGCAAGCTCGACACGCTGTACGCAACGATTCGTTTTTGATGACGCTCCACCTCGGCAATGCGCACTGCCGTCTTTACGGCATTCCACCAGATTGATGCGTTCTGCTCAACTCGACCTGTCGCATCGATCAGGCTACAGTACGGGCTGTGGCCATAAGCGACTCTATTTCCTAGACGATCGAATGCCACAACCTTGCAGGCGGACGTTCCGAGATCGATAGCGACTACGATTTCTCGATCAGTTAATGGGCGAGATCTTGCCATAGGGTTTCGCCGAGATGTGTCATTACCTCGGGGTTCAACAGATTTTCGGTTTTTCGTTCCACGACGAGTTTGCGAATGTTTGAGCAAAGCAAATAGGGAGTATTCTCGAGCGCTTCCACGGTTGTCCCTGCAAGATGAGAAGTCAATGTGACGTTGTCCAGCTCCAGAAGCGGATGAGATGGAGAGAGCGGCTCTTCGTCAAACACATCTAAAGCTGCGCCCGCGATCCGGCGATTCTGGAGCGCCATAAGCAGTGCCCGTGAATCAACCAGGCCAGATCGAGCTGTGTTAACCAAAATTGCGGTCGGTCGCATCGCTGCAATTTCTTTCTCTCCGATCAACCCTCGCGTACTCTCGGTCAAACGCGCATGGACGGTTACGACGTCCGACGTCGGCATCAACTCTTGAAGAGTTATGGATTTAATTCCCGCGGCTCGAAATTGCTCCGAGCTGGCATAGGGATCATATCCGCTGATGACAACATCGAATCCGGTCAGTTTTCGTGCCACCAGAGTGCCGATTTTCCCAACGCCGATGATTCCTATTTGCTTGCCTCCTAGCTCGTGCGGTTGATTCGCAAAATTCTTCTTCCACTCTCCTTTACTGAGTGCCAATTGAGATCGTGAAATGTTTCGCAACTCCGAAAGAATCAACCCGACCGCAAAATCAGACACAGCGTTTGCATTGCGTCCCGTTACGTTGAAGACCAAAATGCCTCTCTCGCTTGCTGCTTTCAAGTCCACGTTTTCAACACCCCCGCGGGCAATCCCGATAACTCGCAAGTTGGGGAACAGAGACATCATTCCCGAAGAGACCGGAGCATAGTGCGCGAGTAATACGGTCGGATCTACTCTTAGATTTTTCACGGATTCAGGAAGGGGAACTGCATCGGGGCCACCTTTTTCCACAAGGACTCGTTCCCTCTGAAGCTCTGCTTTATCGGCGCCAAGCCACATCGCTGTTTGGATTTGAACCGGGGCCAGCAGCTGAGAACATGCTGCTGCGAACTTTTCTGGACCTATCATCGCGTCGCCTAAGCAAAGCGCCCTGAGACCAATCAAGTCTGCCTCCTCTTCAGTACGTAAACACCTGCCCGACCATCGAACGGCGGTGAGGCTGTTAGAGGCGAAGCGTCTAACAGTTATTATCGTCAAAACGTTGCTATTTCGCCGCCCCGGCCTCTGGCATTGCATCGAAAGCACACGTTCGATTGCGGCGGAATTGCATCTCAGCTAACCCACACATATTATTGGAGGTACTTACGACCATGTCCGACTCCACGGTCGGCATCTTAATCTATATTTGCGATCTCTCCAACATTATTGAAACGTTTCACAGGATTCTTGACATTTGCGCTCCGAACACTATAATTCGCGCCGATCGAGTTATTAGGTCTGAATGGGGTACCATGCGAATTACAAGCCTCGTCACACAAGACGTCCGATTTCCGACTTCGAAGACACTTGCCGGCTCCGACGCACTTCATCCCAGTCCTGATTATTCAGCTGCGTATGTAAGCCTAGAGACTGACGACCCCCAAGCTCTCAAAGGAAATGCCCTTTCTTTTACCGCGGGCCGCGGTACAGAAGTCGTCATGGCGGGCATTCACGCTTTTGCACCATTCGTTGTTGGTAGGACCCTCGAAGACATCGTGGATGATTTTCGAGGCTTTTGGCGATCACTAGTTGGCGACGGGCAGTTGCGGTGGATCGGTCCCGAAAAAGGTGTCATTCATCTTGCAGCTTCTGCCGTCATAAATGCTGTCTGGGACCTGTACGCGAAATCCGAAGGCAAACCTCTTTGGAAGCTTCTCGTTGATATGTCTCCGGAGCAGCTCGTTTCGAGCCTCGAGTTTCGCTACCTTTCCGATGCGCTCACGCCGGATGAAGCTTTGGAAATGCTGAAAAAGAACTATTCGACGAGACGCCTCCGGGAAACAGAAATGAAAGCAATGGGTTATCCGGCGTATACAACGTCGGTTGGATGGCTGGGGTACGCCGATTCCAAGCTGGAGCAACTTTGCCAGGAGGCAATCGCTCAAGGCTGGAATTACGCAAAGATTAAAGTTGGAGGAAATTTGGACGATGACATTCGCCGCTCACGGCTTGTAAGAAAACAACTCGGCCCCGATCGCAAGCTGATGATGGATGCGAATCAGGCTTGGGACGTGGGAACGGCGATTAGCTGGATGAAAAAGTTGGCGCAGTTTGACCCCTGGTGGATTGAAGAACCAACAAGCCCCGATGACGTCTGGGGACATGGCGTGATTGCTCGCGCGCTTGACCCCATTGGTGTTGCGACAGGCGAACAGTGCCAGAATCGCGTGATCTTTAAGCAACTTTTTCAACT
>Ga0070765_100000540_pt1 | contig 22822 bp, 17 predicted proteins | sample HubBroMetageWFT5_FD_71516 | JGI IMG/M metagenome (GOLD analysis project Ga0070765, IMG submission 71516) | Warmed and freeze-thawed soil microbial communities from the Hubbard Brook experimental Forest, New Hampshire - Hubbard Brook CCASE Soil... | ecosystem: Environmental > Terrestrial > Soil... | reverse complement strand
TTCAAGACGAATTATGGCGTGCTGCATGGGATTGTACACAGCGTGGCGTTCGCACCGGCGGAAGAATTGAAGGGCGAGTTCCTGAATACTACGCGCGAGGGATTCCGGATTGCGCATGACGTAAGCGTATATACGCTGATTGCGGTGTCGCGCGCTGCTGCTCCGCTGATGAGTGCGGGCGGCGGGATTATCACGATGACGTACTATGGCGCGGAGAAGGTGGTGCCGAAGTACAACGTGATGGGCGTAGCGAAGGCGGCGCTGGAAGCGACCGTGCGTTATCTGGCGAACGACCTAGGGCCGAAGAATATTCGCGTGAACGCTATTTCGGCGGGGCCGATCAAGACGCTGGCTGCGCGGGGAATTGCGCAACTCGGAGAAATGCTGCGAGCACATGCGGAGCGCGCGCCGCTGAAGCGGAATGTGGACCCGGGCGAAGTGGGAGCGACGGCGGTGTTTTTGTTGTCGGAAGGAAGTTCGGGGATTACGGGCGAGACGATTTATGTGGATTGCGGGTACAACGTGATGGGGTTCTGAGGCGGAAGCGATCAGGGATCAGCGATCAGGCATCAGGAAGCGGGATCGCGAAGTAGGATGCAAGGAAGTTAGGAAGCAAGGATGAACCCAGAGGGGCACGAGTCGCGTGCCCCTTTTTGATGAAAGGCTAACGACAATTGGCTGGAAGATTGACGATTGCGATTGATGGGCCGGCGGGATCGGGCAAGAGTACCGTGGCACGACGGGCGGCGGCGATGCTTGGTTATTTGTATCTGGATAGTGGAGCGATGTATAGGGCAGTGGCGTTGAAGGCGCTGGATCTGAAGATTCCGCTGGACGATGAAGCGCGACTGGAAGCGCTGGCGCGGGAGACACATATCGAACTGTTGCCGCCGACACCGGAGCAGGAATTGGCTGGGCGGAAGAATCGCGTATTCCTGGACGGCAGGGAAGTGACCGAGCGGATTCGCACGGAGGAAGTGGCACAGGCGGCTTCGCGACTGGCGACGGTTGCGGGTGTGCGCAAAGTGCTGGTTGCAGAGCAGCAGAGCGCGGGGCGCGGCGGTGGAGTGGTAATGGAAGGGCGGGATATCGGCACGGTTGTTTTCCCGGGCGCGCAATTGAAGATATTTCTGGAGGCTTCGCCGGACGTGCGCGCACAGCGGCGCTGGCTGGAGCATGAAGAGAAAGGCGACCACTTTACGTTGCCGGAAGTACTGGTGGAAGTGCGCGAGAGGGACAAACGGGATCGCGAGCGAAAGGTGTCGCCGCTGGTGAAGGCGGAGGATGCGGTGTTGATCGACAATACGGCGATGGATGCGGAGGAGACGGCGCGGTTGATTGTTTTGTTGGCAAAAGAGCGCGGGTGAAGGACGGGAAATGAATAAGACGGTGCTGATGGGCTTGACGGTGATGATGTTCCTTTGTGTGTCACGGATGAATGCGACGGATACGCCGAGTTCGCAAGAGGAAACGGCGAAGAAGTTTCGAGAATATCTTCAAGACGATTGGAAGCGGTGGATGGAGGAATATCCGGAGATGGCTACGCAAGTGGGCTATCCGGGGCAGAACCGCAGATGGACGGATCCATCGCCGGCTGGGTATGCCGCGCACGAGAAACATTTGCGAGCTAGCCTCAAGACGTTGCTCAGCATACGGCGGCAGGATTTGCCTGCCAGCGAACAATTGAATTATGACCTGTATCGCGAATTGCTGGAGACCGCGGTGGAAGGGTTGCAGTATGGCGACGACCCCATGCCCATTCATGGGGTGGTGCCTGCGAATCGATGGATGCCGATCAACCAGATGGAAGGAATCCAGCAGAGTGCAGCGGATGCGATTGCGTCGATGCCGCGGGCAAGCGTTTCCGATTACGAGAACATGCTGGCGCGGCTGGAGACACTGGCGGGCGTAGTCGATCAAACCAACGCAAATTTGCAGGAAGGGTTGAAGAAGGGTTACACGCCTCCGAAAATCACGATGCGGGACGTCGGCAAGCAAGTGGCAGATCTGATTCCGCCGGAGGCGCTGAAGAGCCCGTTGTTGGAGCCGTTTGGAAAATTCCCTCCCGCGATTGGCGAGGGCGAACGAGAGCGGCTGACCAACAAGGCCAAGGAAATTTATTCCGCGAAGGTGGCTCCCGCGTTTCAGCGCCTGCACGATTATCTGGTTTCGACATACATTCCCGGGTGCAGAGAGAATATTGCCGCGAGCGCGTTGCCGGATGGGGCCGCCGCGTATGCGTTTCACATACGCTGGCAGACCACGACGCGGCTGACGGCGGAGCAGATCCACGAGATCGGCCTGGCAGAAGTGAAGCGTATTCATGGCGAGATGGAAAAGGTCATTGCGAAGAGCGGCTTTACGGGAAGCTTCAAGGAATTCACGGAATTTCTGCGCAACGATCCCCGATTTTATTTTGAGAACGCCGACGACCTGGTGAACGGATACCGGGTGATCGCCAAAAAGATCGATCCAGCATTGGCGCACGAATTCGGGAAGCTGCCGCGATTGCCTTACGGAGTCACACCGATCCCGGATTTCAAGGCGCCATCGCAAACGACTGCGTACTACCAGCAGGGAGCGCCGTCCGCGGGGCGTGCGGGCACCTATTTCGTGAATGCGTACAATTTGAAGGCGCGGCCGAAATGGGAGATGGAAGCGCTGTCCCTGCACGAATCGGTGCCGGGGCATCATCTGCAGATCGCGCTGGCACAGGAATTGGAAGACATGCCGGAATTCCGGCGGAATGGATCGTACTCCGCGTTTGTAGAGGGATGGGCGCTGTATTCCGAAAGTCTTGGAGAAGAATTGGGAATGTACGGGGACCCTTATTCGAAGTTCGGGCAACTGGCGTACGAAATGTGGCGGGCGGTGCGGCTGGTGGTGGACACTGGGATGCATTCGAAGGGCTGGACGCGGCAGCAGGCGATCGATTTTTTCCGGGAGAATACCGGCAAGACCGATCAGGACGTGACCGTGGAGATCGACCGCTACATCGTGTGGCCCGGGCAATCGTTGGCGTACAAGCTAGGGCAAATGAAGATTCGTGAGTTGCGAATGCGCGCGGAGAAAAAGCTGGGCACGGGCTTTGACGTGCGCGCGTTTCATGATGCGGTGTTGGAGCAAGGGGCGGTTCCGTTGGACCAATTGGAGGCACATATGGATTCGTGGCTGAACGCGCGGAGCGTGAAATAAGGCGAGAGGGCCGGCCAGAGGCCGGCGTACCAAGGAACTGTACGACAAACAACGGAGCCGGTTTGGGAATGCGCAAGGCATAGGAAGAACCAGATAAAAAGCGCACTCTTAAGTGCGAAGGGTGCGGCACCCAGATAAGGCAGAAGCGCAAAGGGTAGGCTACCCTCAAGTCCATTTGAAATTGCGGGCTCTTACGATCAAACGTTACACAACTTCTTCTCGCTTCTCCGTTAGATGCCGATGGCGGCGGATTTTTTCAGGGCGGTTTTGTAGGATTCGGGGATGGATTCTTCGGAGCAGCCGAGTTTTTCGGTGAAGGTGGAGAGTTGCGGCCACTCGGCTTGTTCGAGGGCGAGGAGCAGTTCGTAGATGTCGCGGAAGCGGTTCTTACCGCCGTTCAGGGCGGTTTTTACGTCCTGCGGGATCGGCAGAGTGCGCAAAACTTCTTCCATGGGTTTATCGAGCAGGGCATCCACGATGGAGAGAAGGCCCATCAAGAACAGGCTGCTGCTTTTCTCCGGGACGCTGGCGGTCTGCGAGAAGTCCTCGCAAAAATAGGCGCGGGTGAGCGCGGTGCGAACGATCTCCGGCGGTTTGCCGCCACTCATGGCCACGATGCAGAAAACAGAAACCCAGCGGCGGAACTCACGTTCCCCCAAGAGCATCATGGCGTCACGGATGGAATGCACTTCGGAGCGGACGCCGATCGCTGGAGAATTCAGGTAGCGCAGCAGGCGGTAGAGCAGGGAAGGTTCCTGTTTCAGCAGGCCTTCGATAGCGGCGTAGTCGAGTTCCTGGCCAGCCACGGCGGCCAGCAGTTGCAACTGGATCAATTTGTTTCCGGGGATTTCGCGGGTTTCGATCATGGCCGGTTTGCAGAAGAAATATCCCTGGAAATAGCAAAAGCCCAGGTTGCGTGCTTCTTCGAGTTCCGCGGCAGTTTCCACTTTTTCGGCGATCAGCGAGACATCGGTGGAGCGGTATTTTTGCGCGATGAGTTTCCGCGCGTCCGAATCAGTGAGCGTGAAGTCCACCTTTAGAAATTGCGCCAGTTTTACCAGGGGCTCGTACGAAGGGTGATCGACGAAATCATCCAGAGCCAGCAGGTAGCCGGAAGCGCGCAGTTCGCGGCAAATCTCGACGATATCGGGCGTGGGTCTAACGGTCTCGAGGATCTCGACGACGATACGATCGGCGGGAAGCAGGCGCGGCGCACCGAGGCGCAAAGCCAGTTCGTCGACGTTTACGAAGGCGCGCGCGTGGCCAGCGAGCATATCCAAGTCGAAGAGGGTGGTGGCGTCGGTGATGACGCTGGCGGAAGAGTGGGTGCGCGGCTGGAAGAAATTTTCGGGACCGCCGCGGAAAAGAAGTTCGTAGGCATATACTCTCAGCCGGGTGTCGAAAATAGGCTGACGAGCGATGAATTTTTCATGCATGAAGCTACACCTTGGTTCGAAGGCGCAGAAGTGAAACGCGCCCGCGAAACCAATCAAAAATGCCGTTCGGCTCGGGGAAGCGGACAGGAGGGAGTCCGCAATTGGGGCGGCCGTGCGGTTGAAGCGAAACCCTAAACGGGAGCCGACATGGAACTGAGAAATTCCATGTTGGCCTTGGTCTTGGTCAAGCGGCTGAGGAGCAATTCCATAGCCTCGACGGTTGAGAGCGGGCTGAGCACCTTGCGCAATACCCAGACGCGACTCAGTTCGTCGGGCGGGAGCAGCAGTTCGTCCTTACGCGTGCCGGAGCGCTGAATATCGATGGCCGGGAAGACACGCTTATCGGCGAGGCGGCGGTCGAGATAGATTTCCATGTTACCGGTGCCCTTGAATTCCTCGAAGATGACGTCGTCCATGCGGCTGCCGGTGTCGATCAAGGCAGTAGCGATGATGGTGAGCGAGCCGCCTTCCTCCACGTTACGAGCGGCGGCGAAGAAACGGCGCGGGCGCTGGAGAGCGTTGGCGTCGATACCGCCGGAGAGGACTTTGCCGGAGGGCGGAGTGACGGCGTTATAGGCGCGGGCAAGACGGGTGATGGAGTCGAGAAGGACGACGACGTCGCGTTTGTGTTCAACCAGGCGCTTGGCCTTTTCGAGGACCATTTCCGCGACTTGAATGTGGCGCTGAGGCGGTTCATCGAAGGTGGAGCTAATGACTTCGCCTTTGACGGTGCGCTGCATGTCGGTGACTTCTTCCGGGCGCTCGTCGATGAGCAGGACGATCAAGGCGACTTCCGGATGATTGACGGTGATGGAATTGGCGATGGACTGCAGCATCATGGTCTTACCGGTGCGCGGTGGCGCGTTGATCAAACCGCGCTGACCCTTGCCGATGGGGTTGAGGAGGTCGAGCACGCGGCCCGTTAGATTTTCCTTGGTGGTTTCCATCTTCAGACGACCCTGCGGGTAGAGCGGCGTAAGGTTGTCGAAAAAGATTTTGTTGCGGGCGACTTCGGGATCTTCAAAGTTGACGGCTTCGACTTTGATCAATGCGAAGTAGCGCTCGCCGTCTTTCGGAGGGCGAACCTGGCCGGAAACGGTGTCTCCGGTGCGTAGATCGAATTTGCGGATTTGCGACGGCGAAACGTAAATGTCGTCCGGGCCGGGGAGATAGTTGTATTCCGGGGCGCGGAGGAAGCCGAAGCCATCGGGCAGGCATTCCAATACGCCTTCCGAGAAGATGAGGCCGCTTTTTTCCGTTTGCGCGCGGAGGATCTGGAAGATCAACTCCTGCTTGCGCATGCCGCTAGCGCCCGGAATGTTCAATTCCTTGGCGATCTTGGCGAGGTCGGTGATGTTCTTTTCTTTCAGCTCCGCCAAGCTGACACTAACTTGATGATTTCCTTCTGTACTCGTCTCTTTTGCCATATGTCCTGACTTTTTCAATTTTTGAATTGGTGGTGGTACCTGACCTATCGTTCCCGGAATGGACTGCGTGGTGGTGTACCTTACCGGCGGAGGGAATCCCCGCCAGGGTGGGGCAAACCAAACTGTCTGCAACCGGACGCAACGCCGGGCCTAATTCTGGTGGCAACCCGCGGGTGCAGGTTGTGGCCTTTCCAACGCTGCCTAGTTGGTCAAACTCGAATCTTTATCGGCGCCGGTGGTGAACGCTTCCGTTACAGGCGCAACCCCGGTGTGCTCGATAGGCACAATCGGGCGCTCCAGCGCAATCTGCAGAACCTCGTCCATGGTTTCCACGAAATGCAATTTGAGGCTGGAGAGAATCTCCTGGGGAATATCCGCTAGGTCCTTCTCATTATCCTTCGGAAGGATGACGGTACGCAAGCCCATTCGATGGGCGGCCAGGAGTTTTTCTTTGACGCCGCCGATGGGCAGAACCTTGCCGCGCAGGGTGATTTCACCGGTCATGGTGACGTCGCAGCGGACCGGGATGCGGGTCAACGCGCTGACGATGGACGTGCAGATGGTGATTCCGGCGGAAGGACCGTCTTTCGGGATGGCGCCTTCGGGCACGTGGACGTGAATATCGCGCGTGCGATAGAAATCTTTTTCCAGGCCGAGGGTTGCGGTGCGCGAACGCACGTAGCTCATCGCGGCTTGCGCGGATTCCTGCATGACGTCGCCGAGTTTTCCAGTGAGCGTCAGGCGGCCCTTGCCTTCCATAAGCGTGGCTTCGGTGGAGAGGACGGAACCGCCGACTTCGGTCCAGGCGAGGCCGGTAGTGAGGCCGATTTCGTTTTGCTTTTCGAGCCAGAATTCGCGGTATTTCAGGACGCCAAGGAATTCCTTGGCGTTGGCCGGGGTGATAGCGGCCGAGGACAGATCCTTGCCATCGGTAACCACGCGGCGAGCCATCTTGCGGGCGATATTTTGAATTTCACGCTCGAGGTTACGAACGCCAGCTTCGTGGGTGTAGTGCCGGATGATGTGCAGCAGGCCTTCATCGGAGAAGCTGAGATTTTTTTCGCTGATGCCGGTGGCTTCGAGAGAGCGCTTGACCAGGAAACGCTTGGCGATTTCGAGCTTTTCCTGCTCGGTGTAGCCGGCGAGGCGCAAAACTTCCATGCGGTCTTGCAAGGGCTGCGGAATGGTGTGCAGCACGTTAGCGGTGCAAACGAACATGACCTTGGAGAGATCGTATTCCACGTCGAGATAGTGATCGGTGAAAGCGTGGTTTAGCTCGGGGTCGAGTACTTCCATCAAGGCGGCAGATGGGTCGCCGCGGAAGTCGGTGGACATCTTGTCCACTTCATCAAGGACGAAAATCGGATTGGTGGTGCCAGCCTTCTTCATCATCTGGATGATCTGGCCCGGCAGAGCGCCGATGTAAGTGCGGCGATGACCGCGAATTTCGGCTTCATCGCGCACTCCGCCCAGAGAGACGCGGACGAATTTGCGTCCGGTGGCGTGGCCGATGGACATAGCCAAAGAAGTTTTGCCGACGCCTGGAGGGCCCACGAAGCAAAGGATGGAGCCCTTGGGATTCTTGACGAGCTGACGAACGGCGAGGAATTCGAGAATGCGTTCCTTAACTTTCTCCAGTCCGTAATGTTCTTTGTTGAGAATTTCCTCGGCAGCTTTGATGTCGCGAATTTCCTTGGAACGCTTCTTCCAGGGCACGGCGAGGAGCCAATCAATGTAATTGCGGCTGACGGTGGATTCCGCGGACATAGGCGGCATCAGTTCCAGGCGCTTCAGCTCGGTGGTGGCCTTTTCGTGGACGTCCTTAGGCATGCCCGCTGCGTCAATCTTTTTCTTCAGCTCTTCGGATTCGTTTTTCTCGCCGCGGCCGAGTTCCTTCTGGATGGCCTTCAATTTTTCGTTCAGGTAATACTCTTTTTGCGCGCGTTCCATCTGGCGCTTGACGCGGGTGTTGATATTGCGATCGACGTTGAGCTTTTCGAGCTCGATTTCGAGAATGTCGGAGATGCGGTTCAGGCGCTCGAGCGGATCGGCAGTTTCGAGGAGGTCCTGCTTTTCGTCGACGGGGAGTTGAAGATTTGCGGCGATGGTGTCCGACAGGCGTGAAGGATCATCGACACGCGCTGCGGCGATCATGGTGTCGTAGTTGAGGCTTTGCGAGAGCTTGATGAACTGTTCGTAGAGGCCGGTGACCTTCTGTACGAGCTGCTCGACCTGCGGGGTGCTTTCAATCTTTGCGCTGAGCAAGCGGACATTGGCGCGGAAGAAACCCTCGTCGCTGGTGATGGAAATGGCGCGAGCGCGTTCGACGCCCTCAACAAGGACTTTTATGTTGCCGTCGGGGAGCTTTACGCTCTGGACGATGTTGGCAAGCGTGCCCACGGCATAGATTTCTTCGGGTTTCGGGTCGTCCACGGAAGCATCATGCTGCGTGGAGAGGAAAATCTTCTTATCGCCGTTCAGTGCTTCTTCGAGCGCACGAACGCTGGCTTCCCGGCCAACGATGAACGGAGTCATCTGCTGCGGGAAAATGACCATATCGCGCACCGGCATCATAGGCACGCGCTTGGATTCTTGTTTTTCTCGGTTGAACATTGGGCCCCTGAACTGAATCCCTCAACAAACCGGCAGCGTTATCCGGCCTTTTCGAGCAAACTCCAGTTGATTTCGTGGCCGCGAACCATATCACCGGTGACCACAAAATCACGCGCTTTGCGTTGCATCGGGAGGTGATACATAAGTTCCAGCATGAGGTCTTCGAGGATCATACGCAAGCCGCGCGCGCCAACTTTGCGCTGAAGAGCCAACTCCGCCACGGTCTCCAAGGCATCGTCGGTAAAGCGCAGGCGAACGTTTTCGAACTCGAAGAGTCGCTGATATTGCTTGAGCAGAGCGTTTTTCGGCTCGGTCAAAATCTTCATGAGCGCGCCCTTGTCGAGGTCGCTCATCACACCTGCCACGGGCAGGCGGCCAACAAATTCGGGGATCAGGCCGTAGCGAATCAAGTCACTTGGCTGGACCTGCTCCAGAAGTTCGGTATTACGGCGCTGGGACGAGGTCGCTGTCGAACCCGCCTCGGTGTGAAAGCCGAGGGACCTGCGGCCGACGCGCTTCTCGATGATCTTTTCGAGGCCTACGAACGCTCCGCCGCATATAAATAAGATGTTCGTGGTGTCCACAGGGGTAAATTCCTGGTGGGGGTGCTTGCGGCCACCCTGGGGAGGGACGTTGGCAACGGTGCCTTCGAGAATCTTGAGAAGGGCTTGCTGGACGCCCTCACCGCTGACGTCACGGGTAATGGAGGGGTTTTCGTCCTTTTTCGCGATCTTGTCAATTTCGTCTATATAGATGATGCCCTGCTGAGTTTTCTGGACGTCGCCATCGGCGGCTTGCAGGAGCTTCAGGATAATGTTTTCCACGTCTTCGCCGACGTAGCCCGCCTCGGTGAGGGTGGTGGCGTCGACTATAGCGAAGGGAACATCCAGCATGCGGGAAAGGGTTTGTGCCAGGAGGGTTTTGCCGGTCCCGGTGGGTCCGATGAGCAGAATATTGGACTTGCTGACTTCGATCTCGCCCGGCTGCTTGTTCAGGAAGATGCGCTTGTAATGGTTATAGACCGCGACGGCGAGCTTTTTCTTGCTGCGGTCCTGACCGATGACGTAGCCGTCGAGGAACTGCTTAATTTCGGGGGGCCGGGGTAGGCGCTTGGCTGGCGCGGTGGCCTGTTCGCGCTTTTCGTCTTCCAGGATGGTTTGGCAGACGCCGACACACTCATTGCAGATGTATGCGCGGGGGTAGTCCGACGGTGAGCTGATCAGCTTTTCCACCTGCTCCTGGGTCTTGTGGCAGAAGGAACAGCGAAGCGGCTCGTCTGGGCTATATTTTTTCACGTAGTTGAAGGCCTCGTCTCCGGTGAGTGGCCGGAGCCCTTACTAACTATTCTAGGCCGAAATCTCCGCTGGGCAAGTAGGAAACTGTGAGGGCTGTGACAAATCGCAACTCACCGTTTACGAAGGCTCGCTACCTTAGATGCGAGCAGGTTGCGTTGATATACAGCCCAACAAAAATCGGCCCTGTAATCGAAAGATTACCGATGTTTATAGATGATCTCGTCGATCATCCCGTACTCTTTGGCCTGCTCCGGGTTCATGATGTAGTCGCGCTCGACATCGCGCTCGATGCGCTCGACGGGCTGGCCGGAATGCTTGGACAAAATGCTGTTAATGGTGGAGCGCATGCGCAAAATTTCTTTGGCGTGCAGGTCGATATCGGTGGCCTGGCCGCCGAGGCCGCTCATCCAAGGCTGATGGATCAGGATGCGGGCGTTGGGCAGGGCAAAGCGCTTTTTCGGAGAGCCACCGGCGAGCAGCACGGCCGCAATGGAGGCTGCCTGGCCTACGCAGGTGGTGACCACGTCGGGCTTGACGAACTGCATGGTGTCGTAAATTGCGAAGCCCGCGGTGATAGAGCCGCCCGGCGAATTGATGTACAGCTGAATGTCTTTTTCGGGATCTTCGGCCTGCAGGAAGAGCATCTGGGCGGTGGCCAAATTGGCGACGTGGTCGTCAATCGGCGTGCCGATGAAAATGATGTGCTCTTTCAGAAGGCGCGAATAAATGTCGTACGCGCGCTCGCCCCGGCTGGTCTGTTCGACGACCATGGGTACGAGGGTTGTGCCGCGATATTCCTGTTCGTCGTAGTTTTTCATTTGAGAGAGCCTGCTCGTAAAAAGCGAGGTCAAATTCACTTGGCCGTTGCGGCTACAGTTTTAACGCGGGCGTTTTGCGCAAGCCAGTCGATGGTTTTGTCACTCCGCAGCTTCGCTTTCATCCTATCGAGCGTGCCCTGCTTTGTCAAACGAGCGTTAATTGCTTCGGCGGATTCGCCACTATGGGTAGCCATGTGTTCGAGCTCGTGCTGGAGCTCTTCATCGGTGGATTCAATCTTTTCCTCGGTGGCGATGCGATCGATGACCAGTTCAGCCTTGACGTCATCCTTGGCGCGGTCTTCCTGACGCTTGCGCAGGGTGACCCAATCGACGTTGACCGCGCGGGGATCGACACCTTGCTGAGCCAGGGAGCGAACGACGCGTTCCAGGCGAACGTCCATTTGCTGTTCGACCAGCGATTGAGGAACGGGGAAGTCGTGGAGCTTGACCAGTTCGGCGATTACCTTTTCGCGCTGGAGATCTTTCTGGCGGTGATCGCGTTCGTGCTCCAGGCTTTCCTTGATTTTCGTTTTCAGTTCGTCGAGAGAAGTGGCGTCGCTGACGTCTTTGGCGAATTCGTCGTTTAGTTCGGGGAGCTTTTTGGTTTTGATGCCGAGGACGTCGACGGAATAGTGAAAGGTCTTGCCGGCGAGCTTGGCGTCGGGGTAGTCGGCGGGATAGGGAACATCGAAATTCTTGTGATCGCCGACGTTTGCGCCCATGAGGTTTTCGTTGAAGGGCGCCATGGTTTCTTCGGCGCCGACGTGGCAGAGAACGCTTTCGGCTTGCAGCGGTTCGCCTTCGCCTTCGGGCGTGCCAACGAGTTTCACTTGGACGTAGTCGTCATTTTCGACGGGACGGCCTTCGACCGGAGCGAAGGTAGCGGCGCGCTGCTGCATTTCGTTAAGGGCGCGGGTGACGTCTTCATCGGTGAGATTCATTTCCGGCATTTCGATTTCGAGATTCTTGTACTCGCCGAGGGAAAATTCGGGGAGCACATCGAAGGTAGCGGTGAACTTTACCGGCTGACCTTCGTTGAATTCGAGCTTTTCGACCTGCGGCTGAGAGACGGGCGTGAGCTTTTGTTCGGCGACAGCCTGTTCGACCTTTTCAGGGACGAGTTTTTGCAGGATTTCGCCTTTGATTTCTTCGGCGAAGCGGCGCTTGATCAAGGAAATGGGGGCCTTGCCGGGACGGAAGCCCGGGACGCGTGCGATGCGTGCGTATTCTTTCGCGGTTTTTTCGGTGGCCTTGGTTACTTCATCGGCCGGGATCTCCAGATCCAGTTCTCTCCGGCAAGTTGCTTCTTCTGCCATGATGATTCTCCCTTGTTGGTTCAATTCATTCGGTCGTACAGCAAAGTCAAAATCAGTTCCTCAGGGGTTAAAGCCCGGTGAGGGTCAATGCCAAATGTCGGAGCTAAAGCTCCGACCCCGTTGCTCGCACATGGGTTTTTTCCGTGCCCTAAATGAAGCGGCGGCCCCTGTTAATCGTGCCCGCTGCTGCGCGCATTGTACGTCAAAGGCACACCTGTTCGGTGATCGTCCCGCTTTTCGGTGGCAATTTCAGGAATGACTCTGCGGCGATTCGGCGGGCTTCAGAACCATTTCTTCAACCTTAATAGTATAGGGGAGGGTTGGAAGCGGGTCAACGAAGGGCCGCGGAGCTTCCGACGCGACACAACAATCCTGCCGAAGATCGGGTGAGGGTGAATGATAAGGGTGGACTGGGGTTTTCGGCGCCGCTTGTGGTGGGAGCGTTGAGGGATGGCTTATTTCGATAACTGTGACGGTGATTTGAGGATTGGGAATTTTGCCGTCGAGTTTGTCGCGGATCAGGGCAGCCAATTGCATTGCTGTCAGACCTGCGACTTTCACATTATGATTCAGGGGGAGATCGATGTTTCCTTTTCGGTCGACGGGAACTGTTCTGGTTATTTCCGGGTGCTTCCAGACGTCAAGCTTAATGACGTCTCCGGGATGGATACGGTATTCGAGTGTCGCGGACGCAGATACCGCCGGCTTTTCTTGTGCGTTCAAGGCTGCGCCGCGGGAGATGGCGCACGTCAGGAGCGTTGCGGCGATCCAAACTCGAAGGGTCTTCGATTCGAGCACGGCGACTTTCTCCTTCGTCTTATATGGATATATCTACTCGAACAGTATAGTCGCCGGCTGCTTCGCGGTCATACATCCCGGCAAGATTCTGAAGTTGAGATCCTTCGTCCATCCTTTTCGGATGGGCTCAGGATGGCAAAATGAGGGCGTGTCGGATACTCAGGATGACAAGGTGCGGAGTTTGGAGGGGCCGACGGATCAGGGTGAGAGAGTGTGCGGTGGCGGGAGAGAGATGACCGTGGTTGTGCGTGTGCAACTCTGCTGGCCTTGTTGCCTGCAATGCATGTAGGATGTTGCGGACACTGGCAGTCTGACACAGTAATTTCCGTCGAAAAATGGTGAAACGATATGAAAATCCTGAATCGTGTGTTGTTACTTGCGCTGTTTGTGCTGGCGGTGGCTCTCGCACCGCGCGGTCAAGCGCAGACCAGTCCGCAGAAAACTGAACCCCCCGCGGCGCCTTCGGCCACCGGTCCGGCTACCGATACGCAGAAAAAAAACATCCAGGCGTATATCGATTTGATGCGCAAAGATGTGCGGCAACAGAAGGCCGAGTACATGGGCTCGGTGATGGTACTGAGCGCCGCCGATGCGGCGAAATTCTGGCCGATTTACAGCGATTACGACGTGGAGCTGACCAAGTTGAATAACCAGAGAGTGCAAACCATCAAGCAATATGTGGCCGACTACGATCATATGACCGATGACGAAGCGGACCAATTGATCCAGAAATCGATGGCCTATCAGAAGCAACGGGCGCAGCTTCTCGACAAGACCTACGAGCAGGTGAAGCAGGCGTTGGGAGGAATTACGGCGGCGCGTTTCGCGCTGGTAGAACACCAGTTGCTGCTCCTGATCGACCTGCAAATTGTTTCGTCGCTGCCCATCGTCGGGCAGAGCTAATCATTTTCGGGACAAGGAGAATATTCTGATGCGAACGAAATTATTTTGTGCAGCAGCTTTGTTATTGGGCGCGATGACTGGCTATGCGAATTCGAGCGAAGGTTATGGGACCCCGTTGACAACAAGCGGAAGAGCGACGCCGCAAACAAAAAAAAGAATTACGGTTCCGGCAGGCACCCGAATCCTGGTTCGAATGGTGGATTCGATTGACTCCTCCAAGCAGAAAACGGGATTTCGTTTTACCGCTACGCTCGAAACTAATCTGATGGCGGAGGATACGGTTATCGCGCCGCGAGGCACCACAGTGTATGGACAGCTCACGGAAGCCTCGTCCTCTGGCCGAATGAAGGGAAGCTCTGAACTGAAGCTAGAGCTGACGGATATCGTTATTAAGGGCACGGCGTATCCGCTGCTTACCGGCACCTACGAGGTGAAGGGCAAGGGAGAAGGCGGGAACACGGCTAAGAAAGTTGTCGGCGGCGCGGGATTGGGAGCGCTTATCGGCGGCTTAGCTGGTGGAGGAAAAGGCGCGGGAATTGGCGCACTGGCCGGAGCTGGAGCGGGCACGGCTGTGGCCGCTTCGAAGAAGGGGCAACAATTGCAGATTCCGAGCGAAACGTTGCTGGAATTTCGCCTCGAACAACCCGTGGCGTTGCCGGTCGCGGGCTAAGCGCTATTCACAGAACCCGAGCCGATCATTCGTGAACCCGAGCAGGGGAAGAGGGATTTGTATGCGTGGACGAAAGAGGAAACTCGTACTGACGACGATGGGAGTATTGCTGATGAGTTGCGGAGGGATCGTGGGGCAGGGTTCGGATGATGAAAAGCTGACGGATAGCAGCAAGATTGGTCCGGATGGAACCGCGTATGTGACGCGGGTTATCCCGGTGCCAACTACGATCAGCCCGGAGGCGCAGAAGATGTTGGCGCGCGTGGAATCGGATGCGGCGGTGCCGCAAACGCTGGAGGAACGGCGGACTGGGACCGACAAGTGGCAGGCGGGCGTTGGTGAAGCGTTTAAGAAGATGTATCCGGTAAACGTGGCCGCGGACACGATCGCAGGCGTACCGGTGCGGGTAATCACGCCGCTGCATATTGCGCCGGAGAAACGCGACCGCGTGCTGATCAATTTACATGGAGGCGGATTCAATTCGGATTCGGGTTCGTTGTCGGAGACGATTCCGATTGCGAATTTGAGCGGCATCAAGGTGGTCGCGGTGCTTTACCGGCTGGCGCCGGAACATCCGTTTCCCGCGGGTCTGGATGATGCAGTGGCGGTTTACAAGGAATTGCTGAAAACGTATAACCCGAATCACATGGGGATTTATGGGACGTCGGCGGGAGCAATTCTTACGGCGGAAGTGACGGTGAAGCTGAAGCAATTGGGGCTGCCGCTGCCGGGAGCGACGGGAATATTTTCCGGGATGGGTGACTTCAGCCAGGCGGGAGATTCGATCGCGTTTTATGCGTTGAATGGATTCTCCGGGCGTCTGGAGCCGCCGAAACCGCACAGCAGGGAGTACACGGGATCGATTGATTTAAGGGATTCGGTGCTGTCGCCGTTGTATGCGGATCTGAAGGGATTTCCGCCGACGATTTTTGTGACCAGCGGGCGGGATTTGCTGTTGAGCGGAACGACGATTTTGCATCGGGCGTATTTGCGAGCGGGAGTGGATGCGCAATTGGCAGTGTTCGAAGCGCTGCCGCATGCGTTCTGGAATAATCCGGACTTGCCGGAATCGAAAGAGGCGAGCGAGATCATGGCGGGATTTTTGGAGAAGCATGTGGGGAGGTGAAGACGGGGGAGCGAGACTTTCTTCAGGGGCTAAATCCCGTGGAGGATTGGTGAATTACGCAGGGGATGAAGCCCCTGCCTCCTAGAGAAAAATCATTTCCTCAGGGACTAAAACCCGGTTCATGCCAGGTTTTTTGATGTCGGAGCTGAAGCTCCGACCCCCGGTGCCAAGCACAAAGACTTGAGCGAGTTGGAAAAAGAAAAGCGGCCGCCTTCAGAAGGCGGCCGCTACACAGGCGAGGCGCGCGCGACTCTTGCTCCCTTGGAGCCGTTAGTCCGGAGTGCAGGTGCGAGATTTGATGGCGCCTAGGACGTGGTCGGCCACTACTTTTGTGGTCATATCGTCCTTGAGAATTTGCCAGCCGGTGGTCACTACCAATAGGTTTTCTTCAGGGAAGACCATGAGGCGCTGGCCGCCGAAGCCGAGGCAGGTCCAGGCGTACGAGTTTTTGTCGGGCAGGATGTAAAGCCACCACTTGTAGCCGTATTTATAGTGAACGCTGGCGTCGATGAATGGGGTGAGGGATTGTTGCACCCATTCATGGGAGACGATGCGCTGGCCATTCCACATGCCATCGTGCAGATAGAGGTAGCCGATTTTGGCGAGGTCGGCGTCGCGCAAGTACAAGCCGCCTTCGGTATCGACAACGCCCATGTAGGTGCGTTTCCAATAGTGATCCATGGCGAGCGGCGCGAAGAGATATTTTTCACCGTACTTCTCGATGTCCTGCCCTGTTTCTTTCTGAAAGATGTAGGCGAGCAATTCGGAAGCGCCGCTGTTGTAATTGAAAACGGTACCGGGTTCGACGGCCATGGGCTTGTCGATGACGTATTGGACCCAATCGTCAGTGGCTTCCATGATGCTGGCGTCGCTGGTGGGATCGTCGTAAGGGACGTCTTCGTTCCACTTGAGGCCAGTAGTCATTGTCAGGACGTGCTTCAGGGTCATGCGCCGCTTGCGGTCGTCGATATTTTTTACTTTTGCGGGGTCGAAAAAGTGAAGGACTGGAGTGTCGACGGTGGCTTTGAAATCGCCTCGGGTCATGGCGATGCCGATGATCACGCTGGTGACCGTTTTGCTGACGGATTGCATACTGTGAAGATCAGTGCCCTTGTAATAGGGGTGCCAGGCTGGATCGAAATAGTTGTAGAGGCCGGTGACTCTGGCGTTTAGCGGGCCTTTTACTTTCGCTTCCTTGCCATAGATTTGCGCGTAGTCGTGCGGATACTTCTTTGCGTAGACCTGCTTGCCGCAGCGGAAGACAGAAAGGCTGTCGACAAGGCCATATTTTCCGGCGGAGAGATCCTCGTCGAAGGAATTTAGAACCGTTTCATCGAGTCCGACGCTCGCGGGGGTCGCCTGCACCCAAGTTTTCTTTGGCCACAGCGTGGGTTCGGAGGGCGCCGCGTTGTGCGGGAGAGCGAGGAGAGTCAGGATGGGGACTACGAACAGAAAGCCGACTGTGATGGCATAGATGCTGCGTCTTTTCATCAGCGGAATCCCTTGGATTCGGTCTGCGAGACTAGTTCATAACGCTTCTGATGACAAGAGACCGTTGGAGGACCGATGATCTCGACTGCCTACAGCAAGGGGGATATACTGGGGGGCGTTAAATTGAGCTTGGAGGATGTCCCCATGAAATATTTGTCACGAGTCCTGCTGATTGCTGCGCTAATCGTACTCCCGCTGCGCGCGGCTGATGACGTTGTATCCGCGGTTCACGGCACGATTACTAAGACGGACGCGGCCACGAAGACCATTGTTGTGAAGACCAAGGACGGTACGGAGCACACTATTCATTTTGTTGGGAAGACCACCGTGAAGGGCGGCGACATGACCGCGGATGCCGGGAAGGATACTTTCCACGGTTTGAAGGAAGGCTCGGAAGTCGTTGTGCACTACACGGCCAAGGGCACTGACAAAACTGCCGTGGAAGTGGATCACGTTGGCAAAGACGGAATGAAGGCCGTGGAAGGAACGGTTACAAAAGTTGGCGAAGGCGGCAAGACCATTAGCGTAAAGACCGCAGATGGCACGGTTCACGTTTTTGATGTGACTGGTCACGACACGAAAGTTGCCGCCGTGGATACCGGTAAGGCCGCGGATAAAACCGGGAAGGTGACGGTCTATTACACGGAAGAGGGTGGCAAGAAGGTCGCGCACTTTTTCGAGAAGCTGTAGCCTCGTTTGTGAGTTGTGGATGTAGGAACGGGCGGCCTTGGGCCGCCCGTTTTTTTTTGCGTAGAAAAGTGCGGGAGCAAGGCTTTCTTCAAGGGTTAAAGCCATCCCGAGGCAACAAGTTAATGTCGGAACTGAAGCTCCGACTCCCTAAAAGAAAAAGTCAAGACCCGCACGCTGAAAATCGCAGGGTGCGGCACCCTGCTAAAGTTCCAACAAGTTATACGCTTCTTCGGCACGAGACGTGGCTAAGAGTCGCCCACCTGGGAAAGTGGCCACTACAAATGCAAGAGGAACCCAGGAGGGCGGCGTAAAGCCACCCCTACAAAGGCGAGATGCATGCGTCAATCGGCGGCCACGGCGTGGCTGAGGGCGTTGGTCATGTCGGCGTAGAGGAGGCGATGGAAGAGGTGTTCGCCGGCTTCGCGGCGGACGGAGAGACGGCCGGCGAGGTAGGCGCGGGAGCTTAGGCCGCGCTGGACGGAATCGCAGATGGCCATGTCTTCGTCCTGCACTTTTTCGCTGACGGCGATGCTTTCCTTGTGGTGCTGTTGCGCGGCGGAGCTGATGTCCGCGAAGTAGTAGTCGAAGATGACGGCGCACTTATCGACGCCGAGGGGCAGGACGAGGTTGGTGTCCATCACGCCGGAGTAGGCGTTGATCATAAAGTTGGGATAGACCCACAGATAGAAAGCGGTGCCCTGGCGCGTGGAGCCGATCGCAGATTCCGCGGCTGCGGAGGAATCGAGCGGGCTGGATTGCAGGCAGGCGCGTTCGTAATTTTCGATGGTGTATTTGGTGTATTCGACGACACTGCTGAGGCCTTTGTGCGCGTGAGGGACGTGGTAGCCGCCGTCGAGATAGTTGTCCACGTAGACTTTCCAGTTGCAATTGAGCGTGTAGATGCGGCGGTCGAAGTAATGCAGCTTTTCGCGCATCCGCAAGGGCGCGACTACTTCGGGGACTTGGCCCAGGAACTGCTGGAGCGGCATGGCGTTTCCGTCGAGGTTTACGAGGACGAAATTTTCCCAGGTGTCCACGCGGACGGGCACGAGTCCATTATCAGCGCGTTCGAAATTGCAGACACCTTCGAACTCCACCATGCCTTTTAGAGCGCCGTCGTTGCCGTAGGTCCAGCCGTGGTATGGGCAACGAAAATTCTTGGCGCAGCCGCTGACTTCCGGAACGACCGCGGCGGCGTGATGGCGGCAGACGTTGTAGAACGCGCGGAGCTTGCCATCGTCGCTGCGGACCACGACGAGAGGCTCTTCGTTGACGTCGATGGTGAAGAATTGGCCGGGTTGCTGAAGCTGATCGAGCCGGCCGACGACTTGCCAGTTGGAGGCGAAGACACTGTTGCGCTCGAGCTGCTCGATGCGCTTATCGAAATACCAGGGCGCGGGAATGGTGTGGGCTTTTTCGAGAGGAGCTTCCGGATTGTAGAGATTCAGGATTTCGCTGACGCTGCGTTCATGCATGAAGGATGACTCCGGATAAAAAGAAGGCTGTGAACGGTTCATTTTCCTTTAGAAGAGTCAGGGGCGCAAGAGGCGCGGGGGATGCTGCGCTGTCAGGAACGGAAGCGATCTAAAGATCGGCCCTACGGAAGATTTTGGTGGTTAGCTAGTTGCGGACTATTCCTTCAGCTCGCGAATCCAGATGTTCCGATAGCGAACCGGGTGATTGTGATCCTGCAAGGCGAGAGGGAGTTTGTCCGGATGGAGTTCCTCCGGCTTACCGGAGGCCGTCGGCCCCTGGATTTCGACGTTGTCCTGGACCAGGACGCCGTTGTGAAAGACCGTCACGCGCCCGAGGCGAGCGACTTTGCCATCGGCGAAGCTGGGGGCATGGAAAACGATGTCATAGGTCTGCCACTGCCCGGGAGGGCGAGACGCATTGACGAGTGGCGGGTACTGGCCGTAGACGGCCGCAGCCTGGCCATCCGCGTAGGTTTTGTTTCCGAAAGAATCGAGAACTTGAATTTCGTAGAGACCCATCAGGAAAACGCCACTGTTGCCGCGGTCCTGGCCTTCGCCGCGGGGAGGGGAAGGCTCCCAAAACTCAACGTGCAATTGACAGTCGCTGAACGATTGGCGGGTATAGATGTAGCCGGTCTTTGGGACGACCTCGAAGTAGTCCGGAGTAACTTTCCATGGAGCCGGGCTGCCATCTTGTTTTGACCATGCCGCGAGATCTTTTCCATCGAACAAGATGATGGCGTCCGAAGGCGGGTGCCCCGGTTTATCGGCCGTACTTGGCGTTCCCGGATCCACGACTTGGGATTGCGGACGGTTCATGTCGTGAGGCTGCCAGCGAGTTTGCGCGTTCGCGGGTCGACAGGATGCAAAGGCGAGAAGAAGGATCCAAGTAAGCTGCGTGGGCGTTCTCATATGTTTCTCCCGGAGTTCACGATCAGGATTTCAAAGGGGCCGAAGCCCATCCTTTGCGAGATTCACGCTGCAAGAAGGAATTCGCTAGCGGAGCATTGGTCACCCGCATGGCGGCTCCGTTGTACTCGATCTTGGTTTGCGCGCGCAGCGCGACGATGCCCAAGAGCATGACTTCGGTGAGTCGCGCGGCATATTCGAACGGGCACGAAGTTTCGGTTTTGCCTTTGGCGGCATCCACCCAATTCATTTCGTGGTCCTCGTTTTCGATCCGTGGAAGCTTCTGCGGGGGCTTTCCAAAGGATTCGTGAAGCGATTGTGGGAAAAGCCGAGGGTTGCGGCCATAGGTATCGTGTAAAAGGATGCCCTTGCTGCCAACAAGGAGCGCACCACCTTCGCGCTTGAGTTCCTCGGCGCCGAGTTCTGTGGGTTCCTCCGGCAGCAGGCCCCCATCATACCAAGTGAGCTTCACGGGAGGTAGAGAACCGCGGGGGCCAAATTCATAAACCGTTTTTGTGGAGAGCGGGTAGCACACGCCGTTGAAGCCGGTGGAGAACGTCTCGATCGAAGTGGGCAGACCGAGGTCGAGGGACCACATGGAGTGGTCGATCAGGTGGGCGCCCATGTCTCCGATTGCGCCTACGCCCCAGTCGACCCAGCCTCTCCAATTGAAAGGATGGTAGCTGGGGTGATAGGGAACCTCGGGCGCGACGCCGAGAAACAGATTCCAGTCCAGCTTTTCGGGAATGACGAAATCGCCGCAGGCAGTTTGGTTTTTCGCTTCCGTCTTGCGGCAGGAACCGGCAGCCGCGGGCAGCGGGAGCGGGCGTGAGACGCCTTGCGGCCAGAAGCCCACGGGACGGTTGGTCCAGATGTGGATTTCGCGGACTTCGCCGATTGCTCCTGCTTGAACGTATTCGACGGCGAGGCGCGCATCGTCGAGAGAATGTCCCTGGTTGCCCATCTGCGTGGCGACGTGGGTTTCCTTTGCACGTCGCGCGAGAAGGCGGGCTTCGCCGACGGACCAGGTCAGTGGCTTCTGCACATAGACGTGCTTGCCTAGGTCCATCGCGGCAAGGGCGATCGGAGCGTGCATGTGGTCCGCAGTGGCGACAAAAACGGCGTCAATGTCTTTCTGGCGGTCGAGTAGCTCGCGATAGTCCTGGTAGCGTTTCGCGCGCGGAAGAATGTCGCTCTGGAGGCGAAGCATGTTGGCAAGTTGCACTTTCGCTTTGCGGCGATCGAATTCAATTGCCGGCTCGCCCGGAATCGGCGGGGGATCGGGTTGATCGAGGCGGGCTTGCAATCGTTGCGCGTCGGCGCCGAGGCGATTGAGCGAACGGCCGGCATAACCCCAATCGACGTCGCAGAGGGCGACAAAATTCTGGCTCGAAAGATTGATCAGGTTGGTGCGGCCCATGCCGCCGACGCCAATGCCGGCGATGTTGAGCGTGTCACTGGGAGGCGTGAAGCCACGTCCGAGAACGTGGCGCGGCACGATGAGAAATGCGGCGCCAGTGGCGGCCGCGTTCTTTAGAAAGCTGCGGCGAGAGGTGTTGTTTGCTTCCTTCATCCTGTTTTCTCCCATCTCGAGTTCGGCGTAGAGGGCCTGCGGCACGAATGGCGTTTTCCATGCCGAGGGAGTCTGGCGCTGGGTGCGCGGCGCAATCCCTGCACTCTAGATCCTTGGACTGTACATCGCGAGGTGCCGTTACGCGGGCGAAATTTTGGGGAATGTCGCAGGTGAGGTGAAAGGAAACGGTTGGGTAAGGATGGGGAAGAAGGTTGGTGCGGGAGAGAGGACTTGAACCTCCACGACCTTTCGGCCACAAGATCCTAAGTCTTGCGCGTCTGCCAGTTCCGCCACTCCCGCACCGGCATTGAAAATGATACTTGGATTGCGTGAGCTTTGACTAGAGCGACGCGGCGGGAGTGCCTCTGGAATCAGACGGGGCAGAAGGGGATAATGGAGGAACAGGATTTGGGTGATTTGGTGGGTGGTTGGGCGGATTGAAGGGGTGATGATTCTTCAACAGCAGGGCGATCCAATTGTAGTGATACGGCAGACGGATCATGCGTTCTTGAGCGGATTTTTTGCGCGGGAATGGGGCAACGCTATGTTTCCGCAACCGGAGCCGTTTGAGTCATTTTGTTTGGCTGCGGCGGAGCACGACAACGGCTGGCAGGAATGGGAGCTGCAGCCGGGAGTGGACCCGAAGACGTTCGTGCCGTATACGTTTATGACGGTTCCTACGGAGGAGCACGTCGCGCTGTATCAGAAGGGCATTGAGCGCGCGGTGAAGGCGGACCTTTATGCGGGGCTGCTGGTGGCCACGCATTGTGCGGGGTTGTACGACCGGACGAAGGCGACGATTCCCGGGTATTCAGCGAAGTATGTGAAATCGCAGGAACAGCACGTGGCCAATGATTTTGTGCAGCGGCTGCGGTTGCAACAATTGCGGCTTAAGGTGGATCTGCGGGCAAATCCGGCGACCAAGAAGTTCGCGGAAGAGAAGCTTATCAAGGCGAACGCGCAGCGCTTGGATGCCCTCGACCGTTTGTCGCTTTTCTTTTGCATGGGCACGGCGGAAGAGACGACGATCGAGGGCGTGCCGGTGGACGCCGAGGGAACCACCGAGGTGGATTGGTTTGTGCGCTCG